>Ga0169931_10001223_pt1 | contig 42527 bp, 34 predicted proteins | sample Kivu_15m_20L_FD_129675 | JGI IMG/M metagenome (GOLD analysis project Ga0169931, IMG submission 129675) | Freshwater microbial communities from Lake Kivu, Western Province, Rwanda to study Microbial Dark Matter (Phase II) - Kivu_15m_20L... | ecosystem: Environmental > Aquatic > Freshwater > Lake... | reverse complement strand
TCGGCCAAGATCATCCAAGACCTGTGCCAGGTGGTGATGCACATCGGAATAATCGGCGTGCAGTTCTAAGGCCCCTTTGAAAACAGCAACAGCCAATTCATGTTGTCCAAGTTCTGTTAGTACGCAGCCGAGATTGGCACGCGCTTCGACAAAATGGCTGTCCATTTCGACAGCCATAAAATATCTTTCGCAAGCAGCCGAAAGATCGCCTTGTCGATAAAGCAATTCGGCCAACTGAAAACATAACTCGGCCGTCGGACCATCATGGGCCAAAATCAGTCGATAACACGCAATCGCATTCTCAAGTTCACCTTGATCTTCTAACTCGATCGCTTCATCCAGCAAACTCTGACGATCAAAATGGAAAGCAGTACCCTGGCTGTTTCCACCAGTAAGAGCTGGATACTTGAAAGAGATGAAGCGTTCTCTGAGTTCTGTTTCCGACTGCGGATCGTCTATTTTTTCATCGTTTACATCCAAAGCTTCAAAATCGATTCGCAATTGACCACGCGGCTCGATCAGCTTTCCATTCCCTCGCATCAAAAGCTGCTTTCCTTCGATCAGCAGCGAAAGTTGTGTAAGAGGGCGTTCGGCATCGGGGTAGAGTTTTGCGAGTTCTACTAGTTGCTGCTCGATCTTTTGCGGATTAGCCCCTTGGGCGAGAAGGTCCGCCAGACGGCGTGCATTGACCACTTCCTGAAAATCAAAATAGGGAAGCCGATGAATTTCTTTGACTGGGATAATCAGTCCAAGTTTTCTCCAGCGTCGAATCTCGCGAATGGAGACAGTCAATAGATCTGCCAACATCGCTGGCGTGTAGAGTTGCCGAATATTCTGTTCGTGTTCCATTAACCCCAAGCGATGCCACAACTCGGTTTCCGAAATAAGTTCGCACTCGGAATCGGCAACACGGCGTCGTATCGCCTCAGGAATCAAGCCTTCTTCAGCGACCGAGGGCAATAAGTCGGCACCGAGGACAACCAAGTCAACTTCTTCAGAGACTCGTTCAAGAGGTTGACCACCATGGTCCCGGATAATTTGCATGGCCTCCTTGCGCGTTGTCCCCCCAAGTTTGCCAATGAAGGCAATTTTGAGACTATGGAGTGGAGATTCGTTCTCCATACGTTCAATCTTTCAAATACATTCGGTCGACATAGATTCAAAGAGCCTATTCCAAAACCATTCGCCGTCCCTGCATAAGACGCGGTATTCTGGATGTTCGATAGGTTCTAAGGACGCTGACCAATTTCATTGCTGCGAAGTGGCCGGATGACTGCCAATATCATATCACTTTGCGGATCAATCGCGAACCGTATGAAGGGAAGATCTTGGGGAGATAATGTGGAGAAACGGCTCATGCGACGCTTTAAACTCTCCACATCGCGTTGGTCGCCAATTTTAAAGTGAACCATCATTTCCATTCGATTTAACCTTGGTGTCGTCGTAACAAGCATATGGTTCGAGGCGAGCCAAGCGACTTCAAGCCCATATTTAAAAGCGACCGCTTCGGTCAGTCCCTGCAGGGTTCTGCCGCGCGGGAGAAAAGTATCTTCGGTGTAGGGGGCAAAACCATGCTCCCATGTGCCACTCCAATCAACCGATAGAGTCGCTTGAACCTCTCTTGCAGATTGGCCTAAAACTTGAGAGACCGGAGCATTCTTTATAGCGGGCTGTGTTAGGACCGTTGTCATCGCCGATTGCTCGCCCGGAGAAGGCCAAGCACGATCAAACAAATCTTTGTTATACGAGGATTGAATCGGCTGTCCCCTCATGATCCTTAAATGCTCAAGTGTTTCGAGCATGGCAAACTTTTGTATTCCCGTAGCTTTCTCATCCCAAACAATCTCATCGATTTCTAATTTGAAGCTCTCTCTTGAAGTAGGCTGTATTTCACCGAGAATACGATTCAATTCGGCAGTCGGAGATTTCTCTGAAATCAAGTCGTCAACTTTCCAAGTCTTGGGGAGCAGTTCGTTCAGCTTAGCGTCCTGCGGGGCAAGTCGAACCAGGGACTGATCCAACGGTATCCAATCAATCCCTAATGGTCCGACAATATTGGCCAGTAGATCTTGGTAGTTGGTTCGAGCCGACTTAAACGAAATCTTGGTCGTGGGAAGTACATTGACGGCAGCCAGTTCATTCCAGCGTATTTCCAAGCCCAAACCTGAAAGCTGACTCCACAATTCCAGCGCCTCAGCGATAGGTCTATCTGTTATCTCGATGCCTGCAATTTCCTCTGCGAGCTTTTTAGGAATATCCAGGGCATCGGCTGCTGGAGGATGTAAGCGAGCCGAACTGATGACGGGTAGCGCAGCGATATCAGGCGTACTGAGACCCGCTTGCACATTGCTGCCAGGCAATTCTCCGAGTCTCATTTCCAGCGAGGGATCAAACACATTGGCCAACCTTCGCAGAGATTCCGGAAGCGGAGGCGCGGATTCCGGCTTATTCATTTCCCGCTCATCTTTCTCCTTTGCGCCTGCATCTGCCGTTTTTAATTTTTCCGGTGTTGCATCGAGAGGTGGATTCGCCTCATCTTTCTCGATCGGTTCAGGGTTGCTATCGACCGACTCGATCGGTTTCTTATCTTCCATGGTCGGATCGGCGAGCGGCCGATCTTCGGGGTTCGAAACTTCGGGATTCGCATCTTCGGGGCTCGAAACCTTCGGTGACACTTCGACAGGTGGTGTCGCTGCAGCGGAGTTATCTTTTGGAGTATCGGCCGATTCAGCGGGTGGGGCTTCGGAGGTTGCGGAAGATGGCTCCTCTGGATTTGTTTCGGCGGGGTTATTTGGATTTGTCGGAGTTTGTGACTGCGAGTCGTTCGATTTCTGAGCAACCGTCTCTGCAGGCTTATCTCCCCAAGCACGAATGAAAAGAACAAACAGTAAAACAGCAAGCAGACAACTGCTCATGGATAGAAAAAAAAACAGCAAGATCTGTCGGCGAGTTTTCGCTTTGGCGGATATCCAATCGCGCTGTTCTAAATCGACGATAGTACTTGGACTTGAACCGGCAGATTGAGAGTGTGAGTTTGCTAGAGAGGTTGACTCAGAAACGCTGTCGATAGGGTCGCTCAGTTTGTTATCTTGCTTGTGTCTTTCACTACTGAGTGAAGCAGGTGATTTATTGCCATCGGGCTTAAATCGTTCTTTTTGACGAGGATTCGAATTCGAATGTGGCTCGGGAAGTTGTTGTAAAGGCCCAATGGCCTCCTTGGTTTCGGTTTGCGAGTTAGCTGCATCCCCCATTGGCGTTACGACAATGCGCGGATTATTTTCCACCAAAACCATGCTGCTGCATTTGGGACAGGGGACGATCTGTCCGATCAAGTTCGGATTTCGAACTTTGATACGGCTTTGGCAGGTGGTGCAAACGATGGTGAATTCTTGCAAGGCGATATCTCGCTGCTCAGCCTGGTATCGAAGAGAAAAAAGCCATGGTAACGTATACCTCGAAAAGGAGGGCCCTTGAAGACGATCTGGTCTCACACTTCCCTAACGCTAAGTGTATGCTATCTCGGGTATGGATTAAATCGAAACCAACTGATTTCCTAGCTGTATTGGGACGCCAGACCCTGGAAATCAGGCCTCAAAATGGGAATAAGTGAACTAGAACTCACTTTTGGCTTTCTTTGGACACTCATTGGTGGTTGACAACAGCTTTGATTGGAGCAATCCTCGCCTTTTGCGGGGCCTTGCAGGCGATGATCGGTTTCGCGGCAGCGATGTTTGGAATTCCGCTGTTGATGCTTTGCGGCTTTGAAATGCCTGAAGCCCAAGTGATTGTGATTACGGCGATGTTGCCCCAGAACATTGTGGCGGTTTGGCAGTTGCGCCGAGAATTGAATTGGCGTGAGTGGATGGTTCCCGCATTGGTACGCATTGCCTTTTTGCCACTGGGCGTCTTGGTAATGGGATGGATGCAGGAGGAGGCAAAGCCATTATTAAGGCAATTGGTCGGTGGTGTGATGCTGATGGCGACTGCCATGCAATGGGTGACCAAGGGAGACCAAAAGACGGCCGGCACTGCTCCTTGGATGGTAGGTACGTTTTCTCTGAGTGGATTTTTGCAAGGTCTGTGCGGGATGAGTGGGGCGCCGATGGTATTATGGTGCTATGCGCGACCATGGTCCGCCAATAAGATTCGCGCCTTCTTGTTTACGGTTTATTTGACAAGTTTCTTGCCGCAGTGGCTGATGCTGACAGGTAGGTTCGGCAACGTAATCCCGGCGGCCGGACTAAGGACCATCATGGCCTTGCCAGTTGTTCTTCTGGGTACCTTTGCGGGTCTTAAGCTGGCAACCTATATCCCAGAGAATGCGTCTCGGCCGATATCTTACACAGTGCTACTTGTTCTCGCCGCTATTGAACTGCTCCATCCTCTCTTTCAATGAGCTTTTCATGGTATGAGAGTCGGATGGAGCTCAGCCAGAATGTGTTGTGTAGCCTTAGGGCCTAGCCTCCCATCAGAGGCAGCATGTCGCGAGCCATTTGAATACCGGCCGGTCCGACGAGAACGACGAAGATTCCCGGAAAGATGAACAGAACCAGTGGGAAGATAAGTTTAACCGCTGTTTTAGCAGCTTTTTCTTCGGCGATTTGTTGGCGTTTGGTTCGCATTGTATCGCTTTGGGTGCGCAGCGCTTGGGCGATACTAGTACCGAACTTATCGGCTTGAATCAAGGTTGACCCCAGTGCGCGAAGATCATCAACGCCGGTGCGACTTCCTAGTTCTTGAAGCACTTGGTTGCGGGTTCGTCCCATTTGAAGGTGAAGATTACACAGCCCAAATTCCTCGCCGACTTCGCGATAGCTTTTCTTCATTTCTTCGGCAACTTTACGCATGGCTTGATCAAGACCTAAACCGGATTCAACGCACACGACCATAAGATCCAACGCATCGGGCAAGCCGCGAAAAATCTGCTGCTTGCGTCGTTTGACCAAAAAGTCGAGAATGAAGTTTGGGGCCATAAGACCAAAACCGAGCGAGACAAGAACGGGCATCAACGCGCCTTGATTAAAACCGGTAATCAAGAGAGTGATCCCACCTCCCAGCAAAAAGCAAACGACCATGGAGAGGAACCGCAAAGAAAGGAAGATAGCCATCGCGTTTTCTTTGCGAAAGCCAGCTTCGCTTAGACGCTGCTTGAGTGCACCAACTTCTTTTTCTGTTTTAGGCTGCAAAGCTTGAGCGAGTTGTGGCGAGGCATCTTCCAGTAGTTTGGCGAGTTCCACTTTGCGATTTCTTGTCGCAGTCGGCTTGGCACCCTTTCCAGAAATATCTTTCAGAAATTTTAAGCGGTGGTCATACTTTGCGCTCTGATCAGAACTGACAAACTGCATGAACCACCATGCCAGCGTAGTTGCACCGACAAAGGCTGTCACCATTATGATGATTTGCATTGCGTTCATGTTGACCACTCAATCTTAGACTTGAACATTGATGATTTTTTTGATCCACATCGCGCCCAGAAACTGAAGGACCAGGGCACCTGCCATCAGCTTTCGTCCCGTCGGTTCGTTGATTAGCACCATCGTATATTCTTTGTTTAGATAGTACATCACAGCAAACAAACCCGGAGCTAGCGCCAACAGCACGATACCCGACAAGCGACCTTCTCCAGTTAGCGCTTGGATTTGACCTGCCAACTTGAATCGCTCACGAATGAGTTTGGAAAGCTTGTCGAGAATTTCCGCTAGGTCACCACCTGTTTGCCGTTGAAGAGTTACTGCGGTTGCGAAGAAGCGCAAATCGACGTTAGGAATCCTCTGAGTCATCGCTTCGAGTGTTTCTTCCAGCGGAACACCGAAATTTTGTTCGTCGAAGGCTCGGGCAAATTCTGGTCCGAGTGGGGCAGGCATTTCCTCAGCGCAAAGACCAATACCCGCGCCCAAGCTGTAACCGCTTCGCATGGATCTTCCCAATAGATCTAATGCTTCCGGGAGTTGGGCGCTAAACTTTGCCAACCGTGAAGAGCGACGATAAAGAAGGAATGCATAAGGAAGTACGGCGGCAACCGGGAAACCCAAGGGGGCGTAGTAACGCGTTATGGGAGACGCAGCTAATCCGAAAAAGGCAATCAATCCCAACACAACGCAGATCAATAAATACTTACCAGGTGATAATGACACCCCAGCTTGATCGAGAAGTCCCTGAATATTGCCAAACTTCATCGCATATCTATCCGCCCAGGACGTCGAGCCGTCTAGTGCACTGGACAACAGATTCAAGGCCGATTCATCCTTACCAGATTTTAGCCTTTGTGCCTCGGCCATCGAAGCCAATCGATCTTCTGCGTTAGAATTAGGGGCTCGTTGCAGAAGAACGGCAACACCGCCAACCAAGGCTGCGATACACATTCCAACGGAGATGGCGATAATCCAGGTAATCATATTTGACAGAACCTCTCTGAAACAACCGGTTTGTCACTAGGCTTGCATGATAACGCGCTGACGGAACGTGGTCGCTGGAAGCTTTATGCCTGCAGCCTCGATTCGGGGCATAAAGGTGGGCCGAACTCCGGTCGCTTCGAAATGGCCATGAGCCTTACCATTGCCATCAATGCCATCCTGCACGAAGCGGAAGATATCCTGCATCACAACGGTGTCTTGTTCCATGCCCACAATTTCAGTGATGTGAGTCACGCGTCGAGGTCCACCTTGCAAGCGGTTTGCCTGAATGATCACTTGGACCGCACTGGCAATCTGTGTTCGAATCGCTTTGATGGGTAACTCGAATCCAGCCATCATCACCATTGTCTCCAAGCGGGCAACTCCATCGCGTGGCGTGTTGGCATGTATGGTTGTGAGAGAACCATCGTGGCCGGTATTCATTGCTTGCAGCATGTCCAGCGTTTCGCCACCACGGCATTCGCCGATGATGATGCGTTCAGGACGCATACGCAGTGCGTTTTTCACCAGATCCGTCGCCGTAACCGCTCCGGTTCCTTCGATATTGGGGGGGCGAGTTTCCAGGCGTACCACGTGATCTTGCTGCAACTGAACTTCTGCAGCATCTTCGATGGTGATGATACGTTGATCATTGGGAATAAACGCGCTTAAGGTATTCAGAAGTGTTGTTTTACCTGAGCCAGTACCGCCGCAAATCACCATATTGAGACGGGCTTTGATACATCCTTCCAACAGCATCACCATCTCTGGTGTAAATGCCTTGAAGGTCAGCAAGTCTTCAAGTCGTAGAGGTTTCGAACCGAATCTACGAATCGAAACGGCCGCTCCATCGAGTGCCAACGGAGGAATAATGGCATTAACACGGGAACCATCTTCCAACCGAGCATCGACCATCGGACAGGTTTCGTCAACACGTCGACCTACGCGAGACACGATACGGTCAATGATTTGCATCAAATGGCCATTGTCGCGAAACTCAACCTCGGACTTTTCCAGTTTACCGCGACGTTCTACATATATATTTTTCGGACCGTTGATCAAAATATCGCTGATCGAATGGTCTTTCAAAATCAATTCCAGTGGACCCAGACCAAACGTTTCATCCAAGACCTCTTCGATGAGTCGTTCGCGTTCATTGCGATTCAACATTGTGTTTTCTGCATCACACAAATGTTCAACCACAACACGAATTTCGCGTCGCAGCACATCACCTTTGAGATCGCCAACGCGGCTGAGGTCTAATTTATCGACGAGCTTCGAATGAATTCGGCGTTTGATGTTGTCAAATTCTTCGTTCTTGGATTGCTCGGGGCGGGGCAATGAGCCAACTGTCTTGATTGCCATTAGGAAATCACCGTGCCAATACAGAGTGCATGTAGGAGGGATTGGCGAGCTACTTCTGCGATAGAATATTCTGCATTAGCAGAAAAACTTTCGCAGGTCCCAAACTCGCCTATTGAATCACCAAACCATACATCACGATTGGAAAAATCGCCGCTTTTTGCTAAAGCGTTTCCCTGAAGTGATATGGCACGACCCGTAGAATATGTCGCTTATTTAGACTTTTCCTCTTTTAACGATTGTAGGTGTACTTTTCCAACGTCGGCCATGTAACCTCGATCATTCGCAGCGAGGGACTTTCCAAGATAATCGATCGCTCTGGCCTTCTCGCCATTGAGATCGAACCACAAGCCGAGATACAAATATCCGTAGAACTCCGCTTGCTTCCGCTGCGGTGTGCCCATTTCAAAACTCTCTACCGACTTTTCGACATCCTGCGGAGTTGCTTCCGCTCGCACCAATCGGTACACGTCCATCAGCGGAGCGCGACTGTCGCCGCGGGAAGGGATAATCTTTTTGCGGGCAACCTCCATCGAATCCGCCTTGGCCAAACACAAGAAATACCAGAATGTATTTTCGACATCGTCCGGATTGACTCGATGATGTTCCTCGAACTGCTCAGCCCCATCCTTAAACCGACCAACGTAATAGAGAGCGATTCCACGTTGCCAATTGGCCGCTTTCGATTCGGGACGCAATTCGACGACTTTATCAAAATCGGGAATGGATTCCTTGACCTTACCCATGCGGAACAATGTTTCGCCTCGAATCTGAAGCAGAGATATATTGCTGGGTTCTTTCGCAATCGCTTTGCCTAACAACTCGACCGCTTCGTCCTTTTTATCCGCCGCTAAAGCGCGATCGATCTGCTGATAGAGATTATCTTCTGTTCCTTGAGTTTGTCCCACTTCCCCCCAAACGACCATGAGTGCCAATATCGAGAGTGCCAATATGCAGAAGATAAATCGGCGTCGCGCTGCAGCGTCCATTTTTATGCCCCCTAAAACTCAAACCTCTACTTGCGATTCCGCAGGATATCCTCATCATGATGGTTAGGATAGCTGGAAGCAAATTTTTTTGAGAGAAACTGCCATGATCAGCTTGCTGATACGCAATGCGTCTGTTGTGTTTCCGGATCGAATTGTCGCGGGGAACGTCCTCTGTCGCCAAGGCAAAATCGTCGACATCGATGCTTCGCACTCCTGCAGTGCGGACGAAGTGATCGATGGAAGTGGCAAGTTTCTTTTGCCCGGTATCGTTGATGACCAGGTTCATTTTCGCGAGCCCGGTTTGACCCATAAGGAAGACCTCGCCACTGCCTCCCTTGCATGTGCGGCTGGTGGAGTGACCAGCTTTCTCGAAATGCCAAACACCAAGCCCAGTGCGATCAATCAAACGCTCATTGAAGACAAGTATCGAATCGCTCAAGCTAAAGCGGTGGTGAACTATGGCTTTTACATTGGAGCCACCGCCGACAATGTCGCCGACCTGAAAGTTGCCCAAGGCGTTCCAGGCATAAAAATATTTATAGGTTCCAGCACCGGAGATCTTCTGGTCGATTTTCAGGAAGCGTTGGAAAGGATTTTTGCGGAAACATCCTTACCGATTTGCGCTCATTGCGAAGATGAAGCCACTGTTCGTGCCAATGCCGAAAGAATTGGCGTACCCAAAAGTGTTCACGATCATTCTCGCATTCGCGACCATCGGGCCGCATATATCGCAACCCAACGCGCTATCGATTTAGCCGTTCGGCACAAGCACCGATTTCATGTTCTCCACGTAAGTACGGCGGATGAGCTTTCTCTCATTGCCAATCAAGGACCTTGGATCACTGCAGAAGCGTGTTTGCATCATTTGCTATTTTCGATCGATGATTACGATCGACTTGGCACGCTGGTCCAAATGAATCCCTCCCTAAAAACCAAAGAAGATGCAAAACAACTTTGGCTCGGCCTGCATCGAGATATTCTGCAGGTAATCGCCACAGATCATGCGCCGCATACCTTGGAAGAAAAGCGTAAACCTTATCCGCAATCTCCCTCTGGCCTACCAGCAGTCGAGAACAGTTTGGCGCTCATGCTCGATCAAGCGAATCAAGGTCAATGCTCCCTGACGCAAATTGCGCACTGGATGAGCGATGCACCTGCCAGGATTTGGGGTATCGTTGGCAAAGGACGAATCGAGAACGGCTATGACGCAGACCTGGTACTTGTAGACATGGCCGAGAAAAGAGTGATCCAAAACGATACTCAATTCACGAAGTGCAAATGGAGTCCCTGGCACGGCGTCGAATTGAAAGGTTGGCCCACGATGACCATCGTTGGAGGACAGGTTGTGTTTCGCGATGGGAAACTGGTTAACAGTACCGCCGGTCAACGCTTACAATTCGACCACTCGCGAGGTGGCTACTGGGCGACATTTGATGGGATAGGACCTGCGAGCGCGTAAATTGGAACGAGTCAGCCTTTTCAGGAAATGTTAATGCCTCGCCTGCGACATAAAGCGCGCATTGCAAACTCGAAGTAGGGGAAAGGTACAGATGGATTTCTTTTCAAAGACCAAGTGAAAACCGTGTTCACCATCGCCCGCGAAATCTTTCCCTGCTTCACCAAGAAAACAACACTAGAAATAAATGCTTTCTGCTGGGGCAAAAACGTTCGCAAACCTCGACTGAGCTGCGTTTCGAAGTCGACTAAGCCTCGGCCACTTGAATTCTCCGCCAAATTTCTCGACATCGACTCTTGGCCAAATGCTCGCCGAAAAGGAAAACAAACCGCAACCAGCAGGCCACTAGCAGCCAGTCCAGTGACCAGTCCAAGCAATTCCCGCCGGGAATAATGCAACGTTTTCATAACACTCGGGCTCCTTCCATGTCGCAGCGATACTGTAGGAAGGCAATAGCAAAACAGTTCGCTACAAGTCAATAGCCATATCGCGCCCACTGACCGCGCAATTTCAGAGTATCTTTCTAGATAGTTTCAATTGCTAGCGGACTTACTGCGTGGGGCTCGACGAATCTCTTCTTTGGCTCCCCGAATCGACTTTAGGCAATTCGGATTATCGGCTTGGCCGGTCACCTCGTACAAAAAGCGACTCGGAAAGGTTGGACGTAACTTTCCCCATTTCATACGCTGCAAAGCAACCGATAGGGTTAACTCATCTTGAGCTCGTGTTATTCCAACGTAACACAAACGTCTCTCTTCATCGATCTGCTCGTCCGCTTCACCAATGCTGCGACGATGAGGAAGCAGACCTTCCTCCATACCGACCATATAAACAAACGGAAACTCCAGGCCCTTGGCACTATGCAGGGTCATAAGAGAAATAGCATTACGAGCCTTCTCCTTTTCATTGGAACTTCCGAATTCTCTTCCTGCCAAGGTTACTTCCTCTAAAAAACCGTGCAGCGTCGGTTCGTCGGCTTCCTCTTCATACTCAGCGATCGCGTTGATAACCTCCTCGATCGCAGCGACCCGATTCTGCTGCTCTTCAGGTGTCGGGTACAGTTTTTTCACCTCAGCTTCATAACCCACCTCGGTAATCAACTCGCGAACGGTTTCGACCAGTGTGGATTTGGTCGCCATTTCGGAGTATTTGGTTTCCCAGCCCTTTAATTGCCGAATACCTTTCTTGGCAGCTTCAGGTAACGCGGCAACTAGATCTTCGAATTCCATCGCCTCCCAAACACTTTTTCCATCCTTAACAGCTCGAGCCAAGAGCAACTCCACGCTCTTAGGTCCGAGACCTCTTGGTGGCACATTGATGATTCGCAGCAGAGAGACCTCATCCCGAGGTGTATCGATCATCCGAATAAACGACAAGATATCGCGAACTTCCTTACGATCAAAAAACGACTGGCTTCCCGTCAGCATGTAAGGCAACTTCGCCTTTCGCAACTCTGTTTCAAAGACTCGCGGCTGCTCGTTGGTACGAAATAAAATGGCGAAATCCTTAGGTTCCCATTGCCGATCCTCCAATCGTTTTGCGATTTCGGCAGCAACCCCTTGCGCCTCCTCAACCTCGGTTTTGAATTGCAAAATTCTCGGTTGCGGTCCTATACCCCGAGCCGCGATAAGTGTTTTATCGTGCCGCTGTTTGTTAAAGACAATCAAACGGTTTGCCATCGCCAAGATCGCTCCCGTCGATCGATAATTTTCTTCCAAACGGACCACTTTAGCATCAGGCCAGTCTTTCTTAAAATTCAAAATGTGCTGTACTTCGGCGCCGCGCCAACCATAAATCGATTGATCATCGTCACCCACGACACACAAATTGCGGTGGCCATCGCTGAGCTGTTTGATGATTCGATACTGTGAACCATTCGTATCCTGGTATTCATCCACCAAGATGTGATCAAATCGCCTGGACTCTTCGCGAGACACTTCGGGAAATTCGGACAACAATTGCTCAGTCGACAGAAGTAGATCGTCAAAGTCGAACGCGCCGCAGAGCTTCAACGCTTGTTGATAGCGACGATAGCCGGCCGCTGCCAAATGCTCTTTATCCGTCCTTGCGATTTCGCTTGCCTTGTCAGGGCGCACGGCCGCATTTTTCCAAAAGCTTAATTGATTTAATAAATCGCCCGTCCGCATTGTTTCATTGGGTACTCGCAAATCGCGTAGCACTTGACGTGCGATGCTTTCCTGGTCTCCACGATCGTAAATCGTGAACTGCGCAGGATACCCCAGTTTGTTCGCGTGGCGTTTCAGAATGCGTACACAAGTCGAGTGAAATGTCCCGATCTGCGGGCGAGGGGCCTTTTTTTTCCCTCCACCTTTTCGATTCAATCCCAACTCGGCCGAAATGCGATGCTGCATCTCCGTAGCGGCCTTATTGGTGAATGTCACCGCCAAGATCCGGTCGGGCTGGATCCCCGACTGAATCAATTTGCCGATCCGAATGGTAACCACACGAGTCTTGCCCGATCCAGCCCCGGCTAGTACAAGAAGGGGGCCCTTAAGTGTGTGAACGGCTTCGTGTTGTGCTGGATTAAGTTTGTACACCATCCCTGACTCCCCTTAAACTTCAATCGATCGTACGCAGAGGAAGCCAGATTACCAAGCCCCTCTTTATGAAAGTCCTTTTTCCAGGGGTAGTTTATGCGAAGTTCGACTTTGCAGTTTCAAGGCGAGTTGCTACGCTTAGGGGTTCTTGCGGAAACATGATATCGGCACAGTAGAAGCGGCGGTTCGGCAAGGAGTTTTTGAGCGGACCGCGATGAAGAAAATCGCTTCGAAACCGAACCGCTCGTTGGATTTACCGAAATTCCTTACGGAATTTTGCCGATCACTTCGCGAGTTGTTTTCCCTAAGGATAGCGTTTTCTGACTCTAGTTACCTATCCTTTGATGATTAAACAAATGATGATGAAACAAACCGACTAACCCACAAACCTGCACCATCCATTTTGGAGAATGTAATCATGGCCAAGCCACATCGACAATTAAAAAAGGCGAACCACGGCGCTCGCCCCGCTAATAGCAAAGCTCGCAAGTCAAAGCGCAAGAAGATCAAAACCTAGGCATAGAATGCTCAAAACGGGCGTGTTTTGCGTGCATGAACTTTGCACGCATAAACTTTGCACGCATGAACTTTGCACGCATGAACTTTGCACGCATAAACTTTGACTTGTGCAGTCAATTCAGTACGTTACCTAGTCCCACTTCATTGTCATACGGGATATTCTGATCGTGGCCGACAAAGATTACATCGTGGACCCAGCCCTGCTGGACTGCAATCGTGTGATCGCAGATATCCACGATATTCGCAAATACAATCCGCAGCGTTTCGAAATGGAACAGTTGACGGCTATCATTTACGAAGACTTGGAAAATCACGTCTGCGGCGGTTATAAGGATATCACCCCAAACGAATTTTGGGCTCGCGGTCATATGCCCAATATGCCTCTGATGCCTGGGGTCATGATGCTGGAAGCTGCCGCGCAAATGTGCAGCTATTTCGCCATGAAGTATGATTTGCTCGGCGCGAAAATGGTCGGCTTCGGCGGGCTGGAAGACGTGCGATTCCGCGATCCAGTTATCCCTGGGGATCGACTGATCGTTGTCTGCGGAATGACCAAGCTGCGCCGGGGCCGAATTGTTGTCTGTCGCTTTCAAGGCTTGGTACGCAGCAGTATTGTGGTTGAAGGTATTCTCAAGGGAATACCCATACCGGTCGATCTGGTCAGCGAACAGTTAGGCAAGGTGCAGGCCTAGGCAAGGTGCAGGCCTAGGCAACTGCAGGCAACAAAAGATCGCACTTGCTGCGTCATTCAAGTCCGAGTGAAGAAACCAACCTCAACAAAAAATTCAAACGGCGATGAAATGAATCATCATTTCATCGCCGTTTTCATGTATCGTTCAGGTTGCCAGGGTTCAGGTTGCCACGGTGAAGCGATATCTTCAGGCCTATCTCATTCTCAGGATTTAACGGAACTCTGAGTGCTCCGTAAACCTAAAACAGATTTAATTCAAAACTTCTGCCCCTTCGAAACCATTCTTCGACAGAGCATCGATGGCTGCCGGAGCATCGAAGTTGCCATCGCAAGTGATCGTTACTTCTGGCTTATCGATGGTCGATTCATCGGACTGCTTGGCAAGTTCAACAGAGGCAACACCCGATTGCTCTTCGAGGGTCTTCTTGACGGTGGGCCAGCAGCCGTGCGGACACGACATGGTTGGAACCTTGATTACCATTTTGCTGGACGCCGGGCTAACTGCAACATCTGTTGCAGATTCCTCTGCTGCCGGTTTGCTGTATGGGCTACAACCGATCCCAAAAAACGAAACGAGTGCCAAAGCAATCATTACGCGACGCATGGTGAAAATCCTTATAAGAAATTAGAAATTTTACTGAGCTCGTTTGCGACGGAATTTGGATTGAAGCGACACGACCCCCTCAGCCAGCGCCTCAACATCACTGATATCATTGTACAGGTAAAATGAGGCTCTGGTAGAGGCGGCGATTCCGAATCGTTTATGCAGTGGCATCGTGCAATGATGGCCGGCCCGCACGGCGATACCTTGCTTATCCATCAAATATGCGATGTCATGGGAGTGAATGCCAGCGAGGGTGAAGCTGACGATACCCGCTTTTCTTTCCAAGCTGGGGCCCAGGATTCGAACTCCCTCGATGGTACTGAGAATACGATGCGCTTCGATTAGCAGTTTCGTTTCATGTTCGTGGATGGCATTCAAGCCCAGTTTCGTGAGGTAGTTGGCTGCTGCCGCTAGACCGATGGCTTCCACGATCGGCGGCGTACCGGCTTCGAATTTGGCTGGCCCCTCGGCGCACGAAAATCCGGTTTCCCAGACTTTCGAGATCATGCCGCCACCGCCGAGAAACGGTGGCATCTTGTTGAGAAGTTCCGGCTTACCGCACAGAATTCCTATCCCACTTGGTCCCAGCATTTTGTGACCGCTGACTACCACGAAATCTGCATCCCAGGCTCGGACATCGAGCGGTTGGTGGGGGGCAGCTTGTGCAGCATCAACCACCGCAATCGCGCCAGCGCGATGGGCGGCTTGCACCATTCGTGCCACCGGGTTAATTGTTCCCAGCACATTGCTTACCGCAGTGAAGGCTACGATTTTTGGATTTTGTTCCAAGCACCGCTGCCAATGTTCCCAGTCCAGTTCGCCGTCATCGGTAACACGCACCAATTGTACCTGAGCCTCTTTGCGCTGTGCGAGTTGGAACCATGGTACCAAGTTGGCGTGGTGTTCCATCTGTGTGGCTACAATGAGATCTCCACGCTGGACTTCGGCATCGCCCCAGCTGCGGGCTATCGTGTTGACAGAGGCGGTGCAGCCGGCGGTGAAAATCACGCTCTCTGTGTCGGTATTCAGGAATTGAGCGATGGTTTGCCGAGCGAGCTCATATCTCTCGGTGCTTTCTTCGCTAAAGCTATAAATCCCTCGATGGACATTGGCGTAATATTGTTCCATGCACTGCGTCATGGCATCGATAACCGTTTGCGGCTTTTGCGAAGAGGCAGCGCTATCGAGAAAAACAAGCCGCGGGCGACCTTCGGGGACTTTTTGTAATATGGGAAAATCTTGTTTGATTCGCTGAACATCTAACAGCGACGGAGAGTGGGGCTGCATTATTGCTCCTCACCAAGATTGGGCCCACCGAAGCGTGAGCCACCTTCTGTATCTTGAATGGGAGAGTGAAAGGCCGATTGCATAACTCGCCACGATAACAAGCAGCATTTCTGACGATTGGGTGTGAGTCTGGGGCCAAATAATTTCAGCATATCTTCGGCGCTGAACGCTTTAACTTCCTCGACGCATTTTCCTTCCACTTTTTCCATTAGCATCGAAGCGGCGGCTTGGCTGATGCAACAACCTTCTCCCTCGAACCACGCTTCGACAATTTTTCCTGCGGGATCGACCCGCAATTCCACCGAGATCACATCGCCGCAGAGTGGGTTGTTACCCTCGTGGCTGTGGGTGGCTTGTTCGCAATGCCCACGATGATAGGGATCTTCGTAATGATCTAAAACATGGTCCTGGTAGATTTCTTCTTCGTTTTCAGCCATGGCAAAAGCGACTTGAGGGCTCTCTGGCCCCTTCCAATTTCCGAGATAAATAAATCAAAAACTCTAAAATAGTGTAGGAGTATCGGGCAATTACGACAAGGAGAGCCGGAATGCCAGCATCCAATACCGAGCCATGGGTCCAGTTTAAAATACCCTAAAAAACTAGCAATTTATGGCGATTGCGAAGTCCCGGTGCCTTTTGATCTGGACACCGCAACGCATCACTGCTATTGCCCCCAATAGGGATTTGTGTTTCTCCTGAATCCGGACTAGGACTTGCCTATGACTTATGGACTATATCTTTCAGCGGCTGGAGCCAATGCTCAAAGCCATCGACTGGATGTATTGAGCCACAACTTGGCAAACGTAAATACCCCGGGCTTTAAGCCGCACCTGTCGGTTCTCAAAGCGCGGCATGCGGCGGGTGTTGAAAACGGCGAAACACAATCGGGCTACGGCGGCGTTGATGATCTCGGTGGCGGCATTGCGATTCAACCAACGCTTACGCAGTTTTCGCAAGGACCCATCCGCGCGACTGGCGTAGAAACCGATTTTGCTCTCAATGATGACAATACCTTTTTTGTCGTCAATCGAGAGGGCCAGCAAATGCTCACCCGCGCCGGCAACTTCATCTTTAATTCCCAGGGACAACTGGTGACCGAAAACGGCGATCCGGTGATGGGAAACGGCGGTAACACCATTAACATCGATCCGACGCAGCCGTTTCGCGTCACAGCGGATGGAGGTATCGAGCAGGGTGGAGCCAAGCAGCTACTGATGATCGGCAAACCGCGTGAAGTTGGCGACCTAACTCGCGTCGGAGACAATCTCTACCGACCGCTGGGCTCGGTGGATCCAGTCGCACCTGAGGCAAGAAAAATCATTCATGGACACTTGGAACAATCCGCCATCCAGCCCACAGCGGCCATGATGGAATTGATCGAAGCCTCCAGAGCCTACGAGGCAAACGTCCGAATGATCCAAAACCAAGATAACGTACTGGGAACTCTTATCGGCAGAGTTCTCCGAGAATAACGGCGATACGCAGAACACAATGCACCCCAAAACATGACATACAAGAGACATGACGTACAATTGTACGTGAAAAAACAAGCAATTGCAGGAGAATCACTATGAGCGTTCAAGCTCTCTATACCGCCGCATCTGGTATGGATGCGATGCAAACCAAGCTGGATGTGATTGCGAACAACTTGGCGAACGTAAGCACAACCGCTTTCAAAAGAGACCGCGCCAATTTTGAAGATTTGCTCTACCGCAATGAAGTCTATCCTGGGATGCTGGACAACAACCAAAACCCAACTGCGGTCGGAACCCATATCGGGCTTGGAACGCGGGTCACGAGCGTGCAGATGGACCATCGACAAGGTACGATCCAGCAGACGGGCAGGGAACTCGATATTGCCATTGAAGGTAGAGGTTTTTTACAGGTTCAGGATCCGCTCACACAAACCGTGCAATTCACCCGAGCCGGAAATTTGAATATCAATGCTAATGGTCAGCTAGTTATCGGATCCGCACTCACCGGAAGATTGATTGAACCACCCATCCAAATTCCACCAGATGCAACTTCGGTTTCAATAGGCCCGAATGGTCAGGTCTCCGTTCGGCAGATAGGTACCGCCGAAATGGTCCCGATCAACCAACTTACCATTGCGACCTTCATCAATCCCGATGGATTGCTAAAGCTCGGTGAGAATCTTTATGCTCAGACCGATGCTTCCAGTGCTCCGTTATTGGGTAACCCTGGGCAAGATGGAGCGGGAGTGATTCGTCAGGGTTCGTTGGAAGCATCAAACGTCGAACCGGTGCAGGAACTTATCGATCTAATCACCACGCAACGCGGCTTCGAATTGAATTCGCAAGCCATTCAAGCCGGCGATCAAATCATGCAGCAAATTGCCAATTTGAGAAGATTCTAGGCTGAGAGGTTTCGAATGGATTCGAAAAGAAATTTGTATATTCTCGCCTACCAATCCCCGATTGTACTTTGGGTCAAGTGGTTGGTAGTACCACTACCGTATGGTCGCTGTATGCTGCTCGGTCGCTTGATCTGCTTCCTCTATGTTTTATCGCTTGCTCCCTCAGCGCAGGGGCAAGGCGTCCGCGAATTGGTAATTCGGTTCAAGGAAAAGCCTCAAGTGGAAGGGAGTCTGATTCGCTTTGGCGACTTGCTGGAAATTCGTGGAGACGAAACGGAGTCTCGCAGAATATCCGAACTCCCGCTTGTCCCTACTCCACAGGCTGGCGTGGAACTCAGAATTCGGAAAGAAGATATTATTCAGCAATTGCAAATACGCAATGTGGATATCAATCAGGTTCGCTGGCTAGGAGAGGGAGAGACAAGTCTCAAAGCGACCGCAAAAAATGAACCCAAGGACATGTTGAAAGCCTCAAGCTTGCTACCGGCTTACGCTAAAGATCGCAATTTCCAGCAAGCGGAGAGGAATTTGAAAGATGTAGTCGCAAGCTACTTGGCCCTTAAGGATTCCAATCTCGCCGGAGCCACATTTCAATTTGACATACCCAAATCGCAGCTGGAACTTTTCTTCCAAAGAAAAAACATTCGACAGATCGGTGGAGGTGAGCAACCCTGGACGGGAGAGCAAACTTTTACCTTGCAAGTGCTGAGCAAAAATGAATTGATGGAAGTATCGATCCGTACCATCGTGACACCACCGGCGATGGTCGTTGTAGCCGTTCGACCGCTTCGCCGGGGCGATGTGGTCGAAGCTGAAGATCTTCGCATGCAAGTCGTGACCTTCAATAAAAATTCAAGCGACTTAAGCAATGATTTTACAGATTTTAAGGACGTGATCGGCAAGCAACTGAGGCGTTCCATCTCGAGCGGTCAAGCGATCAGCGATGAAGACATTGGGCCCCCTATCGTCGTTGAGAAAAATCAACTCATTCAAATCAAAGTCATTGTTGGAGGTATCGAAGTCGAGACCGCTGGACGAGCACTGACCGAGGGAGCCACAGGGGATCTTGTCCAAGTGGAGACGATTCATTTGAAAGAACGCAAGAAACTCACTGCTCAAGTGATCGACTCCAATAGCGTTCAAGTTATTGCCGCCGGTATCAATGCAACGAGGCGGTAAGAGATTGCAGTCCATTGGACCAAAGCCTATTTCAGTTCAAGAGAAATAATCTATGTTAAATAAATCGATCATCACACTAGTCTGCTTTTGGGCTATGCTGCTTTCCCCATTTACCAGTGGCCAAGAATCTAGCCTATTCAAAAAGAGCAAGCCTAGAGCGACTCCCGGTGGGCTAACTTTGGAAAATACATCTTGGACTTATGTGCCCAATCAACCCGTACGTGTCTTGAAACCACACGATATCGTGAGTATTCGAGTCGATGAAATTGCTAGAGGGCTGGCAGAGGCTTCGACGACATCACGAAAGAACGGAGTCTACGACGCATTGCTGCGAAGTTGGGTTGTGCTCAATGGACTTACCGATGCGCAAGTGACTCCGCAAAGCACGGGTGATCCGCGAATACAGGGGCAGACCAATCAGCTTTTTCGAGCCGATTCCGATTTGGAAACTCGCGAGTCTCTCGCATTCAATATCGCGGCAGAAGTTGTTGATATCCGACCCAATGGAGTTGTGCTATTGGAAGCAAAAAAATCTATCATCATGAATGATAATGTGTTCGAAACGACCTTGACTGGCTTTTGCAGATCCGATGATATCGGTCCAGATAACGTCGTTCTGAGCCGGGACCTCTTGGATTTGAAAATTGACAAACAGGATCGGGGACAAGTTCGCAACGGTTACCGACAAGGTTGGTTTTCTCGCTGGTTGTCTGAATTGACCCCATTCTAATTACGGAGCGGTGGGACGGATGATACATAAACTCCTTGTTCCGTTCTTGTTCTGCGCATGGTTATGTTGGCCGAGTGCGGTAATCATGGCCCAAAATCGCATTGCCGATATCTGCCGACTCAAAGGTCAGGAAGAAAATACTATCCATGGTTTGGGATTGGTCGTCGGCCTTAAGGGTACTGGCGATGGAAAGATGCTGCCCACCACGCGATCCTTGGCGCGAATGATGCAGCAGTTAGGTGGCCAAGTAGCCGCCGATCCGCGCGGTAATTTGCTGATCGATGATGTGGATGATGCAGCGAACGTCGCTCTGGTAATGGTGACTGCAACCATCCCGGCTGGCGGCGCTAGACAAGGTGACAAACTGCATTGCCAAGTAAGCGCGATCAATGCTAAAAGTCTGGTTGGTGGCGTGCTTATGCTCACACCGCTCCTTGGTCCCCGTGCTGATCAACCGGAAGTTTACGCACTTGCCCAAGGACAAATCAGTCTTCCCGATCGATCGATTCCCACTTTCGGTACCGTGAGCTTGGGAGCGAAAATGGAAGCCGATGTAAACACAGAATTTATCAACAACGGAAAGATCACCTTGCTCATCGATTCCGATCACGCGAGCTTTTCAACTGCGGCTAGAATCGAAGAAGTGATCAATAACTTCAATTCCAACGGTCAAGGAGGTTACTCGGATCAGGTGGTCATGGCTGACGCCAAAGATTCGGCCCGCGTTGAAGTTACCATTCCCAAGCAATACCTAGATGCTCCGGTCAAATTCATCGACCTTATCATGGAAATTGAGTTACCTCTGCTTCGGCCATCCAATCGGGTAGTGATCAACGAACGCGACAACGTCATCATCATCGGTGAAGATGTGCAAATCGCGCCTGTGGCCATCAGTCACCAGAACATTTCGATCAACGCTGGACAGCCGATTCGATCCTTTGCAGGTTTGGATACCGAAAACGGTCAAAATCCCAATCCCAAATTGAAAAGTCTTGTCGATGCGCTCAACGCACTGGGTGTTCCGAATGAAGAGGTCATTGCCATCATTCGATCCCTCAAACGCCGTGGGGCTATCTATGGTGAAGTGATCATCAACTGAAAAAGGTGCTACCTAATGACCCTGCCTATTAGTTCGATGCCCAGTACCGTTTCTCAGTTGGATAGTTTGAATCGCAAACAATTAGATGCAACTGCTTCTCGGCTCCTAGCTGAAAAGGGACAACAGGTAAATTCCCCTGACGACGATAAACTCAAAGAAGCCTTTCAAGATTTTGTCGGTCAAACGTTCTTTGGCCAACTGCTTTCTGCTTTGCGAAGCACCGAAGGGGAAGCAGCCTACTTCAATGGCGGCCGGGCCGAGGAAATATTTCGTGGCCAACTCGATCAGGTCTTGACCGAAAAGATCAGTGATGCGTCTGCCGACAAAATCGCGGATCCGATGTATGATCTTTTTCGACTTCCTCGCACTTGACGCCTACCGACTCTTCGAAAGACAGCGTCGTGCTCTCTGCTTGAGTTTTGCTGAGAGTCTATCCGAAAATCATTTGCCGCTTGGCATCACCCCTGTTTTTCGGCCCTGTTTTTCGTATTGGTATTCAGTAATCGAGTTCCTTGGGAGTGACAAAAAATTTCAAGCGCGGCTTGCTGGCAAAGAATTGTTGCCACGAGATGGATTCGGTTTCCAGACAGGCGATTGCGGCAGTAGGAAAGCCGGTTTCCTTTGACGTAAATTCATTGAGAAGCTCATGCATGCCGGGATTGTGGGCCACTATCATCAGTCGGCAAACCTCCGCCGGAGCCTCAGCAGCAGTCGCTTTTAGAGTTGCTGGCGGCGCGTGATACAGTACGTCCAAGTTCTCTATCCCAATGGGTTTGGGTAGGTGACTGGTGACCAGTTCGGCGGTCTCCAGCGCTCGGCGCGCCGTACTGCATAAAATCAATTCGGGTACGTAATCATTGGTAATTAACCACTCTGCCATTTCGGGCGCAGCCTTTTTACCGCGGGGTGCGAGCGGTCGTTCATGATCGGTCATGTTGGCATGATTCCAACTGCTTTTAGCATGCCGCATAAATAGCAGTTGTCGCAATACTTTTTCGGACAAGGCATCGTCTCCGATCTAGGAACACTCCCGATATGTTGCTCATTTAGATTTCGCTGCCAATCCATAAAATTCCGGCGGAAAGGAGCGTATGTGAAGATCGCGTTGCGGAAACGCGATAGATATATTGTTTTCGGCAAAAGCTTTGTAAATCGCACTATGCAGTTCGTGCGTGGTTGGCAATCGAAAGCTTATGTCAGCCAGAAACGCTCGAATCGTAAATGTCAGCGAACTATCCCCGAAGGCTTCAAATGTGACCGTTGTTTCGGGATCTCTCATTACGTTGGGATGTTTTTTCACGATATCCTGCAGCAATTTGTGGACCCTTTCAGAATCGCTACCATGGGCCACACCGACTTGCATTACCAATCGATTGGTACCGTCCGATAGTGTCCAATTCAAAATTCGACCTGTGATGAGATCTTTGTTGGGAACAATCAGCTCCTTGCGATCCCAGTTAACAATCGTAGTGGACCGCATGCGGATCTTGGAGACGATGCCGGTCGTGTCGCCAATTGTGATGACATCCCCAACTCGAATTGGCTGTTCAAAAAGCACAATCAGACCGCATACGAAATTCGCGAATATCTCTTGCAAACCAAAGCCTAAACCCACCCCCAACGCAGCCACCAGCCACTGAATCGATGCCCAGCGAAGGCCCAGCGATCCAAGAACGAAGACAACCCCAACGATAAGTATGGCATAGCTGGAAATCGAAGTGATTGCATAACGCATCGCCTTGTCAAGCGGAAGATTTTGCAGCAAGGCAATCTCCATCAAGCCAGGTAGATTGCGGCTGGCGATCACAGTCAGCACAATGATGGGAATCGCGATGACAACATTGGCCAGTGTAATTGCCAGTCTTTCATCAACCGTTACGCCATCCACTGTCCAAAGTGTGACACTGTCGAGCAACGAAACTGCCGGAAACACACTTCGCCAGATAAATCCGATACCGATCAAGGCCAACACAAACAGCGAACTGCTTACCAAACGTTGTGTTTGATCATTGATCGCGGCAATATCGATATCTTTTTCCTCGACAGATGAGAATGCAATAGCCTGTGGGTCTTTTCGAGCAGCCTCCTCGAGTCGCTGTTTGGCTTGTTGAATCATCAATCGTCTACGGCTGAGCAACAACCATCGCATCAATAAACCATATAAGACAAGCAGCCCAACTAGCGCCCACATAGTTGTATGCAAGCTCAACGCAATTCGCTCAGCCGTGTAGTGAAAACCGATGAAACTTAGGGCCGCTAACGCGATTGGCGTAAAAATCATCATGGGATACCAAATGATTTTAAGCCGATCGATCCAGCCACCTCGATTCTCTTCCAGGAATGAGGAAAGAAGACCGCCATTGAGTCGAAATACTTTCCCCAGAAAAGTGGACAATAAAAACATGAGAATGATAAAGAGAATACGGCCAATCGATTCATCTCGCCGCGCACTGGCAAGTTCGTCAAACATTACGATGCCAATGACGATGGGTATGCCCAGGTCGAGCCACCACCGCAAATGAGTTCGCAGCAAATCGGTGCCCCCTTTGGGCCAGTGCAAATGCCCGATTGCTAGACCGCTAGGACGGGAAATTTGTCGCAATAATTCAAGCGAAGCCAAGAAACGACCTCCCGCCAGCAATCCCAGGCCCAGCGACGAGATGAAAGGGAACTCATTCCCAGCAGCTCGCAATCTCATCCCTATAAAAACTAAAAGCAGTGGAAATGGGGCCGCAATCAATAGAGTCAACAACAATGCTCGTATCGTTGGAGTAAAGCTAACATTCGCCCGCCGATTGACTTGTTCGGTCAATGAGATCAAAACTCGTCGAAAGCGGCTTTGGTATAGCAGCAAACCGGCAACACCGGTCAACATCAAGATGTACCACCAAGGTTGGCTCCGAAAATCAGAAGAGATAAAATTCAGCACCGAGAGCCAATTGCGATAATCGACCAAATACTCAATGGCCTGCCAAGCATTCCGGAAATCGGATTTGTCCAGATTTTCGCTGCTGCGAATCCAAAGAATATGTTGATCGATAAACGTGCGATACTGTTCGCTCAATCGCGCCAACCGTTCTTTGCCATCAGCCAGTTGCAACAGGTCGTTGTAATACGCGTCCGCTTCGCCACGCATACCAGAGAGAATCTTCGCTTCCTTTTCAAGCATATCTTCGGTCTGCGACAATATCCGCTCGGTGATCTCCTCCCCCTGCAGCGATTCAATCTCGGTATTGATCAACTCACGGTTGCGTTGCACCGCTTCCAAACTTGCGCGGCGATCTTCTAAATCAAAAAGCAAAGAATCGGCGACTTGCATTTCATTTTGAAATTTACGAATCTGTCCTCGCAGTACGGATGGATCCGGTAAGTCCTTCCGCTGTTCGCGCAGCATCAGTCCCACCCATGAATTAAAGCCTCCCAGATCCGGTCCAGACTGAGGTTTGATCCTCGTATTCATTCTTTGGAAACGATCGTTCCATTCATCGAATTCCAATTTGGAATTAGTAAGATCTTGTTGTAAGCTGGCACGCTTACGGGTGAGTTCAAGCCATTTTTGCGATCGGGTAAGCAAGCGATCCGCAATTGAGTGCAATAAGGGGGGCGAGGTCTCCTTTAGCATTTCCGCCTCCGCTAGTGCCAATTCAATTCCTAGCGTTCTTCGTTTGCTGATGATATCAGAGAGTCGTTGAATTTCTGTTTGCAATTGATTGATTCGCTGCTGCGCTTCGTCCCGCCGTATCGGCCACAACTCATTCTCCGCATCGTATGCTCGCTGTTCCTGTTCCAATGCGGCGATCTCTGAAATATTTCGTTCTCGCTGAAATCGCTTCCAGACAAGCTCAGCTTCGCGTAATATCGGATCGGCCGTCTCAACTGGGGGTACCGCCTTTTCTCGATCCAGCGCATCGAGTTTCTCACGCAACGTTGCGAACAGATTTGGGAAATCCTTTCTGCGCTTGTCCCGCTGATTGATCGTTTCTTCTGCTTTGGTTCTCTGGCTCGTCGCCGTTTGCAACTCACTTTGCAACGCCTGAAGTTGGCGTTCAAGTTCAGACAGCTCGACACTAAGATTTAAATGATTAGGAGTCGGCTGTGCAGACCGCTCCGCTGCGAGCTTGGACATCTGCAAACGATCTTTGGCGGAGGCTATGGCTAAAGGTGCTTGCTCTGCCGCTGCGGTCCAGTCCTTACGCAGCTTTTCAAACTCAGCGAGAGCCTTAATTTCGATTCCAATTTGTTTATACAACTCCAACAAGGCTTCTTTCAGTTTCGCATCGATCTCGGTATTCGCCTCTATTTGAGTGATGCGACTTTGCACAGCCTCTTGCGTCCACGGGTTGGGTGGTGGGGGCGCATTCTCTGCAGGGGCTTGAACTTGGTTTGCGGGCCCAACATTGAAACCTACCGAGGCTGGTGGTTGAGTTACTCCAGCAGCAGAAGAATCCACCTGACCGGTCGTTGTCACCTGACCGGTCGTTAATGGAAAAGGAGATTGAATGGCTTGCAAACTTTTGCCGGTCTCATTCCATAAACCGGAAGCCAAGAGCACCCATCCAAAGAACACTATCTGCGCGTTCGAAACACCCAGATAGGTTGATTTATTGTCGTTTCGTCCTTCCATTGATCACTCCATCCCTGCAACCGCCAGCCCTCTCCTTCATGTCTAACGCATTGTGTCGATTTCAGCAACCATCTCTTTGGCAAAGGGACCCATGAAAAACCACCTCAAAAAAATAGAGGAGTGGAAGTATGTGAATTCGGGTAATTTGGCGAGGGATCATAGTCGCTACGGGAAATTCAATGCCGGAAGTGCAAGCGGTGGGGACGTGAAGGTGCCGTTGCTTCCATCCGGCTGGGGCTTCCACTGAAGAACCAACTTGAGGCCTTCCAATTTTGTTCCGGCTGCTTGTTGGCTCAAATCGGGTAACTTAATGGCAGCCACCTTGGGTTCGGCAGCAAGTTCCACATCGATCGCTGGCGCAGTGCTACCTTGCGGCAAGCCCTGCCAAATCAATTGAACCGTTCCTGCAATGCCCGGTTGAGGTGTGATCGTGACATTGATAGAATTTTGCGAGTCGTCTTTACTCCAATTCCATGGAACGCTCAGCTCTTTTTCCAGTTTCAATGTCAGCGGTGCAACGATGCGTCCCACTAAAGGTCTTAAAAGCCATGGGGTCCCGCGCACTTGTCCAGTTGCATCTAAGGCAGACCACTTGAGACTCCATTGAAAACGATCCTCGGCTGCATCCGCGGGAACCACCAAACGCAGTATCCCTTCGCCGCTTACAGGTGCCTGCCCAAAGGCGGCGGTCCCAGGCGCTTTGGGATCGCTGTTGGGCACAAACTTAATCGTCTTGCCATCAGGCTCGATTGTTCCAACCTGCAGCGCTTTGCGAAAGTCGATAGGCGAATTGCCGTCTTGAGGATTGGTTCTCGGAACGTTTTGTGTCGTAACCAATTCGGTTTTCAATAACCAAGCTTTTTGTTCGTCCGTTAAAGCATTCCAGCTCCACTGAGCAGGCAATTCGTAGCTTCTCCCTGCGACAAATTCGAATGTTTCAGGCGTACCTTCTTTCCAAGCGACATTGGCATTGATGGGAGCTGGAGTCTGGATCACGGGGATAGAATGCTCAGCGGTGCCCGTGGCCATAATGCTGCGGCCAATAATGACTGCTTGCTCAATCCGAAATAATTCGTTGTTGGGATATTTTGCCAAGATGACGATCCAGGGTTGATTCTCGAGGTTGTCGCCGAGATGAACGGGAACTAAAGCCTTCTCCTGGTTCTCAGGCACGATCACCGCGTTTTGTGCGACCGAATGGCCTTGCGGTTCACCGAGTACAACGGCAGATAACTCAATCGGTTGGTTCATTCCGTTGCGGGTGATCTTAAGGTCCAGCAATCCGTGGCTGTTCTGCGACACAATCAATTGCGGATTGAGAAGCTGCAAGCCAATAGGCTCTACCGAGGTTTGACTGAGCACCAATTCAAAGCCTTCTTGCTGGCCTAGAATCGGTATCACAGGTTCGATGACCACCAAAACATCGCTGACGTTAGGGTCACCACCAAAACGAGTTCGGGGATCAATCGTTCCAGGTCGGTCATCACCAAGTGCCAAGGTTCTTCGGTCCAAAGCTAAGATGGATATTTTCGAATCGATATCAGCGCCTAAGCGAGTTGCCCAAACATCGGCATCAAGAGGTTTGTTCGCACCGCAACTGACGAGAAATCGGACATTCTCTTTATCTTGAATCGAACCATGGATCACAGCGGGCAAACTTGGTACTCGCAGGACTTTTCCGACATTGGGTATCTCTTCCACGGTTAAGGATGAGGTCGAGTACCGAGTCCATGTTGTTTGCATTGTCCGAGATAACTCCGAAACAGGCTTAGAAATCGCACCTTGCAGACTGAAGTCGATCGGTGCTGATGAGTGATAATCAGGCAAAGCCCATCGCGAAAAGAGGCCCTCATCGATAGCCGATTTGGCTGGGTTTGATTCGAAAGATTTGGCCATAGCTAAACTTGCATCGGTCGTTCGGGCTAATCTCAAACGAAAGGGACCAGCCGGAGCCGAGAACGTTAAGTCTTGCACCGCAATTGTGTACTTACCCGTTCTGGGTACCCGAAAAATACACGCGGAATCTCCATCCAAAGCGAGTTGAGAGACACTGGATGCGACTTGACGATTTTTTTCGTCCAACACTCGCAACAAGGGTTGAAAGTTTGCCCCCAATCTTTTCGCCTGAATATCAACGTACAAATATTCTCCCTCGTTAAGATCAACCGTAGTACGCTGAATTTGATTTCCACTGAGCGTTCCATTCAGGGCCATTGGAAGTCCACTGATGTTGCCCGAAAAGGGAACGTTCGGAAGACTATCAACGGTCCAGCGATGCCAGTTGACAATTTGAGTGCGAGTTCTGAATGCACCCCAGAACGTTTGCGGCGGAATGGGGCCTAATCCAATTTCGAGATGAGCATGCGAGGCCGAAATCAAATTAATTTTTTGCTGCGATGCGAATGGAAGCATCAATCTCAATGATTCATCAAAGCCTTTCCCGCGGATTTCGACAACAGTCGAAGCATGGCTGGTTAGACCATACACATTAACCGAGTCGATCTGAAGTGGTTCCTGACCGTGAAGGACACGGCTTGCCCCAAGGAGGAAGAACATCGCTAAGGTTGAGAGCCACAATATCGGATGGCGACATGAGAAAACAGCGACAAAGGTTTGCTTGGGGGACGTCATGGTGACCTGCGTTGCACAAGGTGGGAACTGGGAGGGAAAACGCATCCATCGAGAAAAAGAAAGAGGTAGCCTTTCAGTGATGGAAAGCTACCTCCTAGAAATTCTAACAAATGATTTATAGACACCGATCCATGTCCAAATCAATTTCCGCCGAATGGATCATCATCGGCTGGCTTCTCATTGCCACCACCAGAACCACCAAATGGATCGTCAGATCCTTCGGTTGCTGGCTTCGCAGGAGCATCATCGCCGAAGGGATCGGTGCTGTCAGCAGGTGCCGGCGTTGCAGGCTTACCTTCTTCCACTGCAGGCGTACCGTCCTGCATCTTTTCTGGATTCGCAAACGGATCGTTGTCCGAAATTTCCGGCTTCGTTTCAACAGGGGGTGGCGTCAACTCGGCAGGGCGAACCACTTCGGCATCACCCTTCTTAACCGATTCATACTGATCGCGAAGGATTTGCGCCTTGTTGGCCTGGGCTGTCAATCGCGCTTTGCGACGAGCATCTTCGATCTGCAAGCGATTTGCACCCTGGATGCGGGAGAGAGCCTTGCCCACTTCAACCGCTCGCTTGCTGGTGACTTCGAGATTCGCCCCTTTTTCAAAATCGGCGGTAGCATCATCGGTCATGCCCAGGCCGGCTTTGACCAACCCACGAAAATAAAACACCCGCGGATCCGTCGAACCCGCTTTGTCGGCGTCGTCAAGAAACGCTAATGCGCCAGTGGAATCCCCTGCGAAATACGCATGAACACCGCGGCCGTACAGTTCGCTCAAGACATCTTGCGCTGAACCAAACGTTGGAAATGAAACTAAAGAACCAAATGCTAAAAGTGCGAATGCAAACCGGCGAACCATGTCCGGCTATCCTCTCGAAAAGGGGAGCTGTGAATCGATCCGTACCAACAATTGTTTCATGGTAATTCCTGTAATCCGCAATAGCAACCAAATCACTGGTTTGCAGAACCAGGATCATGGTTACAATTTAAAAGTGTTGATAGCTACCACCCCCCGTAATGTAGTAAAGAAGTCGGTCATGAAGAACATTCTTGCGGTTTTACCCTTTGTGGCAATGACTTTTTTGAGTTGGGGCGTTTATGGACCTCTGCTTCACGAAGGCAAGCATGCCATGAACGAAAGCAGCCTTCGCCCGTTTGTGGGGGTGGGTATCGCTTACTTTATCATCGCAGTCATCGTTCCCATCATTATGCTGCGAAAGGGAGAAAAAGGACATTGGTCCGTCGGAGGTACGCTGCTGTCCTTCTTAGCCGGTAGTGTCGGCGCACTGGGAGCGCTGGGCGTTATCCTGGCTCTGACGGCTGGCGGAAAACCGATCTTCGTCATGCCGGTTGTGTTTGGATTCGCGCCCGTCGTCAATACACTTGTTACTTCATATCTGAGCAAAACGTTCGACCAAATCAATCCAAAGTTCCTTGCAGGCATGCTAGCGGTTGCCCTTGGTGCCGTCGGGGTTCTGGTCTACAAACCGGTCGCCCCTTCCGCGAAGCCGCATTCTGAACCGGCTGCGGCTACGTCGGTGACTCCAACTTCGTTCGGCGTTCAAGAGCAAGAGAGTCCTCAAGGCGAGGAACCACAAGTCGAGAAACCAGAAACGCCAGAAAGTGGTGTTGCAGCGGAACCGAATACCGTCGATGCCACTGTTACCACAAAGCCTGCTGCCTCTGAGGTCTCCCCTTTGAATTCGCGAGTCTTCGGCGCCTTGATCATGGCGGCTCTCTGCTGGGGATCCTATGGTCCATTTTTGCATATTGGCCAAATGAAGATGGGTGGCAGTCGCCTGCGTCCCTTCTGCTGTGTTGGCTTGGCTTACTTTTTAATCGCCGTCGCCGTTCCTTTGTTGATTCTTTCCGTGTGGAACGAACCTGGGGATTGGACGATAAGCGGTACCGCATGGTCGATCGCTGCCGGATCTGCGGGCGCGTTGGGAGCACTAGGAATTATTCTCGCTTTTAACTTCGGTGGCAAACCGATTTATGTGATGCCACTGATTTTCGGCTTCGCTCCAGTGGTCAATACGCTGACAACGATGGCGACCTCGGGAACCATAAGCAACGTGAGCATCCCGTTTGTTTGCAGTTTGGCCATCGTGATTACCGGAGCTGTGACGGTGTTGATCTTTGCTCCGAAACCGAAGCCTCATGCAGCGCCGGCCAAGTAACCGCTAACTAAAAATTTCGGCAATACGCATTCAAATGCGGACTTTATTTCCGGAACAAGGAACGATAAACGGGTAGTTGATTCAAACGCGTGCGTCGTTCGAAATGGGTTCGATAATCCATATCATTCTCCGGTAAAGCTTCGGGAACGAATTCGGGCCCGTTCAGTTTCGTGTGCACAGCCAACAGTTCCAGAGTGCTTTCGAAATATTCCAGGACATCGGTCCAAAAATGAAGCTCTCCGTTTTGTTTCAAGGTGCGTTCGATGTTGCGCACCATGTTTTCATTGAGTACTCGACGTTTCTTGTGTCGTTTTTTCCACCAGGGATCGGGAAAATAGACATGGACTTCATCGAGCGACAGATCGGGTTGTTCGGCCATCCACCGACCAGCATCTACGGCTAAGCAAGATGCGTTAACATGGCCGAGTTTAGTCAACTTGACCTGTGACATCTCGGCATATTTTTTGGCTAATTCCAAACCGATGATTTCATCATTTGGGAAGAGGGAAGCGTAGCGGCAAAGAAACAGTCCTTTGCCGCTACCCACTTCGACGATACGCTTACCACACACCAGCGTCTTTTCCTCCGCGAGTTGGTGTATCAATTGAACGCTGTCACTCATTTCGATTTTTCAACAATCCAAATATTGCGAAATGCGACAGGGTTGCCATGGTCTTGCAGGAAAATAGCGCCGGGCGAATTGCCCTCGTTTTCCCGACCAGGTGTCGCTTTAGGGAAAACTAGATCGTTATGAATCACCACGCCATTGTGCTTAATGGTTGCTCGAGCATCGCTGCTCTTTTTTCCGGCTGCATCATATTTGGCTGAGGTGAATTCAACATCGTACGTTTGCCAACGCAGAGGTGGGTAGCACATATTTACTTTGGGGCGAGCGATTTGATAGATGCCGCCGCACTCATTGTTCTCGCCAGATAAACCGAATGAATCGAGAATTTGAACTTCATAGCGGCTTTGCAGATACATGCCGCTGTTGCCGCGAGCTTGTCCACGGCTTTCTGGCATGAAAGGAGTGCGAAACTCTAGGTGCAAAGTAAAGTCATTGAATTTCTGTTTCGTCCAAGTGCCGATGCTCAGCAGACTGTCGGCGGTAAGCTTACCGTTTTCCCAACCAGATACATCTTTGCCATCGAAAAGTACAACGGCTCCTTGTGGAGGCTTGGCACCCAGCGTTGGGCTCTCTCGATTCACCTTTTGCAGCGTGCCCAGAGTTGTGCCATTGAGATCTTGAACTTGAAGCGTTTTGCCATCTACGATCAGTTGGAATTCATCGCTTACAATTTTCAGTTTATCTCCCTCAAGACTACCTTCGCTTTCGCGCACCGTGTCGCCGGGATCGTAACCGTCCCCTGGCAAGCCGCCTGGATAACCGACCGTTCGGAACTTACCTTTGCCTAAGGCGATTACTTGACCTCCCCAAGTTCGCCCGCTGTCGGCTTCGATGACGCCAACATATTCGCCTTGAATCTGATAATCGATGCCCGCCTTATCGGAATCGATAAGAGTGAGTTCTTCGGCCAGTACAACGGTTGCTGGCGAACTGGCGGAACAAACAGCAATTCCGAGTCCGATCGTCCGCAGAAAATGGGAGAGTTTTTTGTTAAGCATTTTGGGTTACTCGATATAACAAAAGAACAAAATTGAGAGCTCGAACAATGTATAAAAGACTACACCGACTTCTGCCCCCTCTCAACAGCTAATCGCCCAAAGAGGCAACAAAAAAAGCGTCTGGAAGCCACTGCCTCCAAACGCTTTTTCGATGGAATCGAGTTAAGTACGCGGTATCTAGATTCGACTTATTGCTGGCCGTTCGATTGGCTCATCGAGCCTGCCGCTCTCAATACGCCCTCTTCAACGGTGAATCGATAGACCATACCGCGAGCAATTGGGCGAGATTGGAGCATAACATGGTCTTTTCCAGCGTAATCGGCGATGCCTTCAACGGCCAAATCCAAAATCGGGTTGGATTCGATCGTTTGTGCATACCGCAAAACCTTACCCACTTCGAGAACAACTTCCAAAGCATTGACCTTGGTCTTACCCTTGGATTCATTGGCATCCAAAACCGATTTCAGAAGTTTCTCGGCTCCATTGCCAGCAGCGACGAAAACCGATTTCTTGCTGGTACCGATGACCACTGGTAGTTCGGTCCCCAAAATCTTCTGGGACTGTCCTTGATCGGGTACTGGAATCGATACGGTGTGTAAAACAACACCTTTGTAGGTTGAAGCATCGAAATTGAACTTTGGAACCTCAGGAACATCTTTCACATCTTCATAGATGCCCTTCAGGTCGCTGGCCAACTTCTCGCCATCAGCGATGCGTCCGCCCAGTACGGTACTCATTTTGTCCCCATCCAAAATCACAGCAGCACCGCCGTCAAAAACACCTTCTTTCATCGTAGCGGTGAGCAAGGAAAAGATGGCTTCCGTCAACTCTTTTGCAACGTCTTTGCCTTGACCATCAGGAATTTCTTCATTTTCATCGATTTGAGTTAGAGCTTGAGCTTTCGCCGATTCCAAGCTTGCAACAGCTTGTGCGGTGTCTTTTTCCGCAATGATTGAACCAATTCGCATGCTCAAGGCCGCACCTTCGACCGACAAACCAGGGAACTCGGTGGTCATCTCTTGTTGTTTCAGCATATCGGCGGCCATCGAGGAACCCTCGAGAGCTTGGAGGCCGAAATCCATGTAGGTCTTCTTCGAGGAGGAATCGATATTCCAGCCGAAATGCAGTTCGTCCATTTCATCCATCGATTTTTCCATTTGAGCAATCGTCTGCTCCGCGGCTTCTTCAGCCTGCTTTTGTTGCTCTTCGGATTGACCGTCTGCTTGAATTTCCATCGCTTGTTCCAAAGAATTGCTGATTTGGTCAATCATCATGGTCTTGAGTTCTTCGGGAACATTCTTCACGATCAGGCGAGCCGAAATTTCGTACTGTTCTTCCATCGCTGGAACCAAGGTCGTTGGATCCGCTGGCAAATCTTCCAGAACGCCTTCTTCCATACCCACATACATCCACTGCTCTGTCTTTCGCGCAAAAACGGTGTTAGCGCCGACTTCCATAGCGTACTTGCCTTCCCCTAGATCATCTGGTTCACCGAAGGGTTGCAACGCTTCCATGAACTGATCGAAATCCTTGATGGGAAGATAAGCTACGAATGCCGGTGTTTCACCTTGCATGGCAACCAACACGCCCGCCGATCTTTCGCGATCGAGACCTTGGCTATATTGATCCACCATGATGTTGACAAAACCACCGATTTGAGGAGATCCGACCGCTCGCATCAAGTAAATGATGTCCGGCTGAACATTCTCCAGTCTTCCGATGGTAACAACGGCCATCGGTTTTTCAAAAATTGATTGAGCTCGCACCGCGCTGATCGCAGGGCTAACCAACATCAATAGGGAAAGAACGCCCACGCGGGGCAGACACCAACGAGCCATCCGATTCTCCTTCGTTCGTCTGATAAGTGAAGATGCAGACTAAGCAACGACAGACTTTGCCTACAGTAACATCAAGATTCAACCAGTTTTGGATTCAACGATATCGATTCAAAAACCGCGATTAAAATGTCGCGATTAAAATTACTTCGGTCAGTCGGTTTGAGATACCCGTTCAACGGGTTACGGGTTTCATCAGCCAAATCGCTCCAACGTGCGAGTGTTAACGAGCAGACGATAACGTGCAAGTGCTCTCGGCGATCGATCAGCCGAAGCCTTAGGCTGATTCGCCGCTCCACCGCGGGTCGGTGCAGGCTGCGATTAGCGCTCGCGGAAAACGATTCTACCTTTGGTAAGATCGTAGGGTGAGAGTTCGACGCGAACTTTGTCTCCCGGAACGATCTTAATGAAGTTTTTTCGCATACGTCCAGCGACGTGAGCGAGTACCTCTGTTCCAGTATCCAGTTGAACACGGAAACGGGTGTTTGCTAAAGCTTGAGTGACTGTACCTTCTACCTCGAATGCTTCTTCGTTCTTGGACATAAATTCCTTACTCAAATAACCAGCATCAGCCGCCAATTCCGCAGAAATCAGGAACTCATCGACGGGATTCGCCCCTTTTGCCCTTCCGCTGTGACCCCTTAGAAATCAAGTTATACTGTCTCTTCAATTATTTTGTGTAGCAAGTTATACGGGGAAGGTAGTCTTCTCGTCTACCAGTTCTTGATAGTTTCACACTGCAATCCCGACTCCTAGCGGTTTTCTTTTCCTTTTATGGACGTTCCTCGTGTCGCAATTTGCTTTTATCGCCTGCCAAGTCGGGGCTGAACGCACCCTATTCCAGCAACTGGCCAGTCCCAATGGTCAATGGAAAAAGGCTTTTTCTCGACCCGGCTTCATTACTCTCAAAAAGGACGACGTGGAAGATGCATCCACACTCACGCCGTCGACATCCGCTCCATCGCTCCCAGTTTCTCCCTATATCCGCACGACCGGCTGGGCCTTGGGGCATTTATCGGGCGAATCTCCCACGGAATTAGCCGAAGCGTTATGCAAGAAAATCGGTGATGAACGAAGCTGGGACATTATCCACTTTTGGTACCGCGATCCAACGGTTCCTGGCTGGCATGGATATGAACCTGGTTCAAGCCCAGATACGCCCGCTGTTGTCGAGGCCATTGGAGCAGCATGGTTGAGAAATTTTCCCAACCAATCATTGCCGCCGATCAATGCGGTCGCCTCCGGGGGAGAGAAAGTTTTAGACGTTATTGCGGTCGAACCGAATCAGTGGTGGATCGGTTATCACATGGCCGGTGACCGGCCGAGCTGTTGGCCAGGTGGTGTTCTTCCCATTCATCGACCGGCCAACATGATTAGTCGAGCCTATCTGAAGATGACCGAAGCTCTGGCGTGGTCGCGATTCCCATGGCAACCTGGGGATCAAGTGGTGGAGATCGGAAGTTCACCCGGCGGTTCTTGTCAACGACTGCTGGAAATTGGAATGCAGGTCACCGGTATCGATCCGGCCGAGATGCATGAAGCCCTTTTGTCCAATCCCAATTTTACCCATTGGCGAGGCAAGGCTGCGCATTTCAAAAGAAAACTCTTTCGCAAGTTTCGTTGGTTAACTGCCGACGCCAATGTCGCGTCTAGTTATACCCTGGACGCTGTAGAAGCCATCGTCACTTACCCGGGAGTCCCGATCGAAGGGTTGTTGCTGACGCTCAAGATGTCCGAGTGGTCTCAGGCATCACAGCTCCCCGTTCATCTAGCGCGAATCAAGTCGTGGGGCTTTCCGTTGATCTCGGTTCGCCAGCTCTCTTATAATCGCCGAGAGGTATGTGTGGCGGCTTCGCGACCGCGGTCGACGAAACCGCGTTCGATGAAGAAGCGAAGTGCTGGGCGTCGACAGTCGTCAAAGCTTCGCAAGCGGCGTCATCCAAGTCCCCTCCCACAGGAAGTTTCTCCATCGATACCCCCAACATCAGAGAATTAATTCCCGATCCGATACCGAGCAATGCGGTTTGGTTGCCAGAGGAAATAAATTCGCAGCGTGCTGCCATAGCCAAAGTCAATGGCAGAGCTACCGAACCGGTGTTGCCTAGCCATGAAAAAGTCGCATAGTCGGTAGCGGGTTGAAGGCCCAATGTCTGCAACATCAACTTGCGATGCGCGGAGCCCACTTGGTGGCATATCGTGCGATCAATGGACTCAACAGCGGCTTTTTGTTCCAGCAAAAAACGCTCAAAGGCCGCTTGACCTGTCGCCACGCCCGCGACGAGCAATTGCTCGGAGTCGGTCTCCATAAGCGGTGTCATTCCCGCGCCAGCTTGGTCCTCGTCGCTGTGGCAAAGATCGTGATATTCGGTGTGGGCTTGCGAGACGGCCGTGTGCAGACGGGAGCCGCTGCGACTGATCGATTCATGCGTCAATAAAATGGCACAACTCCCCGAACCGATCGTCAGCGAAGCAAAGGAAGGCTTGATCGAATGCCTGGTAAGATCCGGGCGGGTCGTCAGCATTTGCAGCGTGGCTTCCAATAAATTCCGACTGCTCTCGGTACCCACCACGATTCCCGCCCGCAAAATTCCAGCTTGAATGCTCGTCGCAATCTGGATCATCCCGTTGAGCAAGCCGAGACATGCGTTGGAGACGTCATAGACCAAACAAGACGCTGGTAGCTTGAGCAAATGATGGACGCGCGAAGCGGTGGCTGGCTCCAAAAAATCGCGGCAGACACTGGCATGAATCAGCATCCCGATTTCTGAACGATCTATGCCCGCCGCTTCAATCGCATGTTCGCCGCTCCGGACGCTCGCATCGCTTACTCGAAAACCGCGCGGCCACACGCGGCGTTGCCCAACGCCGCTCATCCATTCCAAGCGGCCCGGGGGAAAACCGAGTCGATCATAAACCGAGCCGAGCGTCTCTTCGATCTGAACGGAAGTGATGATTTCTTCGGGTAATGTAAATCCAATCGACTCTAAGCAAACATGATCGAATCGCATATTAGTCTAATTTAAGAACCTTCCGTTTTGTGAACAGCCATCTTGTGAACAGCCATCGTCGTCGACTTCATCATTGTAGACAATACTGCCGCAGAATTGAAAATATGCCTTTCTGTACAGTGTGGCGAGAGGGGGAGATCCATTCAGCCATCGATCAGGAAAACTTGCATCGAGCGGCAACCGTGAGCCCCGATGACCAGAGATTGCTCGATATCCGCAGTTTTCGAAGGCCCTGAAACAAACAATCCGAAATGGGGTTCTTTAAACTCCAGTTCCTTGTAAGCCTCGTGCATGTTGTGGAGCAAACGACTCTTGGGAACCACCAAAACCAAGTGTTGAGTGATAAAAAAGATTACGCGATGCTTCAAATTTTTATCGGTCACCCAAATTGCGCCATTTTCTGCAACCGCGAATTCTCCAGGATAAATGACAAAGTCGAGATCCTCCAGGTCCTGGGGCTTAGCCACAGAGTTCAGGTCGAAATGGCTTTCGATACCTGGTACTTGCGAGTAAATTCTCTCAGCGTTTCGATAGACGTCATAGTTTTGCAGTTGGGTTTCTACATCGCCGATATGGTTGACTACAAAACAGCTACCACCCACTGCGGCGATCAGGCTGGAAAAATGATCGATCGGATCGGGATAACGAATCCAATTGCCATTGATGACCTCGGGTAAATTGGGTGTCTCAATCGGAATCTGCTTTCGCAGAGCATTTAGGATTTCATCTTTTGCTGTTGCCATCGATCGCCTTTGCGGGCCCATGAAAAAAATCTAGAATCCCAAATCGTGAGGGTGGAAGCTATCCTTTGTTCCGCGAGCGATATTGCTCACGAAAACTCTTTACCGGAGCCGGCGGGAGATCGCGTTTCTTGCCCCAAGCGTTTAGCCCGTTGTAGATCATCCACCGCGGCATCCATCTCAAACTCATCCTGGCAACTTTCCCCCCCAGGGCATAGAGCCATGGTCTCTTGAGGACGGCCGCAGCAAAAATCATAGAAACGCGTTTGCTCCAGGGTACCACTTTTTTCAGCGCCAACTCCTTGCGCCAAGTGAGCAACTGATGATGAATGTCAATCTTGACAGGGCAAACATCGGTGCACGAACCGCATAAGGTGCAGGCGAAGGGGAGGTCGCCATGGTTTTGCGGATCTCGATTGGGTGCCAAAATCGATCCGATCGGACCTGGAACGGTCGTGCTATAACTGTGCCCTCCGCTGCGTCGATAGACGGGGCAGGTATTCATGCATGCTCCGCAACGAATGCAATTCAGCGAGCGGCTAAAATCTTCGCTGGCCCGAATCTTCGAGCGTCCATTATCCACCAAGATGATATGCAGTTTGCAGCCTGGCCTCGGGCCATGAAAATGAGAAGTGTAAGCCGTGATAGGCTGTCCAGTCGCGCTTCGCCCGAGCAAGCGAGTGAATACGGCCAAATCGTCTGCTCGCGGAATCAACTTTTCAATTCCCATGCAGGCGATATGCAAATCGGGAAGCGAGACGCCTAAGTCCGCGTTTCCTTCGTTGGTGCATACGACAATTCCACCGGTCTGGGCAATTGCAAAATTGACTCCCGTGATCCCCGCATCGGCACCAACAAATTTCTCTCGCAAGTGATTTCGGGCTTCGCCGGCAAGATATGTCGGATCGTTGTTCCCGTCCTCTGTCCCCAGTTTCTCATGAAAGAGTTCACTAATTTCCTGTTTCTTGATGTGGATCGCAGGCATCACAATGTGGCTCGGCGGTTCGTTGCGCAATTGGACAATCCATTCTCCCAAGTCGGTATCGACAACCTGCAATCCATGACGTTCCAAATAAGGATTTAGATGGCACTCCTCCGTGAGCATCGATTTGCTTTTCACGATTTTCTTAGCGCCATGATCCTCCAAAATCTGCAGCACGATTCGATTGTGTTCCTCTGCATCGCGGGCCCAATGAACGACAGCCCCCATAATCGTTGCATTGCGTTCAAATTCTTCCAGATAAAAGGGAAGCTTCGCGAGTGTGTGTCGCTTGATGGTCGCCGCCAATTCGCGGAGCGTCTCCCATTCAGGGATGGCATTCGTTTGTCGATCTCGCTTTTGCCTCACAAACCAAAGCGAGCCATCATGCCACTTTGCTCGCTCCCTGTTGCTGACGAATTCAGTCGCAAGTTCCGCGTGCTCTTTGTGGATCGGTGCGTTCATAGCCACTGCATTCTTTTGTAAACGGTGTAAAACTCTACGTCGACTTTACCGGTTCGGGAGAGTGAGGTCGGGTGGGCTTGCGTCCTGCCAGTATTTCGGCAACATGCATCACGGCAACCGGCATTTTTTGTCGGCGGACCAAACCTTCCAGATGCATCAGGCAACTCATATCGGTAGCCGTTAACACATCGGTCCCAGCTTGACGATGATCGGCCAATCGATCCTCGCCCATCATGACAGAAATTGCTTCCTGCGCCACCGCGAACGTTCCGCCAAAACCACAACATTCATCTGGACGGCTCAATTCGGTGAGCTGTATGCCCCGCAGAGATTGCAGTAATCCTCGCACTTTGCCGGGCCTTTTGAGCATCTCTTCGGAGCTTTTTTCCAGCCGTAATTCTCGCAAGCCGTGGCAACTCTGGTGGATTCCGACTCGATACGGAAACTCTCCCTCCCACGTGAGTAAACCGAGAACGTCGTGCAGGAATTCACAAAGCTCAAAGCTCTTTTTCTGAACCTTGTCATACGCAGCATTATGAGGAATGAGGTCGTGGAAGTGATTCCGCACCATCGACGTGCAACTTCCAGAAGGAGATACGATGTAGTCGTAGTCTGCGAATATTTCCACGAATCGCTGCGCCAAGGGACGGGCCGAGTCCACGCAGCCGGTGTTCAGCATCGGTTGCCCACAACAGGTTTGGGCTGAGGGAAATTCAACCGTAAGGCCCTGCTTTTCCAAGATCTCAACCGAGGCCAAACCGACATCAGGATAGAACTGATCAATATAACAAGGGATAAAGAGGCCGACCCGCATAGTTTTTACCGACGACTTGTGGCTAAAAGGAAAAACGTCGCATCCAATCGATACTCCGCTCCCCTTTAAGTCTACTCGAATCAGTCGTGGCTGTCTTGGGAGGAATCAGGATCCTCTGCGCCATCTGGGGCCCCCACATCGGTGGTGTGTAGGCCGTATTTTTCCAGCAGGCGATACAACGATCGTCTTCCGATACCCAAGGCTCGAGCGGTTCTGGCCTTATTGCCTTGGTATTGTTTGAGAACCTCGACGACATGGAGCCGATTGAGGGTTTCCAAATCGACCTGCGTACCAGCCCTGGCAAGCACCGGCGCCGAATCGCTGCTTAGAATTTCTGGGGGTAAGTTTGCAGCTCGTATGTGATCGTCGTCCGCTAAGATCTTGGCCCGTTCCAGTGCATTTGATAGTTGTCGAACATTACCTGGCCAGCTGTAATTTTCCAGGATGTCCATCACCCCATCTTCCAATTTCCAGTTCGTTCCAAGAAACGCGTGCGTAATCAGTGCGACATCGCCATGGCGTTCTCGCAAAGGAGGAAGATGAATCGTCAAAATGTTCACGCGATAATAGAGATCTTCCCGGAACCTGCCGGCACGCACTTCTTCCAAAAGATTTCGATTGGTGGCAGCAAGTATGCGGGCGCGAACCCTACGCTCCTTGACCGAACCGATTCTGCGAATCACTCCATCTTCCAAAACGCGTAACAATTTTGCTTGCAACGAACCCGCGAGCTCTCCAAATTCATCGATGAAAAGGGTCCCACCATCAGCGATCTCAAACAATCCAGGTTTCGCAGCTATCGCGCCAGTAAACGCCCCTTTTTCATGTCCGAACAGTTCGCTTTCAAGCAAAGTTTCTGGCAGCGCGGCGCAGTTAATAACCACCAGCGGTTTGTCCGACAAAGGACTTGATTGATGAATCGCACGGGCGACTAACTCCTTGCCGGTGCCGCTCTCCCCTTCGATGAGAATGGGTTTTTCTGAAGTCGCTGTTCGCTCGATCAATCGAAAAACCTGATCCATAGCGGGCGATTTGCCAATCAACCGTGAAGCTTGCACGGTTCGTCGCAAGGCTTGTCGAAGTTGGATATTCTCACGCTGTACCTGTCCTGACTGATACGCTTTCTCAATCAAGACATCCAACTCGGCTAAGCGAATAGGTTTGGTTAAATAATCGGCAGCACCCCGTTTCATAGCTTCGACAGCCGACTCTACCGAAGCGCCTCCCGTCAACATGACAATCTGCAACTGCGGATCTTCTTCGCGCATGCGTTCCAACAAATCCAGGCCATTCATCCCCGGCATGTGCAGATCGATTACCGCGACATCCAAAGTTGAATTACGCAGGATCTGCAACGCATCCTCCGCACTTGCTGCCGACTGGACCCGGTACGATTGACGCTTGAAATAGCTGACGGCTGTCTCACGGAAATCCGTTTCATCATCGACAACTAAGAGCTGGAGTTCACGAGCAGGTAAATTCATTAGAAATTGGTTTTCTTCTCGAGGAGATATCGGTGATCAATGCGATTGCAGAAGGTCTTCTAGTTATATCTTTATAATAAAATAGGTGAATGTAGACTATTTGAGGTCATGTTGAGAAACTCATGGTAACACTGAATAAGGGTAAATGTTCTTTCTCAGGCTGCTGCTTGCATGTCAACACCGGACAGGTTGCCCGCCGCAGAACCCGCTCAGCCACTGAACCTAAAATCCAGCGCGAGAGCCCCGTTTTTCCCTGCGTCCCCATGACGATTAAGTCGATTTGATGCTCGGCAGTTAATTGCACAATTTCATCGGCCGGATCCCCAAGCAACAGATGATGTCGACACAGGACCTCCTTATATCTTGGCTTGATGCGCTCCAAGGCGCGCCCCACCTCCGCCTCCTCGCCGACATAGGCCGACTGCGGTCCAACCAGATCAAACCCTCCCCCTGTCGGTTGCCATACATGCACCACTTCAACCATCGCACGAAACCGAAAAGCAAGCTCGAAGGCATATTCGGCTGCACGCAAACTGCAGGCCGAAAAATCGACTGGACATAGTATGCGTCGCAGTTGCATCAGACAAAAACTCCAAACCACCAGTTTTTTTCCGAGTTCCGCTGGTGAGCGGAATCTTAATTATGCGGATATTTCGTACTGGGAGTCGTCCATGGAAAAGAAAACGCTCCTGGATGTGCGACATCCTTGTTAAGTATGCTGGAGCAAAACGCATACCACGAATTCAATTTGCGGGTCATTTCTGATTCGAGGGTGAAGAAGGTGCCAGGCACAGTGCCTGGCACCCGGTTGGCACAGTGCCTGGCACCCGGTTGGCACAGTGCCTGGCACCCGGTTGGCACAGTGCCTGGCACCCGGTTGGCACAGTGCCTGGCACCCGG
>Ga0169931_10001222_pt1 | contig 42546 bp, 37 predicted proteins | sample Kivu_15m_20L_FD_129675 | JGI IMG/M metagenome (GOLD analysis project Ga0169931, IMG submission 129675) | Freshwater microbial communities from Lake Kivu, Western Province, Rwanda to study Microbial Dark Matter (Phase II) - Kivu_15m_20L... | ecosystem: Environmental > Aquatic > Freshwater > Lake... | reverse complement strand
GCTGGTTGTGAAGAGTCGCCAGGTGATGTAGTTATTGTGAATGGAAAGCCATATAAGCAATATCGTGGAATGGGATCGCTTGGTGCAATGCAATCGCGAGCCGACAGTAAATCATTTAGCAAAGATCGTTATTTTCAAGATGATGTCTTTAGTGATGACAAATTAGTTCCTGAAGGCATTGAGGGACAAGTCCCATATCGAGGAACAGTTGCAAGTGTGGCTCACCAATTAGTTGGTGGATTACGGGCAGCAATGGGTTATGCCGGCAGTGCAACAATCCAAGATTTACAAAGCAATGGCAGGTTGGTGCGAATTACTGCTGCTGGTTTGCGAGAGAGTCATCCGCACGATGTGCAAATAACCGTTGAAGCTCCTAACTACAGCGGTCGGGGTAACTAGTGCGTGAAATAGAAGTAGGACAATCTAAACGAGCAAGTACAGCCTATGATTTTGATCAAATCGCACTTGTGCCAAGTCGTCGAACTAGAGATCCAGAAAATGTTTCAATAAACTGGAAGATTGATGCATTTGATTTTTCTCATCCAATCATCGCAGCACCAGCAGACTCTGTTGTTTCGCCGCAAAGTGCACAACAGTTAAGTCTACTTGGTGGATTAGCAGTTTTGAATCTAGAAGGTTTATGGACTAGGTATGCAGATCCATCAGATGCATTTAATCAAATTGCTTCAGCAACTTCTGAAAATTTAAGTAGAGTTTTGCAACAGGTTTATCGCGCCCCTATTCAATCAGAATTGATAGTTGCTCGAATCAAGGAACTCAGAGCTGCTGGCGTGGTTACTGCAGCTTCACTCTCACCAAAGTTAACGCAACAGTATTGGCAGCAAGTTGTGAAGGCTGGAGTAGATTTATTTGTCATTCGTGGTGCAACAGTGAGTGCTGAACATGTTTCAAGTGAATCAAATCCCTTAAATCTAAAAACGCTGATTTACGATTTAGAAGTTCCCGTAATTGTTGGTGGGTGCGCTACTTATCAAGCAGCGCTGCATTTAATGCGTGCTGGCGCTGCGGGAGTGTTAGTTGGATTTGGTGGTGGATCAAGTGGCACAACTACGAGTGTTTTAGGTGTAAAAGTTCCGATGGCAACAGCAGTTGCTGATGTCGCAGCTGCCAGACGTGATTACTTAGATGAATCTGGTGGACGCTATGTGCAGGTAATTGCAGATGGCGGAGTACATCAAACTGGAGATATTGCAAAAGCAATTGCATGTGGCGCAGATGCAGTAATGGTTGGATCAATGCTTGCACGCGCGCAAGAAGCACCAGGTGCTGGAATTCATTGGGCCGTTGAAGCAGGTCATCCAACTTTGCCGCGCGCAGGGGCAATTGCTACATCAGCAATTGGTAGTTTCGCTGAAATTTTGCATGGCCCGGCAAATAGTGCTGCTGGATTATTGAATGCAACGGGTGCACTGCGAAGAAGTATGGCAACTTGTGGTTATTCAGACATAAAAGAACTGCAGCGAGTTGAGATAATCGTCTCTCAATAATGGAGTTAATGTGAATCAAGCACCAAACCCAGTTCTCGTGATTGATTTCGGTGCACAGTATGCCCAACTAATTGCTCGTAGAGTTCGAGAACTTGGCTTTTATTCAGAACTTGTACCGCATTACATTTCAGCCGATGCTCTTTTAGCAAAAAAACCACTCGCGATAATTCTGAGCGGCGGTCCAGCAAGTGTTTATGAATCAAATGCACCATCACTTGCCAGCGAGATCTTAAGTAAGCAGATCCCAGTTTTTGGCATCTGCTACGGGTTTCAATTATTAGCCAAACTACTAGGTGGTGAGGTTGCTCAAACTGGATTGCGAGAATACGGTGCGACAAAAATAAGTGTAGAAAGTAATAGTAGTTTGTTTGGGAATCTGCCAAGTTCATACCAAGTCTGGATGTCTCACGGCGATTCAGTAGTTCGTGCGCCAGCTAAATTTATAGTTACTGCAAGTACTGATGGAACTAAAGTTGCAGCTTTTGAGGATGTTGCGAAACGAATAGCTGGTGTGCAGTTTCACCCTGAGGTTGTGCATTGCGAATACGGTATGGATGTTTTGCGAAACTTTCTGATAAACATTTCTAGCCTCAAGCCAAATTGGTCAACTGATCAAGTGCTTTCTGATGCAATTAGTAAAGTTCAACGGCAAGTTGGTAATGGCCGAGCAATTGTTGGCTTGTCTGGTGGCGTTGATTCCGCTGTTGCTGCTGCAATAGTGCAACGAGCAATTGGAGATCGATTAACTGCGGTGTTTGTTGATCATGGGTTACTCAGAACTGGAGAGCGCGAACAAGTAGAGCGAGATTTTGTTGCGGCAACTGGAGTTAAGTTAGTTGTTGAAGATGCAAAAGAGAGATTTCTATCCGCGCTTAAAGATATAACTGATCCAGAGCAAAAACGAAAAATTATTGGTGCACAATTTATACGAGTCTTTGAGTCAGTGGCAGCCAAACTACAACAACAATCGACAGAACCAATTGAGTTTTTAGTACAAGGGACTCTTTACCCAGATGTGGTGGAATCTGGAGGGGGTGCCTCAGCTGCCACTATTAAGAGTCATCATAACGTTGGTGGCTTACCCGAAGATATGCAATTTAAATTAGTTGAACCGCTAAACACATTGTTTAAAGATGAAGTAAGAAGCGTTGGCAAATTGCTTGGATTACCTACTGAAATTGTTAACCGACATCCGTTCCCAGGTCCTGGATTAGCGATTCGAATAGTGGGGTCGGTAAATGATGAGAGGCTCGAGATTTTGCGTGCAGCTGATTTGATTGCAAGAGAAGAGTTAACAAATACTGATTTAAATGATCAAGTCTGGCAGTTTCCAGTTGTGCTCCTCGCTGATGTGCGCAGCGTTGGTGTACAGGGAGATGGAAGAACTTACGGACATCCTATTGTCTTGCGACCCGTATCTAGCGAAGATGCCATGACAGCTGATTGGTCTCGGTTGCCGTATTCACTGCTTGCCAAAATTTCTTCTCGAATAACTAATGAAGTAACTGGTGTTAATCGAGTAGTGTTAGATATCACTAGTAAGCCGCCAGGCACGATTGAATGGGAGTAATTAGGTGACCACATTAGAGATTGTCCGCAATTCGCTGCTCGTGCTGCATTTTGTTGGTATGGCTTCACTATTTGGTGGATTTATCAGTCAGTTCCGTGCTCGAGAACGAAAGATACAAGCGGGTATGTTGCACGGCGCATACCTTGCATTGTTAACTGGAGTTGGTTTAGTTGGAATTCGCTATCCGCTCAATGAGGAAAATGCACAATATGCACTTCCAGACAATGCAAAAATTTTTGTTAAGTTATTACTTCTCGTTGTTATCGTAATCTTGGCAGTTTCTGCAAAGAAAAAACAAGATGTGGATTCTGGCACTTGGTTAGGAATTGGATTGCTGAGTTTTGCAAATATTGTGATTGCCGTTTTTTGGTAATCAATTAGTTACTGCAACAAAAAATGCTTCAGCTAATCGCCCTTCGGACAAACCAGCACGTTCAGCGACCATACTTCCCCAACCATTAATTCGCTCTTCTAAATCAGGTATCTGAGTTGTTTGAGATATGTGGGCTTTAAGCGCGGAAATCTTTTTATCAATGAAGTCTGTCACATCGATAAAATTGTTTGGTGATGGATGCGCCATCACCCAGGCTTCACTAACCACCCATGGCTCAAGACCTTGAGCTAACAATTCTGGAAAAGCAAACTGATTTCTGGCATCTGGGTAAATTGCTTGGATAGCTGCTTCTCCGGCAGCCATATGATCTGGATGCGAAGCAAAAATTCTCTCCCAATTTCGCTCTGGTGATTGGGTGATTAATACCTCAGGTTGAACGCGACGAATCTGTGCAACGATTGCCTTACGTAATTCTAAAGTTGGAAACAAATTACCATCATCAAAACCGAGGAATACCACATCCTCTACACCAAGTATTTTACCTGCAGCGATTTGTTCAGCTTGACGAACTTTTCGCATTTCATCTCTGCTTATGGATGAATCTTGGCCACCTTGATGACCATCTGTACAAATGCAGTAAGCAATTTGCGTTCCGGCTGCTCTAAGTTTGGCAATAGTGCCGCCAGCCCCAAAATCCAAATCATCAGGGTGCGCGGTTACAACGAGGACACGACTAGGCGCTTCAATCATTTTGTGCTCCGAAGTTCTAGAAAATTCTGTGAGATTAGGCGACATTGTTGCACTAAACCTGGGTTTCTGAGGAATTCGTGCCAAGGTTTGCCTATGCCCTTCCCCCAGATCAGGGCTGCAGGAGCAATCCTGCTTGGGCTTGCGCTTGCGCTAAGCCCAAGTGTGCCAACTGCAGCTGTCATTACTGCCAAGAACAGCAGTGAGAATACAGCGCTGCCTATTTTGCAATATGGCGATAAAAAACCAGCGGTTAGTCGATTACAGATTTTGCTTGGTGTAACCCCAGTTACTGGTGGTTTTTTTGAAAAAACTCAGGCTGCAGTTCAACAGTTTCAACGCTCTGTCGGATTAAAAGTAACTGGAATTGTTGATAGCGCTACTTGGGCTGCACTTGGAGTTAAGTCAGCAGCAGACTTAAAATCGTTACCAAAGAGCGTTGTTGATGAAACAGCAACTGCCGCAAATACTCAAATTGCAAAAAAACTACCGGTAGTTAAGCCAGGGGATAAATCAAATGCAGTCAAACGTTTACAAGTACTTCTTGGAGTAAAGCCGGCATCTGGTAGTTATCTAACCTTAACTCGCGCAGCAGTTGAGACAATTCAGAAGGCTAGTGGGATAAACCCAACCGGAATTGTAGATAGTAAAACCTGGCAGGCATTAGGCGTCACAACCTTCACTCAATTTCAAGCACTTCCGCTTGCCCACAGTTCAGTACAAACATCCATTCCTACTTTGCGATATGGGGATAAGTCTGACTCAGTTAAAAAATTACAAATTTTGTTAGGTGTAACCCCAGTTACTGGTGGTTTTTTTGAAAAAACAAAAGCTGCAGTCATTGCAATACAGCGATTGAATAAGTTACCAGCAAATGGCGTAGTCGATTTTGCTACTTGGCAAGTAATGGGAATATTAAGCAGTGCACAATTTGATGCTTTACCAACTGGCAATATCGTTGAACAACCTGATTCAATCCCCGAACCTGAACCACAACCAGAGCCTGTTCAGCCAGAACCTGTTACACCTGTTGAACCAACACCAACTTTGCCAACTGGCCCTGTACCGCCAGGAGTAACTACCGGTATACCTCTTGATGCTGCTGGTGAATATCAAGCACAAACAATTTGTGATCCAAGTCCAAAAACTGGTGCAGATCGATTGCGCCAACTTCTAAAGCAAGTTTATGGCGAGGTAACCATTGGTATTTATCGTGATTGTGATCGTGGTGGAACTAGTGAACATAAAGAAGGTCGAGCGCTGGATTGGATGTACCACTGGCGTGATTTAGAACAACGCGCAAAAGTTGAAGCATTCCTTGCATGGCTAATTGCACCAGGTGAAGATGGGCGACCAGGTGCAAATGCGCGACGCATGGGAATTATGTATGTCATCTGGAACGGTCGAATCTGGGGTGTTTATCGCTCTGATGAAGGTTGGCGAGATGTTGGTGGATGCACTACTGATCCAGCAAAACAGAAATCCAATTATGACAATTATTGCCATCGTGACCATGTTCATATGTCAATGACCTGGGATGGTGCAGCGGCTATGACCTCATACTGGAATCCGCAAGCACAAACCCTTGCAACCTGTGAAGAATCGCCAAGTGCGGAAGCTCCGTTGGCAATTACTACGCCACAGCAACTTACTGCTATTACGCCAACTCGAATTTTGGATACTAGAACTGGCCTTGGGGTGACTCAACCTTGTCGATTAGGTGGCAAACGCAGTTCTACTGATAATCGATACTTACATTTACCAATTACTAATGTAAGTGTGATACCCGAGATTTCAGATCAAGCACCAGGTCTTGAACCAACGGTGCCACTTCCAATTCGGAATTTAATACGTATTCCTGAGATGCCACAAGTGGGAGTTACAGCAGTTTTATTGCGCGCTACTGTGACAAACAGTAATGCCCCAAGCTCATTATCTATTTGGGCAAGAGGGGCTGCTACGCCAAGTGTTGTCACCGTGCCAGTTGCTATGGGCGGATCGGCATCTGCTGAAACCATTGCACCAGTTGGAACTGATGGCTCAATTGCAGTGGCAATTGCTACCGGAGCTGCAGATGTCACAATTGATGTAGTTGGATATTTTTCAAGTGAGCCGCAAACTTTATCTAACATTCCGCAACGCACAATTAAGTTAGTTTCAACGCCGCTAATTGACTTAAAGACTCCACTTCAACCCGGTGAAAGTAGAGTGCTTAACCTGCCAAGAGCAACAGTTGGTGATCAACCACAAGCAGCATCAGTTGCAGTATCTGTAACTGCTGCTGGTAGTGGCAGGGTAAATATTTCGGCAAACAATCAAACACAACTATCGGTTCGATACAACTCAACGGCTGACGCTGTTATCTCCCTTAGAGGAAATCGAGATTTAACATTTACAAACACGGGTAATTCACCAGCTACGCTAGTTGTACATAGCAACTGGTACCTTGGGGCTGATCCAGTTGCTGGCATAACTGGAATAGTTCCTATCCGAGCAGTTCCAGCTTTACGCAGTAGTTCAATTAGTTCAACTCAAAATACGGTAATTCCACTTACTGAAATTTCCACAATTCCGCCGCAGGCAACATCAGTTTTAGTTGCCGTTACGGTACGAAAAAACTTAGGTGCGACTGGTTTACTGGTCTGGGGAGGAAGTAAACCGGTTGCACCTAACATAGGCATTCCGGCAGCAGAACCAAGAACATCGCTTGCATTAATCTCACTTAATTCCAGTCGTCAAATCCGAGCAATCACAAATGCTGGTTCGGCTGATGTGTCAATGGCCATCATCGGCTGGGGAGAATGACCTTATTCTCTAGAGTGTGCCAGTGAGTAAATCTGTTTCTGATTTATCTGATTTAAATCCTGAGCAAAAAGCTGCTGTCTTGCACCGTGGCGCACCATTGCTAGTTGTAGCGGGAGCAGGGTCAGGAAAGACGCGCGTGCTAACTCGTCGAATTGCTAATTTGATTGAAACTGGCGATGCCCAGCCAGAAGAGATTTTGGCAATTACCTTTACTAATAAAGCAGCATTAGAAATGCGCAATCGAGTCTTAGAGCTAGTTGGTCCTCGTGCTCGCAGTATGCAAGTATCAACTTTTCATAGCGCTTGCGTGCGCATTCTTCGACGAGATGGAAGTTCTCTTGGTATTACTTCAACCTTTACTATTTATGATCAAGCAGATTCATTACGATTAATAACTCTCATTGTGAAAGATTTAGACATTAACACAAAGTTTTTTCAACCAAGAGCAATGCAAGCTCAAATCTCAAATCTAAAAAACGAGCTAGTAGATTACGAAGACTTCTCCAAAATTGCTGAAGAAGAAGGTCCAAGAAGAGTTCTGGCAACTATTTATCGAGAGTATCAACAACGGTTAGCACGATCAAATGCGGTGGATTTCGATGATTTGATAGCTCACACAGTAGCTTTACTGCAGACTAGTCCACAAGTGCGAGAATATTATCGAAGACGTTATCGACACGTGTTGGTTGACGAATACCAAGACACCAACACCGCGCAGTATGTCTTGGTTCGTGAGTTAGTCGGAAATGAAAAAGAAGCGGTTCCACCTGCTCAACTATGTGTAGTTGGAGATGCTGATCAAAGTATTTACGCTTTTCGTGGCGCAACGATTAGAAACATTCAAGATTTTGAACAAGATTATCCAAGCGCAAAAACCATCATTTTGGAACAAAATTATCGAAGCACACAAAACATTCTTTCAGCCGCTAATGCTGTGATATCAAAAAACTCGCAACGTAAACCTAAGCGGCTTTGGACACAAGCGGGTGAAGGAGATTTGATTGGTTTTTACATCGCTGATGATGAACATGATGAAGCACGCTTTATAGTGGCTGAACTACAGCAGCTAGCTGCATTTGATTTTAAGTATTCAGATATTGCAGTCTTTTATCGCACCAACGCTCAATCTCGAGCGATTGAAGAAGTTTTTATGCGCTCAGCTATTCCCTATCGAGTTGTTGGTGGGTTGAAGTTTTATGAACGAGCTGAGATAAAGGATGCGTTGGCATATTTAAAGTTAATTGCAAATCCAGCAGATGACATTTCATTGCGGCGAATTATTAATGTGCCACGTCGCGGAATAGGTGACAAGGCAGAAAGCCAATTAGCTGAATATGCAAATCGCCAAGGGATAAGTGTTTTTGCCGCAATGGGAGAAGCACAAAAAATTCCTGGTTTAACTGCAAGAGCACAAGCAAGTATGAATGATTTTTATCAACTAATTTCAGATCTTGGAGTTTTGATGGAGAGCAGTGCTGGCGCAGCTGTTGTGTTGCAGGCAGTACTTGAACAAACTGGGTATTGGTCAGAACTGGCACAAACGGCAGATCCACAAGATGAAGTTCGACTGGAAAATCTGGCGGAACTAGAAGCTGTTGCAACTGATTATGACCAAAGTGAGGATGCCAGTGGAGTGATAGGTTTTCTTGAGCGCACTTCTCTAGTTGCCGATTCAGATGAGATTCCAGATGATGATGCCGGACTAGTCACATTAATGACCTTGCACACTGCAAAAGGATTGGAATTTCCCGTGGTGTTCTTAACGGGAATGGAAGATGGCATTTTTCCACATATCAGGTCACTTGGTAATAGCGAAGAACTTCAAGAAGAGCGAAGGTTGGCATATGTTGGTTTAACTCGAGCTATGGAACGGCTGTATTTAAGTCGAGCAATGCGAAGGTCGGCATGGGGTGCGCCACAACATAATCCAGAATCTCGTTTCATAGATGAAATTCCTGCGGAATTGAATCGATACCTAAGAGAAGATCCAGATAATGTGCTGAATTCAACTTCGGTTACCACTACAAGCGCAAAGACGAATCCTGTTCGAGAAATTGTGCAGCTATCTGTGGGTGAGAGAGTTAATCACACCCAGTTTGGACTGGGTAAAGTGCTCTCAGTTGCCGGGGAGGGAGAGCACGCAATAGCAACAATTGATTTTGGTTCAGCGGGCGAAAAACGACTGCTTCTTAAATATGCACCAGTTGAAAAACTTTAACTGCGCAGCCAGTCAAACGGATTAACAAATCGATCCTTAATAGCCACTTCAAAATGTAGGTGAGTTCCAGTTGAATTACCAGTAGAACCGACTTTTCCAATATGTTCGCCAGCTTTGACTCGATCCCCTATTGAAACGGCAATACTGGATAGGTGGGCATAGCGAGTCGTAACTTGTCCACCGTGGGCAATTAACACACTGTATCCGTAAGAACCATCCCAACCTCGCGCAATCACAACACCATCGGCAGCTGCTTTTACCGATTGGCCGTAGTAACCATCAAAATCCAAACCAGTATGTACTCCGCCATGCCAGCGCCAACCGCGCTGACCAAAATATGCTGTTGTGCGAGTTCCTGGCAACGGATTGCGTTTGGGTGAAGTAAAGGTTGCTGGAAGATTTAGGTTGGGTGGAATGACAATCTTGAATTGCATTGCACGTGACTCGCGCATCAATCGTTCTGCTGCCAGTCTAGCTAATTCTGCTTTTCGCTCTTTGGCCTCAATTTTGGCCATCTTGGTAAGTTTTCGTTGTTGGCGAACCAGCGAGCGAGTTGTTTGTTCTACCGCACGAGCCAGCGCTAAGTCCTGATCTGTTTCCGCTGCAACTGTGACTGGGCTAAGACGGGTGGCCTCAAGTCGATCTATAGCAGCTGCAATTTCTTTTGCTTCTTGATTCTTGGCTGCTGCGAGTGAGGTAGCCGAAATTGAGGTCGCCAATAAAGCCGCTATTGCGATTGGAGCGGATACAACTTTGAACGCGCGTGATGCTCTCACGTGGTTTCCTCCAGCGGTCGGTTTTGCCCGGTGGGCGCTTTCAGGTAACTTTAAGAATACCCCATTTGGCTGACGGGGTGAAATCCGGGGGCACCCTTTCTGTGGATGGACTGTGGATAGATTGAGTGGCATAGACCACATTCCCTTGAATCTACGCGTGGGTAGACCCGCCCTAGGATTATCAAATGGCGCGAGTGGTAATTGCAAAACCGGGGCTTGATGGTCACGATCGGGGGGCCAAGATTATTGCCCGAGGCCTTCGCGACGCAGGACACGAAGTCATTTATACCGGGTTGCATCAAACCCCAGCCCAGATTGCTGCGACCGCAGTTGCAGAGGATGCACTTGCAGTTGGTTTGTCCGTACTTTCAGGCGCTCATATGACCTTGGTGCCAGAAGTTATTGATTTGCTCGCAAAATCAGATGCCGAAGATATTGCAGTTTTTGTTGGTGGCATCATTCCGGAGGCTGATGTTGTTGAGCTAACGAAACTCGGAGTTTCTGCGGTATTCACTCCCGGTACACCAATTGAAAGTATTGTTCGGTGGTTAAATGATTTATCAGAAAAAGATAGCAATTAAAAATTTTAGAAAGGGTGAATCTGCGTGGATCTCTATGAGTTTCAAGCGAAGCAACTGTTTGCAAAACATGGAGTGAAAACGCAAGTAGGTGAAGTAGTAACCACACCAGCAGCAGCGCAAGCAGCAGCTGAAAAATTTGGTGGATTAGTTGTAGTGAAAGCTCAGGTAAAAGTTGGTGGGCGCGGCAAAGCAGGTGGAGTTAAATTAGCTAAAACACCACAAGAAGCCGCTGAACGCGCAAGCGATATCTTGAAACTCAATATTAAAGGGCATCAAGTTCGACAAGTCTTAGTCACGCCTGCTGAAGATATTGCAAAAGAATTTTATGTTTCGTTTTTACTAGATAGATCTAACCGTACCTTCTTAGCAATGGCTAGTGTTGAGGGTGGAGTTGAGATTGAAGAAGTTGCTGCAACAAATCCAGATGCGCTAGCCAAGATTCCAATTTCAGCAAGCACGGGAGTTACAAAGGAAGTTGCAACTAAAATTGCTCAAGCTGCGAAGTTTCCAAGTGAAATTCAAGATCAAGTAGTTGAAATGTTGCAAGCGATGTGGAAAGTATTTGTTGCTGAAGATGCCACACTGGTTGAAGTAAATCCGCTAGTACTAACTCCATCTGGTCAAGTTGTTGCACTCGATGGCAAAGTTTCGCTCGATGACAACGCTGCATTTCGCCAAGCAGATCACGCTGCGTTAGTTGATAAAAGTATAGAAGATCCGCTGGAAGCTGCGGCAAAAGAAAAAGATTTGAATTATGTGAAGTTAACCGGTGAAGTTGGCATTATCGGAAATGGTGCTGGATTAGTAATGAGCACACTGGATGTGGTTGCTTATGCTGGTGAAGAATTCGGCGGTATGAAACCTGCTAACTTTTTAGATATTGGTGGTGGCGCATCTGCTGAAGTCATGGCTAATGGATTAAGCATTATTTTGAGCGATCCAGCCGTAAGGTCTGTGTTTGTAAATGTGTTTGGTGGCATTACTGCATGTGATGCTGTCGCAAACGGGATTGTGCAGGCTGTTGATTTATTAACTAAGCAAGGTGATTCAATTTCAGTTCCACTTGTTGTGCGATTAGATGGAAACAATGCTGAAGCTGGTCGAAAGATTCTTAGTGATGCCGCAATTTCAGGTATTCACATCGCCGAAACGATGGATGAAGGCGCGCGACTAGTTGCACAATTAGCAGCTGGTAAGTAAGAAACGAAAACAATGTCAATTTTCTTAAATTCGAATTCCAAGATCTTGGTTCAAGGTATGACTGGTAGTGAAGGCACAAAGCACACTAGTCGTATGTTGAAATCAGGTGCAAAAGTTGTAGCAGGAGTAACGCCAAATAAAGGCGGTCAATCAGTTGATTATGATGGCACTTCAGTTCCAGTTTTTAATTCCGTAGCTGAGGCGATGGCTGCAACTGGTGCGAATGTATCAGTAATTTTTGTGCCGCCAAAATTCGCTAAAGCTGCGGTGATGGAAGCAATTTCTGCAAAGATTGAATTATGTGTGGTGATCACAGAAGGAATCCCAGTTCATGACAGTGTGATTTTCGTTAATGAAGCACTGAATTCTGGAACAACAAGATTAATTGGCCCTAACTGTCCAGGAGTTATCAGTCCTGGTGAATCAAATGCCGGCATTATTCCTGCTGACATTACTAAGAAAGGTCGAATCGGTTTAGTCAGCAAATCTGGCACACTCACATATCAGATGATGTATGAATTGCGTGATTTTGGTTTTTCTACAGCAGTAGGAATTGGTGGCGATCCAGTTATTGGAACAACGCACATTGATTGCTTGAAGGCTCTTGAAGAAGATCCCGAAACTGATGCAATTGTGATGATTGGTGAAATTGGTGGTGACGCTGAAGAGCGTGCAGCAGCATTTATTAAAGATAATGCAACTAAACCAGTTGTTGGCTACGTTGCTGGATTTACTGCTCCGGAAGGCAAAACAATGGGGCATGCTGGTGCGATTGTTTCTGGTTCTGCCGGTACTGCGCAAGCAAAACAAGATGCACTTGAAGCTGTTGGTGTAAAAGTCGGAAAGACTCCGTCACAAACGGCAGAGTTGATGCGGCAAATTATGAACAACCTGAAGTAGCAATGACATCGTCAGATCCTGCGATTAATCCTCGTGATCTGATAATTCCCACAATTATTTCAACCCTATGGGCGAGCGCTTTTGGAATTTTGATGTCTGCGCTACCCGTTTTAATCGTTTGGATTCTTGGTGCTTCTGGCGCTGGTTCACTTACTTCAGCAATTAGAACTTCTTTTTTGGCCTGGCCAATCAGTCACGGCACACCAGTAACAATCACTTCTGTGCAAGTGGATGTGTTGCCTATTTTGGCCGTGCTATTTCCAATTTTCATACTACGCCGAGTTTCAATTCGTATTTTTCGAATTGTTCCGTATTCTAAATCAAGTTTAATTTTAGTTATAGTTTCAATCACTTCTGTAAATACACTTCTTAGTTTTTTGCTAGCTTGGTTAGTTAGTGATGAAGTGATTTCAATTTCACCAGTATTAACCCCACTAATTGTTGCGGCCATTTCTGTGCTAGCAGTGCTGATAGGTGCTTTAAGAGTTTATGGCAGACCTAATGTTTCATTGCATCAAAGTATAAAAACCGGAGTTCGAGCTGGGTTGATAATCTCAACTGCATTGATTGTTGCAGGCTTGCTGCTGGTGTTAATTAGATTTGGACTTAATTTAAGTAGTGCTATCGAAATTGTGGCATCAGTAGCTGATACCAACAGCGAAAAATTCTTGACTTGGATACTTACATTGGGGTATCTGCCAATTGCCATAATCTGGGGATATGCCTGGCTGTTAGGTCCTGGAGTTTCTACTGGCATTGATTCTGCAGCATCTTTTGCTGTAATTGATCAAACCGCACTGCCCGCTCTTCCCTGGTTGGCTGCACTTCCAGAAACTTCACCTGAGAATGGTTGGTTTGTGTTGTTGATTCCAGTTTTAATTTCTACTTTAGTGGCAACTTTGATGTGGTGGTCATTACACAATTTAAGTTATAGAATTTTATTTACCAATACTCTTTCTGCGCTAGTTGTGATTGCTTTAGTTGCGGTGTCACTGAGCTTGATTGGCGGAGGTGCGATTGGGCCTGGCCGGTTAGAAGTTTTTGGACCGCAGTGGTTTCCGATGATTGGTGGAGTATCCGTAACAATCGCGCCGGTATTTGTACTAATACTCATACTTGATGGCATAAGACTATGGATTAGTAATCGAAAGCAGAAAGAATCAAATGCGTAAAGTAGTAGTGCTCGCTTCTGGGAATGGAAGTTTGCTACAAGCTCTTATTGATGCACCAGAGCGAGGTAATCAATATGAGATAGTTGCAGTAGTTAGCGATAAGCCAGAATGTTTTGCAATTGAGCGAGCACGGCAAGCGGGAATTACTGAAATCGCAATAAGCTTTCAAAAGTCGCAAGATAATCAATGGCAGCAGCAACTAAAAGATACGGTTTTAGGCTTTAATCCAGACTTAGTTGTATCGGCGGGATTTATGCGGATTATTCGATCTGACTTGTTTGAAGTTGTTCCAACAATAAATTCGCATCCATCATTATTGCCGAACTTTCCGGGAGCTCATGCCGTTGCAGATGCACTTGCTGCTGGAGTTGAGAAAACTGGAGCAACAGTTCATTCTATTGATGCTGGAGTTGATAGTGGAAAGATTCTTGCTCAGCAAAGTGTGCCTGTGTATCCAAATGACAGTGTTCAGAGTCTGCATGAGCGGATAAAGGTGGTTGAACGTATTCAATTAACCCAAGTTGTGGTTAAGTTATGCCAACAGGAAGACAATTGGGCAGGACTTCACTAATGATTTCAAAACTAACAATAAAGCGTGCCTTGATTTCAGTCTCCGATAAAGCAGATTTAGAGAAATTGGTAACGCGGCTTGCTGAACTTGGTGTGGAGTTAATTTCAACTGGAAATACTGCGAAGATTATTCGTGAACTGGGATACCCAGTAACGGAAGTTTCAGAGTTAACTCAAGTGCCAGAAATGCTAGATGGCCGCGTAAAGACACTGCATCCTAAGATACATGCTGGAATTCTTGCAGATAAATCAAATCCTAAACATTTAGCGCAATTAGCTGAGTTTGGAATTGCAACTTTTGATTTGGTGGTTATTAACCTTTACCCATTCGAACAAACCGTTGCAAAAGGGGCGGATTTTGCAACTTCAATTGAAAACATCGATATAGGTGGACCTGCAATGGTCAGAGGCGCTGCAAAGAATTTTGCTAGCATTGCTGTAGTTACAAATCCAAAGCAGTACCAATTTGTTCTTGAAGATTTGGTAGATGGTGCTATTGATTATGAGACCCGAGTTAGGTTAGCTAAAGAGGCATTTGCACACACTGCAAATTACGACCAAACAGTTGCCAGTTGGTTTGTTAATCCAGATCAAGAGCAATTATTTGTTTCTGGTGTAAAGGTTCAGGATTTACGTTATGGTGAAAATCCACAACAAAAAGCAACCCTATATAGAACATCAGCAGTAGGAATTGCTGCGGCCAAACAGTTGCAAGGAAAAGAGCTCTCATTCAATAACTTTGTTGATGCAGATGCAGCCTGGCGAGCAGTAAATGATCATCTGCTGCCAACAGTTGCAATAATCAAACACACTAATCCTTCAGGAATCGCCTCTGCTAATTCAATTTACGAAGCATATAAAAAAGCACATGAATGTGATCCAGTATCAGCTTTTGGTTCAGTGATTGCGAGCAATTTTGAAATTGATGAATCATTTGCAACTGCAAATGTAGACATTTTTACTGAAGTGATTGTTTCGCCAAAATTCTCAAAAGAAGCGTTAAATATATTCTCAACTAAAAAGAATCTGAGGCTATTGCAAGTTGATTCCAGCGCTGAGGAAAGTGAATTTAAATTTATCACTGGTGGTTTCTTGAAGCAGGAAACTGATAGTTATCACAATCTGGGTGATCAGCCTGAAAATTGGAAATTAGTTTCCGGCGAAGTAGCCACGGATGAACAATTGCAAGATTTGAGTTTTGCGTGGCGTTGTGTTCGCGCAGTTAAATCAAATGCGATTATTTTGGCAAGAGGATTGTCTACTGTTGGAATTGGTATGGGACAAGTAAATCGAGTGGATTCAGTTAGGTTAGCTGTTAGTCGAGCTGGCAATCGAGTAACGGGTACAGTTGCGGCGAGCGATGCTTTCTTTCCATTTGAAGATGGTGTGAAAGAATTAATTGCAGCGGGAGTGAAAGCCATCGTCCAACCTGGAGGATCTGTTAAGGATGCCGAGGTTATTGAAGCTGCACAGCAGGCGGGCATCACAATGTATTTAACTGGCGTAAGACATTTTTGGCATTGAGGTGATGGAATATGAGTAAAAAACTTGATGGCAAAAAACTCGCTGCACAAATCCGACTTGATCTAGCTCATCGTGTTGATAGATTGTCGTATCAGCCTGGTTTGGCAACTATCTTGGTAGGAAACGATCCGGCTAGCCATTCATACGTTAGCGGTAAGCATCGTGATTGTGCTGAAGTTGGTATTGCATCAATTAGAGTTGAATTGCCAGCCACTATTTCTGAAACTGAATTACTAAGTGAGATCTATAAATTAAATGAAGATCTGTCATGCACTGGAATGATTGTTCAACTTCCGCTGCCAGGAGTGATTGATACTGGACGGATATTGGCAGCGATAAGTCCAGAAAAGGACGCTGATGGGTTACACCCGGTCAACTTGGGCAATTTAGTTCTTGGTATCGCTGGAGCGCTGCCTTGCACCCCGCGCGGAATTATTGAACTACTTCGCCATCACAATATCTCAGTTGCTGGAAAAGAAGTAGTTGTAATTGGGCGAGGCACTACGGTTGGTAGACCTCTTGGTCTCTTACTTACTCGAAAATCAGAAAATGCAACAGTTGTTTTGTGTCATACCGGAACACGAGACATATCTCACTACACCAAAACTGCTGATGTGGTGATTGCTGCGGCTGGCAATCCAGGAATGGTGAAAGCTGATTGGATTAAGTCTGGTGCAGTTTTAGTAGATGTAGGAATTTCTCGGGGCAAATCTGGTCTGATTGGTGACATTTCCGAGGGTGCAATTGCAAAAAGCTCATGGCACGCGCCAGTCCCTGGTGGTGTTGGTCCAATGACTCGGGCAATGCTGTTAACCAATGTTGTTGAGGCAGCGGAAAGACATTGATTACTTGGTTAAGAACACATTTGATTTGGACTATTGTTTTAACATTAAGTGGTGTTGCAGTGTCACTTATTTTGGCTGATCTATTTCAGTTAGGTGTCTTTGTTTTTGCCGCTGCTGCCTTTAGTTTGGCAGCGGCTCGAGCAATGGGTGTGCAAGATAAATTGCTGCATGTCAGAAGTAGGTCTGTGGATATTGCAATCTATATGGCGTTCACCATTTCACTTACCGTGCTCGCAATTGTGCTTCCAACTGGATAAGTACTGAGAGATGAAGCTGTTGGCCAGTATGCTTAAGCATCTAAATTATCCAAAAAGTGGAGGAAATTGATGGCTCGCTCAGGCGTTGTCTCGGTAATTGGTGCTGGCTTTTATGGCTCTACTACCGCATTGCGGTTGGCAGAATATGACATTTTTGAAAAAGTCGTACTTACTGACATTTTGGAAGGCAAGGCAGAAGGTCTTGCGCTAGACATGAATCAGTCTCGTGGCGTTGAAGGTTTTGAAACTTTAGTTGTTGGTCAAACAACCACTGCAGATGGCGCAGGATACGAAGCAATAGCAGGTTCAGATGTTGTGGTGATAACAGCTGGATTACCTCGTAAACCTGGTATGAGTCGAATGGACTTGATAGAAGTAAATGCAAAAATTGTTCGATCGGTGGCAGAGCAGATCGCAAAGCACGCACCAAACGCGGTAGTTATTGTGGTGTCTAATCCACTAGATGAAATGACTGCTCTTACTCAACTTGCTACTGGATTTGCAAAGCATAAGGTTATGGGGCAAGCAGGAATGTTAGATACTGCGAGGTTTACATATTTTGTTGCTGAAGCATTAAATGTTCCAGTTGGCAGCGTGCAGACGTTAACTTTAGGTTCACATGGTGACACAATGGTTCCAGTTCCATCTAGATGCTTAGTAAATGGAAAGCCATTAAGCGATTTACTATCAGCTGAGAAAATTGATGAACTTGTAACTCGAACGAGAAATGGTGGCGCAGAAATAGTTGCGCTACTTAAGACTGGATCTGCGTATTACGCTCCTTCAGCTGCTGCTGCCAGAATGGCGAAAGCAGTTATTGAAGATTCAAAAACGGTTATGCCGGTTTGTGCTTGGGTTGATGGTGAGTACGGAATTTCAGGAGTTTATCTTGGAGTTGAAGCAAAAATTGGTCGAAATGGTATTGAGCAAGTAGTTGAAACTCAACTAACTGCAAATGAAAAAGCAGATTTGCTAGTTGCGGCAGAAGCTGTCCTAAGCAAGCAGGCCGATGTTCAATCACTTTAGCAAATTTAAGTTAATTGGAGAGTTAAGTGAATAAAATAAAGGTAGCAAATCCAGTTGTTGAATTAGATGGCGATGAAATGACCAGGATAATCTGGCAGTTCATTAAAGAGCAATTGATTCTTCCTTATTTGGATATTGACTTAAAATATTACGACTTGGGTATTGAGCATCGCGACGCTACTGATGACCAAGTAACAATTGATTCAGCAAACGCTATAAAGAAGTATGGTGTAGGCGTTAAGTGCGCCACTATAACTCCTGATGAAGCTCGAGTTAAAGAGTTTGGTTTAAAGAAGATGTGGAAATCGCCCAATGGCACAATCAGAAATATTTTAGGTGGCGTTATTTTCCGAGAACCAATAATTATCAGCAATATTCCAAGGCTAGTGCCAGGCTGGACAAAACCAATTGTTGTTGGCCGACATGCTTTTGGTGATCAATATCGAGCAACTGATATTAAAGTTCCATCTGCAGGAACTTTAACTTTAACCTTTACTCCTTCAGATGGTTCTGAACCGATGGAACTTAATGTTTTCGATTTTCCATCAGGCGGTGTTGCAATGGCTATGTATAACCTTGATGACTCAATCCGAGATTTCGCAAGGGCATCATTGCGCTATGGATTAAATAGAAATTTTCCTGTTTATCTCTCTACTAAAAATACAATTCTGAAAGCTTATGACGGCAGATTCAAGGATATTTTCCAGGAAACTTATGACTCAGAGTTTAAAGCAGATTTTGAGAGTGCTGGTTTAACTTATGAACATCGATTAATTGATGATATGGTTGCAGCTGCTATGAAGTGGGAAGGTGGATATGTCTGGGCTTGTAAGAATTATGATGGAGATGTTCAATCAGACATAGTCGCGCAAGGATTTGGCTCGTTAGGACTTATGACAAGTGTATTAATGACACCAGATGGCAAAACGGTAGAAGCTGAAGCTGCCCATGGCACTGTAACTCGACATTATCGAATGCATCAACAAGGTAAACCAACATCTACTAATCCAATTGCTTCGATTTTTGCTTGGACCCAGGGACTTAGTTACCGCGGAAAAATGGATGGAACTGCTGATATTACTAAGTTTGCGGAAACTTTAGAGAAAGTTTGCGTTCAAACAGTTGAACAGGGCAAAATGACAAAAGACTTGAGCTTGTTGATTAGTCCAGATCAGCCATATTTAACCACTCAAGATTTCCTTGCTGCAATTGCTGAAAACCTAGAGAAAGCTATGAAGTAATTAATGGGTGAGCCCTTACGCGACATACTTTTTGTACTGCTTTTTGTTCTGATTGGTGGAGTTTTTGCTGCAGCTGAAATTAGCTTGATCTCAATAAGAGAAAGTCAGATTAGTCAATTTACCGGCAGAAGAGCACGATTAGTTGCAAAACTCATCTCTGCGCCAAATAGATTTTTAGCTGCAGTTCAAGTTGGTGTTACTTTAGCTGGATTCATTTCTGCAGGTTTTGGTGCGGCGAGCTTAGCTCCAGATATAGCACCACGAATTGAAGAATTGGGGCTAAGTGAAACTGCATCTGAAACCTTGGCATTTATCGCAGTGACATTTGTTATTGCATTTGTGTCTTTAGTTCTTGGTGAGTTAGTTCCAAAGCGTTTGGCGCTGCATCACACAGTTGGATTTGCGATGGTGTTAGCAATCCCAGTTGAGATATTGGCTCGCCTTTCAAAACCATTTATTGCGCTTCTTTCAGTATCAACAAATTTGATTGTAAGAATTTTTGGTGTTGATCCACACAGTAAGCGAAGCGCAATTGAAGCAGCTGAGCTTCGTGATTTAGTTACATCTCAAGAAGACATTTCTGAGCAAGAGCGACGAATTTTGACTGATGTCTTCTCTTTGGCAGATAAAGAAGTACGAGAAGTAATGCTGCCAAGGACAGAAGTGGAATTCATTGAAGCTGACACTCCCATTTTTAAAGCTGCACAGTGGGTAAGCGATAAACCATTTTCACGCTATCCAGTTGCTGGTGAAGGTTTTGATGATGTGCTGGGCTTTGTGCACGTTCGCGATTTGTTAAGTCCTGAAATGCGAGAGCGGTCAATTAGGGTAAGGGATATTGCGCGTAGCATTCTAAAGTTTCCCGGAACTAAATCGGTCTTGAGCGCAATGCATGAAATGCGTTATGCCGGTCAACATTTGGCAATTGTGGTTGATGAATATGGTGGAACGGCTGGAATTGTTTCTTTAGAAGATTTAGTTGAAGAAGTTGTCGGCGAAATTCATGATGAATATGATGAGATTGAGAAACCATCAGTCAAAGGCGCAAGTGGCGAGTTTGATATTGATGGGTTACTTAATTTAGAGGATTTCACTGAGATGACCGGCGTTCAATTACCAGATGGCCCCTATGAGACCGTTGCTGGCTGGGCGGTTGCCCAGATAGGTCGGTTACCTGAAATCGGCGACCAGTTGGAGTATTTCAATGCGTCCTTTGAAGTAACAAAAGTTGAAGCAAGACGTATAGCTCGAATGAGAGTTGTAGTAAATGCTCCAACTGCTTCAGATGAAACCTAGATTTAGTCAAGAGTTATGAGAGTATTACTGGTATGAGTGCAAGAAAAGAACGAGTGCTCTCTGGTATTCAGCCAACAATGGATTCTTTCCATATCGGAAATTGGTTCGGAGCACTTACCCAGTGGGTTTCGCTTCAACAAACTCACGACTGCTTTTATTGCGTCGTCGATTTACATGCGCTAACCGTTAATCACGATCCAACAAAAATTAAGGCTCGAACGCTTGCTTCATTTGCTCAGTTATTAGCAATAGGTATTGATACATCGAAGTCAACAGTTTTTGTGCAGAGCCACTTAGCTGAACATTCCCAGTTAGCTTGGGTGCTTTCATGCATTACTGGATTTGGTGAAGCATCCCGAATGACTCAATTTAAAGACAAATCACAAAAAGAAGGTGCAGATCGCTCAACAGTTGGTTTGTTTACCTACCCAATATTACAAGCGGCAGACATATTGCTTTATCAACCAACAAAAGTTCCAGTTGGTGATGATCAACGTCAACATTTGGAGTTAACGCGTGATTTAGCTCAGCGATTCAATAGTACTTATGGCGAAACTTTCACTATTCCAGAAACTATGACAGTAGTTGGAAATTCTCGAGTGTTAGACCTTCAAGATCCAACTTCAAAAATGAGTAAGTCATCTCCTGTTGGTGCGGTATTCCTAATGGATACTAACGAGCAGATAGTGAAGAAAATTAAATCTGCAGTAACCGATAGCGATAGAGCAGTTAGTTTTGACCCAGCTACAAAACCAGGTATTGCTAACCTGATAGGTCTACTTGCCGCTGCAACCGATACTCAAATAGAAGCAACAGCTGATCAAGTAGCAGGTAAGGGATACGGCGAATTTAAGCAGCAAGTTGCAGATGCGTTGGTAGCAAGAATTGAACCGGTACGAAATACAACTGAATCGCTACTTAAAGATCCAACTCACTTACAAGAGCAGATTAAGACTGGAGCTGAGAAGGCCCGAGAAGTCGCCAGTCAGACTGTGGCCACCGCATATTCTCGATTGGGGCTGCTAACCGAGCCTTCTTGAGATTCAAATCACAGCCAAGGTGTAGGAAATTGACCTCGCTTCGGCCTACTTAGGGTCAGAGATGTGGCTACTCTTACGCCAAAATAAAGTTGGGAGTTGGAATGAAGAATGGGCTGCTTTCAGCTGGTCGCGCCAGAATCGTGGAGCGAACCCTCCGAACTGACAAGTGGTGGCTGCAGCCAGCAATAACTTTTGGCGTTTTAATTTCATTCGTTATCTATTCAACTTTCCGGGCTTTTGAAAATGCTCATTACTACACCACGCCTCTACTATCTCCGTTTTATTCTCCGTGCCTAGCAGTCTCGTGTATTCCTGGTGCATCAGATATTGGTCAGCCAATAGGGGCTTGGTACACGCTGTCACCAGCATTTTTGATTTTGTTCATTCCGCTTGGATTTAGAATGACTTGTTATTACTATCGACGAAGTTATTATCGATCATTCTGGATGTCACCTCCAGCTTGTGCTGTTGGTGAACCACACAAAAAATATACTGGGGAAACTAGAGCACCACTGATTCTGCAAAATTCACATAGGTTCTTCTTTTTTCTTGGACTATTTCTAAATGTTGTTTTAACTTACGATGCAATACTGGCTTTTCGGGATGACAATTACAACTGGGGTCATGTAAGTGTTGGTACTTTAGTTTTAGTCATAAACGCAACATTGCTGTGGCTTTACTCATTGTCTTGCCACACTTGCAGACATACTTTGGGTGGAAGACTGAAGAACTTTTCAAAAAATCCAGTTCGATACAAACTATGGACTTGGGTAAGTAAGTTAAATACAAAACATCCAGTCTATGCCTGGATTTCACTTCTCTGGGTTGCCTTTACTGATTTTTATGTGCGAAGTGTTTCAACGGGACTTTTCACCAACTTTTACTTCTTCTAGAACTAAGTGAATGGATAAAAATGGAACGCCATAGTTATGACGTAGTGATTGTGGGAGCCGGCGGTGCCGGTATGCGAGCTGCAATTGAAGCGCGCGAAGCGGGTTTATCTGTTGCGCTAATAAGTAAATCGATGTTTGGTAAAGCTCACACCGTTATGGCAGAAGGTGGCATTGCTGCAGCTATGGCAAATATGAACAGCAATGATGGCTGGCAGGTTCATTTCCGAGACACAATGCGCGGTAGTAAATTTCATAACAATTGGCGGATGGCACAATTACATGCCCAAGAATCACCTTTGCGAGTTTGGGAACTAGAAACTTATGGTGCACTGTTCGATAGAACAAAAGATGGAAAGATTTCACAACGCAATTTCGGCGGTCATGAATATCCCCGATTAGCACATGTTGGCGATAGAACTGGTCTTGAGCTAATCCGAACGCTGCAGCAACGAATTGTTTGGCTACAGCAACAAGATAAAAAAGAGTTTGGTGAATTTGAAGCTAAGTTACGAGTATTTCAAGAATGCACCATAACTGAGTTACTTAAGAGTGAAACAGGTCAGATTGCTGGTGCTTTTGGATACTGGCGCGAAACTGGAGAGCCAATTGTTTTTGATGCTGCAGCAGTTGTTTTAGCAACTGGTGGCCTGGGTAAATCTTTTAAAGTTACCAGCAATTCCTGGGAGGGAACCGGTGATGGAGTTGGACTAGCGCTGCGTGCAGGTGGGTCACTTATTGATATGGAGTTTGTCCAGTTTCATCCAACCGGAATGGTTTGGCCACTTTCGGTTAAGGGTATTTTGGTGACTGAGTCGGTTCGTGGTGAAGGTGGCGTGCTAACAAACTCAGAAGGCCGCCGATTTATGTTTGATTACATTCCCGATGTATTTCGAGATAAATATGCAGACACTGAAGCAGAAGCTGATCGCTGGTACACCGATCCAGACAACAATCGCCGCCCACCTGAACTTTTACCACGTGATGAAGTTGCTCGCGCAATTAACTCTGAAGTTAAAGCTGGTCGTGGATCACCTCATGGTGGTGTTTTTCTAGATGTATCAAAGCGACTAGATCCAGAAACAATTAGACGAAGATTGCCTGCGATGTATCACCAATTCAAAGAACTGGCAGATGTTGATATTACGAAAGAACCAATGGAAGTTGGCCCAACTTGTCACTACGTGATGGGCGGAATTGAAGTAGAACCTGAAACAACTGCTGCTGTTGGAGTTGCTGGTTTGTTCGCTGCAGGTGAGGTTGCAGCTGGAATGCACGGCGCAAACAGATTAGGTGGAAACTCCCTATCTGATTTGTTAGTGTTTGGAAAACGAGCGGGTGCTGGTGCTGCACAATACATAAAGAATTTATCTGCCCGACCAAAGTTAACTGATGCTGCTGTAAATGTGGCTCAACAAAAAACTTATGCACCGCTGACCAATGGTGGAAATGAGAATCCATACACGATTCATCAAGATCTTCAACAAGTTATGAATGACTTAGTTGGAATTATTCGCGAAGGAAATGAACTTGCAGCTGCTTTGGCAAAATTGACTGAGCTAAATAACCGCATCGCCAAAGTTGGCGTCGTTGGTGGCAAGGAATATAACCCAGGATGGCATTTAGTTCTGGATTTGGAGAATATGTATCTAGTTTCAACTTCAATTGCGAAATCTGCAATGACTCGTGAAGAGTCTCGCGGTGGACACACTCGAGATGATTTCCAACAGATGGATCCAAATTGGCGCAATAAAAATGTGGCGTGCACTTTGAAGAATGGTGACATTCAGATCACAATTAAGGATTTACCGATGCTGCCAGATGAGTTATTGGCATTGTTTGATCAAGCGGAGTTGAAGAAATATTTAACCGAAGCCGAGTATGCTCAACTACCAAGAGAGGTGGCCTAAATGGGATACCTAGCAAAATTTAGAGTTTGGCGAGGAAATGCCAAGTCTGGTGCGCTTACAAATTATGAAGTCGAAGTAAATGAAGGTGAAGTGGTGCTTGATGTGATTCATCGGATTCAAGCAACAGAAGCACCTGATTTAGCAGTGAGATGGAATTGCAAGGCTGGAAAATGTGGCTCTTGTAGTGCTGAAGTAAACGGTAAGCCACGACTTATGTGCATGACCCGGATGAATACCTTTAATCCGGAAGATGTAGTAACCGTATCACCGATGCGAACTTTTCCAGTGATTCGAGATTTAGTAACAGATGTTTCATATAACTATAAAAAAGCACAGGAAGTGCCAGCTTTTGAGGGTCCAAAAGATTTAGCTCCTGGTGAATACCGAATGCAACAGGTGGATGTTGCTCGTAGTCAAGAGTTTCGCAAGTGCATTGAGTGTTTCCTCTGTCAGAACGTGTGCCATGTTATTCGTGACCATGAAGAGAACAAAGAATCTTTTTCTGGCCCCAGATTTTTAATGCGTATTGCTGAGTTAGATATGCATCCATTAGATCAAGTTGACCGTAAACATATGGCGCAAGAAGATCATGGGCTTGGATATTGCAATATAACTAAGTGCTGTACCGAAGTTTGCCCGGAACATATCAAAATTACTGACAACGCTTTAATCCCTATGAAAGAGCGGGTTGTAGATGTTAAGTACGATCCAATTCGATGGTTGGGAAGCACAATAAAGCGCAGGCCCAACTAAATATGAGCGACGGGTTTAGTTCGCAATCTAATTTTCCAATTAAACCTGTTTACGATCAAAGCGATTTAAATGATTTTGATCCTCAACGAGAATTAGGCGAACCAGGAAAACCGCCATTCACTCGAGGAATACATCCAGATATGTATTTGGGCAAAACCTGGACGATGCGGCAATATGCTGGATTTGGTAATGCTGATCAATCAAACAAACGCTACCGAGACTTAATTGCGCAAGGCACAACAGGATTATCTGTTGCATTTGATCTGCCAACACAAATGGGTTACGACTCAGATCACCCATTGGCTAAGGGTGAGGTTGGCCGGGTGGGAGTTGCAATTGACACTATTGAAGATATGCGCAGGTTGTTTAATGGCATAAAACTTGATGAAGTAACCACGTCAATGACAATCAATAGTCCAGCTGCAATTTTGCTAGTTATGTATAAGTTGGTTGCACAAGAGCAGGGAGCGGATTTAACAAAGCTCTCTGGTACTGTCCAAAATGACATTTTAAAGGAATATATTGCACGCGGAACTTACATATTTCCGCCACAGCCTTCAATGCGGTTAACTACAGATTTGTTTAAGTATTGTGCTGATGAACTTCCATCCTGGAACACAATTTCAATTTCTGGCTACCATATGGCAGAAGCTGGCGCTAATCCAGTGCAAGAAGTTGCATTCACGTTAGCGAATGCGGTGGCTTATGTCAGGGCAGCAATAAGTGCTGGTTTAGATATTGATCAATTTGCACCCAGGCTTTCCTTCTTTTTTGTGGTTAGAAGTACTTTGCTTGAAGAAGTTGCTAAGTTTCGTGCAGCAAGAAGAATTTGGTATCGAATTATGAAATCTGAGTTTAATGCCAAATCAGACAAATCAACTGCACTTAAGTTTCACACTCAGACTGCTGGAGTGCAGTTAACTGCACAGCAACCAGAAGTGAACTTAGTACGAGTAACTATTCAAGCTTTAGCGGCAGTTTTAGGTGGAACTCAATCATTACATACCAATTCTTATGATGAAGCCCTTGGTTTACCTACCGCTAAAGCGGCAACTTTAGCTTTGCGCACCCAACAGGTAATCGCACACGAAACTGATTTAACTCGAACAGTTGATCCTTTTGCAGGTTCATATGTAGTTGAATCTATGACAAATCAGATTGAAAAAGAAGTACTTGATTTAATGAACAGGGTCGATAAAGCAGGAGGAGCTGTTGGTGCGATTGAGCAAGGATTACAAAAGCGGTTGATTGAGGAATCGGCTTATCAAATTTCTCGTGAGATTGATGCGCAGCAGCGCATAATTGTTGGAGTTAATCGATTTAATTCTGATGGTGAAGATTCATATCAGCCACATCGAATTGATCCACAAATTGAAGCAAAACAGGTGTCGGCAGTTCAGGCTGTTCGTGCCAGCCGAAATGGGACTGCAGTGCAGCAGGCGCTGGCAAAAGTTGCTGATGCGGCTCAGGCTGGGGATAACTTGCTTTACCCAATCGAGCAGGCAGTTAAATCTTTGGCGACTGTGGGTGAAATCTGCCATTCCTTGCGCTCAGTATGGGGCGAATTTGTCCCTGCTGAGAGTATGTGACGATATTCACTCACGGTTTGATAACAGTTCGGTAGCGGGCTTAGTTTGGGTGTGCATCAAGGGCGCGCTCCTCAGTAAACTGGACGTCAAAGCTACGGTCTTCGTAGCAGAAAATTAATAAAAAGGAGAATCCTTTGCGCAGGATTATCAAGATTGCATCAGTCCTATTTGCTGGTGCATTAGTACTAGCTGCTTGTTCAAGTAGCGAAGATACGTCCACAGATACCGCTCCAGAAACTCCAGCGGTCAAGGTCGGTTTGGCTTATGACTCAGGTGGTCGTGGTGACGGTACCTTCAACGATGCAGCAGCAGCAGGTGTAGACCGTGCAGTTACTGAGTTTGGTGTTGAGGTAAATGAAGTTGAAGCAGCTGATAGCGATGGCGATCCAGAGCGTGCCGAGCGCCTACGCCTTCTTGCAGCTGATGGTTATAACCCAGTGATTGCAGTTGGTTTTGCTTACAGTGCTGCACTAGCTGAAGTTGCTCCAGAATTCCCAGAGACAACATTTGCAATTGTTGACTCAGTAGTAGATGCACCAAACGTTGCAAGTTTGATCTTCGCAGCTGAGCAAGGATCATTCCTCGTTGGAACAATTGCCGCAACTGCATCTAAGTCAGGAAAGATTGGCTTTATTGGCGGTATGGAAATCGATTTGATTCGTGCATTCCAGGCTGGCTATGAACAGGGTGCTCGTGCAGTAAATCCAGATGTTGAGATCCAGGTTCAATACATGGGTCCAGCTGGCGACAACACTGCATGGAATGCTCCAGATAAAGCCAAGATTGCAACCGAAGGCATGATTGACAGCGGCGTAGACATTGTTTACGCAGCAGCTGGTGGATCAGGTCTTGGTATGCATCAGGCTATTGCAGCAGCAGGCGGTTCTGCCGCTGGTTATTGGGGAATTGGTGTTGATTCAGATGAGTATGTGCTTCCAGCACGTGCTGAATTCAAAGACAACATCATCACTTCAATGTTAAAGCGTGTTGACGTTTCGGTTTATGAAGTTATCAAGAGCGTGGTAGATGGTGCTCCACTATCAGGTGTTCAGAACTTCGATCTGAGCCGAGAGGGTGTGGGTTACTCCGCATCTAATCCAGCAGTTGCACCATTGGCAGCTGTTGCTGACGAATATTCCGCAAAGATTGTTAGCGGTGAAATTGTCGTTAGCACAACGCTTGACTAATTTAGCTGAGCATTCATAAAGTGCTTAGCTATAGGCTCGGGTTGGCATCAAGTCAGCCCGAGCCTATTTTTTAGATAGAGTCAGGAGAGATTTGTTAGCAGTTGAATTAAGAGGAATTTGGAAACGATTTCCTGGTGTAATTGCAAATAAGGACATCAACTTAAGAGTCGATGTGGGTACCGTTCATGCAATTGTTGGTGAAAATGGTTCAGGAAAATCAACTCTAATGAAGATTCTTTACGGTATGCAAAAAGCTGATGAGGGAACAATTACCGTAAATGGAAAACCGATTGTGTTTAGTTCACCATCTGACGCAATTGAAGTTGGAATCGGTATGGTGCACCAGCATTTCATGTTGGCGGATAACTTAACTGTTTTAGAAAACGTAGTACTTGGCAGTGAACCAAGTAAAGCCGGAAGACTAGATTTTGGTGCAGCTCGAAAAAGAATCTTGGAAATATCAAATAGTTATGGTTTGGATATCACTCCAGATGTTTTGGTAAGCGAACTTGGTGTTGGTGATCGCCAGCGAGTTGAGATTCTTAAGGTGCTATATCGCGGGGCGAGCATTTTGATTTTGGATGAACCAACTGCTGTTTTAGTACCTCATGAAGTTGAAGAATTGTTTCAAGCCCTAAATGGATTAAAGGCTGAAGGAATAACGATTATCTTTATTAGTCATAAATTAGATGAAGTATTAGAAATAGCTGATGCCATCACAGTTATTAGAAGAGGTGAAACGGTCGCTTCCTTGAATCCAAAACAACAGCAGTTTACTGCTGAGCAGTTGGCAGAACTTATGGTTGGAAGTGAGCTGCCAACACCTGAAACTCAAGGTTCAACAGTTACAGACAAAGTGGTTTTGTCAGTTGCCAGACTGACTTCAGTTAATAAAGACGGCAAAGAAGATATCTCTAATTTAGATTTTAAGATTCATGCTGGTGAGATTTTAGGAATTGCCGGTGTTGAAGGTAATGGCCAATCAGAGTTAGTTGAAGCCATTATGGGCACCAGAGCAGCAACTGGAGAGATAACAATTAGTGGCGTTAATGTTTCGAACCTTGGCACAAGAAAGCGTCGCGAACTTGGTGTTGCTTATATTCCAGAAGATCGCTCTAGGCTTGCCTTACTCCTTGATGCTCCACTTTGGGAAAATAGGATTTTGGGTCATCAGACCAAAGCGCCAAACGCAAAAGGATTTCGGTTAACACCTAAATTGGCAAAAGAAGATACAAAAAGAATTGTGAAAGAGTTTGATGTTCGCACCCCAGGTATAGATGTGCTGGCGAGCGCGCTTTCCGGTGGTAATCAGCAAAAACTCATTATTGGCCGTGAGATGTCAAGTAATCCGATTTTATTGATTGCTTCGCATCCAACTAGAGGCGTCGATGTCGGCGCACAAGCAGCCATTTGGGATCATCTACGCGCCGCGCGAGAGAATGGTTTGGCAGTACTTTTGATTTCAGCTGATTTGGATGAATTAATTGGGCTAAGTGATTCCATCAAAGTAATTTTGCGTGGAAAGTTTGTTGCAGATGCTGATCCAACGAACGTAACACCGCAAGAATTGGGTAATGCTATGACTGGTGCAGTTAAGGCGGCAAGTTAATGCTACGTCGGCTAGATACCCTAATTGCTCCGGTGGTAGCGATTGTATTCTCAATTGTTTTTGCTTCATTCATTCTTTTGGCTTTTGGTGCCAATCCGCTCGATACTTTTTTACGAATGTTTGAATATGCCACTACACCACGTAGCATGGCGCTGATTTTAAATAGTTCAACTACTTATTACTTTAGTGCTGTTGCTGTTGCTATTGGTTTTAAAATGAATTTATTTAATATCGGCGTTAATGGTCAGTATCGACTTGCTACTGCTGTTGCTGCCTTGGTAGCTGGATATATTACATTTCCTGGGTACATCGGTATTCCAATTATTATTTTTATTTCAATGCTGGTTGGCGCAGCTTGGGCAGGTATTGCTGCTTGGCTAAAGGTCGTTCGTGGTGTAAGCGAAGTTATTTCTACCATTATGTTGAATTTCATTGCAATTGGTTTAATTGCCTACTTAATGGCACCATCCGTTTTAGGTGTGCAGACAGCTGAAAATGTGATTGGCACACCAATTATTCCAGAGGGAAATCGAATTCCTGGAATCACATTAGGGAATGCACCAATTCCAGTTTATGGAATGATTTTGTTAGCTGTTGCGCTCGGATTTGCCTATTGGTATATCTTGAATAGAACAAGATTTGGTTTTGATTTACGCGCTGTTGGAATGTCACCAACGGCAGCAGTCGCCAGTGGAGTTAATGTAAAGAGAATGACCGTTTATGCAATGTTGCTCTCTGGCGCAGTTGCAGGATTAGTTGGTTTACCATTATTACTTGGAGCGCAATACACCTTTACCGTTAATTTTCCAGGTAACTATGGTTTCACTGGAATTGCAATTGCTTTACTTGGCAGAAATCACCCAGTTGGAATTGCATTTGGTGCACTGCTGTGGGCATTTTTAGATGTAAGCGCCCAGATTTTAGATCTCATTGGCGTTCCTCGAGAAGTTATTGTGATTATGCAAGGTGTGATCGTGTTAAGCGTAGTTATCGCATATGAAGTAACTAGGAGAATTAAAGTAAGACGTCAGCAGGCTGCTGTTGGAATGGCAGGTCACCAATGACAGCTGCAATTTCAATCTGGCGAGGTACCTCTTCAAAGAGAGTAAAGATTCTTGTTATCGTGATTTCTTTGCTTGCAACTCTTTCACTAGTTCGAATGTGGGCTGATGTTCTAGATTTAACGAGCAGAGGAACAATTTCTGCAGCGCTTGGTTTAGCTGTACCAATTGGACTTGCTGGTTTGGGTGGCCTTTGGGCTGAGCGTGCCGGGGTAGTCAACATTGGCCTTGAGGGCATGATGATTTTAGGAACATTTGGCGCTGGTTGGTTAGGTTGGCAATATGGTCCTTGGGCTGGCCTCGCAGGTGCGCTGCTATTTGGTTTAGCAGGAGCTGCCATTTTTGCGGTTGCCACGATAACTTTTGGTGTAGATCAAATTATTGCTGGCACTGCGATGAACATCCTTGGTCTAGGTTTTGCACAATTCTTTGCTCAAGTGGCATTTTCTGATGCACCCGGTGGTGGACCAACACAGTCGCCGTCAATAGAAGCACTGCCCTCGTTTACCTGGAGTTTTATTTCAGATCCATTAGTTGATTTACATCGAGAGGGTTATTTCATTGTTTCGGAAATTGCAGGATTTGTATCTGGTGTGTTTTTTCGACTATCAATCCTTACGGTAATTGCAGCTGGATTATTTTTTGCTTCTGGATACATCCTTTGGCGAACGCCATTTGGTCTTCGACTGCGTTCAGTAGGCGAAAATCCGCACGCAGCTGATTCACTAGGTGTAAATGTTTATTTTTATAAGTACATCGCGGTTTTGAATTCCGGTATGTTGGCAGCGCTTGGTGGTGCTTTTCTTGCCATTGCATCAAGTGGTGTATACCGGGAAGGTCAAACAGGTGGACGTGGATTCATCGGTTTAGCAACAATGATTTTTGGTAATTGGCGACCTGGTGGAACGGCTGCGGGAGCTGCAGTATTTGGTTACATAGATGCCTTACAACTTAGGGATGCAAACGGAACTGCAATGCGAGCAGTTGTACTGCTGGGTGCTTTAGTTTTGTTTGTATTGGCTGTTCTTGCTTTGCGAGCTAAGAAATATCAAACAATGTTTGCATTGGGAGTCATTTCTGCTGCGTTAATAAGTTGGTTCTTGGTAACTACTAATTTACCTAAAGAGATTGCGCTTGTTGCCCCATACCTAGCAACGCTATTAGTGCTGGCTTTTGCTTCCCAGCGGTTACGTCCACCTGCTGCTGACGGCATTCCTTATCGCAAAGGGGAGAGCAAATGAGCGATATCAATTGGGATTTACTTTGGTCGGAAGCTAGAAACATGCTGCAATTCTCTTACTGTCCATACTCAAACTTTCCAGTTGGTGCAGCTGCTGTAACAACTGATGGCAAGTTAGTAAAAGGTTGCAATGTTGAAAATGCATCATATGGTTTGGGATTGTGCGCTGAGTGCAGCTTAGTAAGTGATTTAGCAAGTAAAGGTGGCGGCAAACTTGCAGCTCTTGTGGTGGTTGCAAGTGATGGCAAACCAGTTGCCCCTTGTGGTAGATGCCGACAATTGCTATGGGAGCATGGTGGAAAAACCATGCAAATTATGTCAAGCGAAGGGCCAATTCAATTTGCAACTTTGCTACCAGATGCTTTTGGTCCCGAAGATCTATTGACACGTACCGTTCATGATTGAACCCTTCTCTGCTGTTGATTTAATTTCTACCAAACGTGATTTTGGTGAGCTTAGTAAAGTTGAAATTGATTGGATTATTGACGCTTATGTTCGTGGAGTAGTTGCTGATGAGCAGATGTCGGCTATGGCAATGGCAATTTTACTAAATGGTATGTCGATGAGAGAAATCGTTGATTGGACACAAGCAATGATTAACAGCGGCGAGCGACTTGATTTTTCTAGTCTTTCAGCTGCAACTGTTGACAAACATTCAACAGGTGGTGTTGGCGACATGATTACGCTCCCGCTAGCCCCATTAGTGGCATCTTTCGGAGCTGCAGTTCCGCAACTTTCCGGACGGGGACTTGGACACACTGGTGGCACGTTAGACAAACTTGAAGCTATTCCAGGTTGGCAAGCAAATCTAACTAATGAACAGATGCTTAATCAGCTACATCAGGTTGGTGCAGTTATATGTGCAGCAGGTGCAGGGCTTGCCCCTGCAGATAAAAAACTTTATGCGCTTCGCGATGTAACTGGAACTGTGCCAGCAATACCACTTATTGCTTCTTCAATAATGAGCAAAAAGATTGCTGAAGGAACGTCAGCACTAGTGCTGGATGTAAAAGTGGGATCTGGGGCGTTTATGAAGACAATTGAACAAGCTCGAACATTGGCTAAAACAATGGTCGAAATAGGCAATGCAGCTGGGGTAAAAACTAAGGCTCTTTTAACCAATATGGAACAACCCTTGGGCAAAGCAGCTGGTAACGCACTTGAATTAAGACAAGCAATTGAAGTCTTAAATGGTGCTGGACCACAGGATGTTATTGATTTAACTGTTGAACTCGCAACTGAGATGTTGGCACTAGTTGGGATTACTGGGATTGATGTAAAAGAAAATCTAGAAAATGGCAAAGCTCTGGCAAAATGGCAGCAGTTGATTTCCGCTCAAAATGGCGATTTATCAAAACCATTACCAGCAGCGAAATTTACTCATCAAATTTATGCGGCGGATTCAGGAACGATAGCTAAGTTTGATGCGCTATCAGTTGGAATTGCTGCCTGGCGCTTAGGTGCCGGCAGGAGTCGCAAAGAAGATTCTGTTCAAGCAGCAGCAGGAGTTACTTGGACAATTGAATTAGGTCAAAAAATCACTAAAGGTGAACCAATTCTAACCTTGCATACTGATGAAGAATCAAGATTTGATTCAGCAATCGCTGCGCTTGAAAGCTCAGTAGTTATTTCCCAAGGTGAAAGTGTCGCTAAGCCAAACTTGATATTAGATCGAATTGGGGAGTAAGTGCCAAAACTAATTAAGCATCCAACAGCTATCGAGGTACCGGGCGGAAAAGAGATTTTGGAATTTGTTGGCTTAGTAAATTCAGCTGATTCCAACATCTCCGTTGCAAAGATGGTTGCTCCAGCGAATTGGAGTGAACCTTTTCAAACACCAGAATTCGATGAAGTGACTTTGGTGCTTAGAGGTAAAGTTCAAGTTGAATATGAAAATCAGATAACTATTGTGCAATGTGGCGAAGCAATAATTACAAAAGCTGGTGAGCGGGTTAGATATTCAACCTTAGATGAGGAAACTGAATATATTGCAATTTGCATGCCCGCTTTTTCACCACAACTAGTTAATCGTGAAGAATAAAAAAATAACTGGCGTAACATATCTGCTACGCCAGTTATTTTAGTAATTTAGATTCCGAATAGAATCTCAATGGGATACTTGGCAAAGTAAATAAAGAATGCGCCTGCTGCTACCCACATCATCGGATGTATATCTTTTGCTTTTCCGGTGAATGTTTTTAGAATCACATGAGTAACAAATCCTGCACCAATTCCTACTGCAATTGAATATGTGAATGGCATCAATATGATGGTTAAGAATGCAGGAAGTGCGATTGTGACATCTGTCCAATCGATATCCTTAATCTGAGTCATCATTAAGAATCCAACCACAATTAACGCCGGAGTTGCTGCTTCATATGGCACAAGAGCTACTAGTGGGGATAGGAAAGTTGACAGCAAGAAAGCAATTCCAGTTACTACTGATGCCAGACCAGTCCTTGCTCCTTCACCTACTCCAGACGCAGATTCAATATAAGAAGTGTTTGAGGACACACCCGCTGCTCCTCCAGCAACCGCTGCAAGTGAGTCAACTAAAAGAATTCGATCAGCGCTTGGGATGTTGCCATTACTATCGGTTAAACCAGCCTCAGCACTTATTGCTGTCATTGTTCCCATCGTGTCAAAGAAATCGGTGATGAGTAATGAGAAAACCAGCAACCCAGCAGTTAAGAGTCCAGCAGTTGCAAAACCGCCTAGCAGGTCGAATTGTCCGAGCAAGCCAAAATCAGGTGTTGCAACAAATGAATCTGGAATTGCGGGAACATTAAGACCCCAACCACTTGGATTAGTTTCTTCCGGTGAAACAAAAGATGGACCAATCTTGTAGACAGCTTCTAGTACCACTGCCAAAACAGTTGCACCAATTACACCGATCAAAATTGCACCACGAACTTTTCGGGCATACAGCACTGAGATTGTTATTACACCCAGTACGAACACCAGCACTGGCCAGCCAACTAATTTGTCGCCAACACCGAGCGTAAGTGGTGGTACCGCGACTTGAGTCCAGCGGACGAACCCAGCATCAACTAATCCAATTAGTGCGATAAACAATCCAATGCCAACTGATATTGCCACCTTTAGTTGACGTGGAATTGCTTTGAAAACTGCAACACGGAAACCAGTTAAAACCAGCACCGTAATGATGAGCCCTTCAAGAACAACAAGACCCATTACTTCTGACCAAGACATGTAGTTTGCTGCAATTCGAGCAACAAACGCGTTAATTCCTAGTCCAGTTGCAAGAGCTAGTGGGAAATTAGCCGCTGCTCCCATCAGAATTGTTAACACACCTGCAACAAGTGCAGTAGCTGCTGCAATCATTGGCAGATTTGGTGCTGCACCTCCAGCTAAGAACTCACCATTGATGTCGGGTGTGAATCCGAGAATCAATGGATTTAGCACAATGATGTAGGCCATTGTTAAAAACGTGACCAAGCCACCTCGTACCTCAGTTCCAACATTTGTGCCACGTTCTTTTAACTTAAACACGCTTTCCAGCACGGGCCCTCCTGGGACAACTCGTAGATTGGAAACCAGAGAAGAAGGGCTTGGGTCGCCCGGTTTTGCGCGAGCCTAGAACCAATGACCTATCGGATGCGCGCTGAATGGGTGGGTGGCGTGTTACTAGTTTGTTTCATCGGCTTAAATAGGGTCAAGATGCTTACTTTCGACCAAATCAAGATTCTGCCTAAAGCCGTACTACACGACCATCTAGACGGGGGACTTAGGCCCCAAACCGTTGCTGAGCTTGCTGTCTCAGAGGCATATCAGAACCTGCCAACAAATGATCCAGTTGAATTTGCAAAGTGGATAAAGGATGCTTGCGATTCTGGATCGTTAGAGACTTATCTGGAAACTTTTCAACACACTGTTGGTGTAATGCAAAGTTTTGAATCAATTGAACGGGTGGCATATGAATGTGCTGTTGATCACGCGAACGATGGCGTGGTTTATGCGGAGATTAGGTTTGCACCAGAGTTGCATCAACATAAAGGCTTGTCATTAGATGAAATTGTTTCTGCAGTCGTCACAGGTTTTGCCCGTGGTGAAAAAGATATGGCTGCAGCAGGTAAACCAATCGTGATGCGCACACTGCTTACTGCGATGCGCACAGCAGCAAGGTCAACTGAGATCGCTCAGTTGGCAATCAGATGGCGAAATCGAGGCGTGGTTGGTTTTGATATTGCCGGAAAAGAAGCAGGATATCCACCATCAAGACATTTAGATGCATTTGATGAAATACATCGCGCAAATTTTCATATGACAATACACGCCGGTGAAGCATTTGGTCTACCGTCAATTTGGGAAGCTGTACAAGTTTGTGGTGCAGATCGATTAGGTCATGGCGTGAGAATTATTGATGACATTAAGAAACTACCTGATGGAACATTCGAATTGGGTGAACTGGCTCACTATGTTCGTGATCGGCGAGTTCCGCTGGAACTTTGTCCGGTTTCAAATGTTCATACTGGCGCTGCAAAAAGTATTGCTGAGCATCCAATTACGATATTGACTAAATTAGGATTTCGGGCAACTGTAAACACAGACAATCGATTAATGTCCCAAACATCAATTTCTAATGAAATGTACTTACTTCATACGCAAGCAGGATTCACGATTGAGCAACTACGTTGGTTGACTGTTAATGGGATGAAAAGTGCATTTATTCCATTTGATCAGCGACTTGCAATCATAAATGATGTGGTTAAGCCAGGATATGCGAAAGCAATAGCTGAATTTAGCTAAAGTCCTTGCGGATGCCAGACTGTTTTAATCTCTAACCAAGACTGCATTGCCGTATAACCATCATCAAAGTCGCGCAGTACTCTCTTTAAATTAATCGCTGCTTCAAACTCCAATTTAGTTTTTAGTTCAGAGTCGGAAACTCCACTCAAATCGATGCCATCTACTTCTAGGTGTGAAGCAAGCCAAACAGCAATTTCATCTGAATCGCAGGTTAGTAGATTTACTACTCCCGCTGGTAGATCCGATGTTGCAAGCACTTCAGCAAAAGAAACCGATATAAGTGGCGCAGACTGTGGTGCAAGTGCAACTACGGTATTACCACTAACTATCGCTGCACATAACTGATTTATAAGTGAAAGTAGAGGTGGCTTTTCTGAAACTACAATTGCAATAACTCCAGTTGGCTCAGGAATTGAAAAATTAAAAAATGGTCCAGCAACGGGATTTGAAGATCCTAGGGTCATAGCTAATTTGTCACTCCAGCCGGCGTACCAGATAATTTGATTAATGGCTTGATCAACTTGCTTTTCAGCTGACTTAACACCAGCATCGTTGAGCTCTGCCATAAACTGCTCTTTGCGACCCTGCAGAATTTCTGCAATTCGATAAACAATTTGTCCGCGGTTGTATGCACTTGCCCCAGCCCACTTAGGTTGAGCGGCAGCCGCTGCCTCAACTGCATCGCGTGCATCTTTTCTAGTTGCATTTGCAACATTTGCAATAAATTTTCCATTCGCATCAGCAACTGGAAATGAACGTCCTGATTCTGAGCGAGGAAATGCACCATTAATAAATAGTTTTGCTGTTCTATTTACTTCAATCGGACTATTCATTTTCACCCGCAATCAAATATGCTGTTAAACCTTGTCGGCCACCCTCTCGGCCATAACCCGATTCTTTGTAGCCACCAAATGGACTTGTCGGATCAAATTTGTTAAATGTATTTGCCCAAACTACCCCTGCTTTAAGTTTGCTGGTCACTTCTAAAATTCGACTGCCTTTTTCAGTCCAAACTCCAGCGCTTAACCCATACGGGGTATTGTTTGCTTTAGCGATTGCTTCATCAGGCGTGCGGAAAGTGAGCACACTTAAAACGGGGCCAAAAATTTCTTCTCGTGCAATTCGGTGTGATTGCGAGACATTAGTAAATACAGTTGGCGGAAACCAAAAACCATTTGCAGGTAACTGACAAGATGAGCTCCATCTATTTGCGCCTTCCGCCTCACCACTGGCTGCTAATTCTTGAATCTTTACGAGTTGGGCGGCAGAGTTAATTGCACCCACATCAGTATTTTTATCCAGCGGGTCACCAACTCTCAACAACTCAAGCCGTTGATAGAGCAAAGAAAGCAATTCATCATGAATTGATTCTTGAACAAGTAATCTTGAACCAGCGCAACAGACATGGCCTTGATTAAAGAAAATTCCATTAACGATACCTTCAATTGTTTGATCTAACGGGGCATCATCAAAAACAATATTTGCTGCCTTACCACCTAATTCCAAAGTTAACTTCTTTTTGGTACCTGCAACACTTTGGGCAATAAAACGACCGACTTCTGTTGAACCGGTGAAAGCAATTTTGTTGACATCAGGATGATTAACAATTGCTCTGCCTGTATCACCTGCACCAGTAACAATGTTTACAACTCCTGGCGGTAAATCTGCCTCCTGACAAATTTCAGCAAACAACAATGCCGTAAGTGAAGTGGTTTCTGCTGGCTTAAGTACGACCGTGTTGCCTGCGGCCAGAGCGGGCGCGATTTTCCAAGCAAGCATTAGCATTGGAAAATTCCACGGAATAATTTGTCCGACTACACCGTGTGGTTTTGGATTTGAACCAAGACCAGCGTACTCAAGCTTGTCCGCCCAACCGGCATAGTGAAAAAAGTGTGCTGCCACAAGTGGAATATCCACATCTCTAGATTCCCTAATCGGCTTTCCGTTATTTAGTGTTTCTAAAACTGCAATCTCGCGTGCGCGATCTTGAATAATTCGAGCAATACGGAATAAATATTTAGCCCGTTCAGCACCTGTCAACTTTGCCCAAGACTTGAATGCTTTTCGGGCAGCAGTAACGGCTAAGTCCACATCATCATCCGTCGCGGCGGTAATTTCAGCCAGCACTTCTTCAGTCGCAGGGTTGATAGTTGTAAAGCGTGAACCTTTTTTACTAGAAATAAACTCATTATCAATAAACAAGTCGTTCTTTGATTTAATGTTTACAATCGATGTTGATTCTGGTGCAGGTGCATATTCAAATTTCATTTTAATCCACCGTCACATAATCGGCACCAGAGTAGCGACCAGTTTGCATTCGGTATCGCTGCATAAGTAGATCATTTAGCAAACTAGAAGCTCCTAACCGGAACAATTCTGGAGTTAGCCATTGCTCTCCAAGTGTTTCATTAACTAGTACTAAATACTTAATAGCATCTTTTGTGGTTTTGATTCCACCGGCAGGCTTCATCCCAATTCTCATGTTGGTTAGCGCATCAAAATCTCTGATTGTATGCAACATGACCAAGGTAACCGGAAGGGTTGCTGCCGGCTGTACTTTTCCAGTTGATGTTTTAATGAAATCAGCACCAGCAAGCATCGCAAGCCAAGATGCACGTTTTACATTGTCATATGTTTTCAGTTCACCTGTTTCAAGAATCACTTTCAAATGGGCAGAGCCACACACGTTCTTTATTGCCACAATTTCATTAAACACATCCAGATATCGACCTGCTAAGAAAGCACCTCGATCAATCACCATATCAATTTCATCTGCACCATTGGCAACCGCTTCTTGAGTATCGACCAGTTTTACTTTTAGGCTCGCCCGGCCAGATGGAAAGGCAGTTGCAACTGCAGCAACCTTTATTTGGGTATCAATTAGTGCTGATTTCGCAATATTCGCAAGATCTCCATAAACGCAAACAGCAGCAACTGGTGGAACTGAAGCCTCGTTAGCATCTGGCCTTCGTGCCTTTGCGCACAACGCTCTTACTTTTCCAGCAGTGTCAGCACCTTCAAGGGTAGTTAAGTCAATCATGCTAATTGCTAAATCGATTGCTTTTAGTTTTGCAGAAGTCTTTATAGACCGAGTGGCCAGCATCGCTGCCCGTGCATCTGCTCCAACTTGATCTACGCCGGATAGTCCATACAAAAAAGCTCGTAAGTTAGCGTTGGTATTAGATACGTCAGTTAAGCTAGAGGGCAACTGCGATACATTGTTTAACATCAAGAACCAGACTTTACAATATTAAGCATTTCTTGTGCCTCTGTTGTATTTGGATAAGACGCCATAGTGCCAAGTCTAGTAACGCTAAGCGACGCGGCTTTAGTGCCAAGTTCTGCAGCTTGAATTGGATTTAATCCAGAGATCAGCCCAAATGTGAATGTTCCAACAAAGCAATCCCCAGCTCCTGTAGTGTCAACGGCTTTCGCTATTGGTGCAGCAACTCGATGTACTTTTCCATCGATGACCAATGCAGCTCCAGCCGCACCTAAAGTCACACATAGATTTACTTTCAAATAGCTAGCTAATTCTAGAATCTCACTATCAACTATAGGTTTCTTACCCGTTGGATGTAACCCAGCAAATTCTGATTCGTTTGGAATTATCCAATCACAGTTTTGCAAGAGATTATCTTGAATTGGCTCAAATGGAGCTGGATTGAAGATAGTCAAAGCTCCCTTTGCTTTTGCGACTTTAAATGCGGCCGCAGTAACTTGAGTTGGAATCTCAAATTGTCCAATCACAGCTTCTAAATCTTCAATTGAGTTAAGCGCAGCTTCAACTTGCTCGCTAGTCATTTTTCCATTTGCACCTGGAACTACAATGATTCGATTGTTGCCTTCACCATCTACCCAAATTGGTGCAACCCCAGATGGACCAGAAACTTTAGAAACATACTGCGTATTTACATTTTCCTTCGCAAAATTAGAAAGTGTCGTTTCGCCAAATACATCATCACCAATTGAGTTAACCATATAGACATTCACGCCAAATCTGGCAGTTATTACTGCTTGATTTGCCCCTTTACCGCCAAATCCAAGGATGAAGTCTTCGCCCTTAACTGTTTCGCCAGATTCTGGAAGCACTTTTGCATACGCCACCATGTCGATGTTAGTACTGCCTACCACTGCAATTGCCATAACAATCTCCAGTTTGGAATTGAATAGTCAAAACTTAGCACTCTAACTTAATAGTTAAACAACGCAGTTAGGTCATCACTCAGTTGGCTCAGTTGTAGGTTGAGAGCTTGTTTTTGGACTTCTAAATCTGATCCAGGTTCGGCATACACTTCTAAATAGCATTTGAGTTTTGGCTCGGTACCGCTTGGGCGAATAATGACTCGGCCATTCGAAAACTGCAAGCGGATGCCAGAAGTTTTTGATAATCCATCAATGCCATCCCCGAAATTCTCCAAACTGCTAATTTCCATTTGCCCAAGTTTCTTTGGCAGATGAAGAGAAATCTTCTCAAGTCTTTGATTAACTTCAGTTGAACTTTTCATCCGAAGTGTAATTTGTTTTGTTAGTACCAAACCTAACTCACGATAAAGTTCATCTAATTTATCAAAAGCTGTTTTATTTTGGCTCTTTAGATAGCTCACTAATTCAATCGCAAACAATGCTGCTGATATACCATCTTTATCTTTAACTTTTTCAGGTAAAACGCAATAACCAATTGCCTCCTCATATCCAAAAATTAGATTAGGAATACGACTTACATACTTAAACCCAGTTAACGTAAAGAAAAAATCTAAATCATTTGCGAGCGCAATTCGCTTTATCATTGATCCAGAAACAATAGATGCCGCCATTGCCCCCCTTACTGGTTTATTTTCTAATTTTTTGCGCTCAATTACCCACCAAGCAAGCAGTGTTCCCAGCTCATCTCCAGATAAAACTTGCCAAGTACCATTTCTTGGCAATGCTATTGCCGTTCGGTCTGCGTCTGGGTCGTTGGCGATGGCAATTTCTGCTTTTGATTTGACTGCCAAATCAAGTAGTAAGTCCATTGCACCAGGCTCTTCTGGATTTGGAAATTTTACCGTCGGAAAATTTGGATCAGGAATTTGTTGTTCATAAACTTCATAAAATTTCGTGTAACCAGTTTTTTGCATAAGTTCATTAAAGGTTATCGAACCTACACCATGAAGGGCGGTGTAGGCAATTGCAATATCTTTGTCAAGGAATTCAATTGAATTTGAAGCTACGTAATCAACGTAACTCTTAACCATTTCAATGGTCTTGAATCTTCCCGTTCTATCAATATCTTTTGCCTTTGGGGCTGATTTAATTAGTTCAGCGATCTCATGATCTGTTGGGCTGACTATTTGTGAGCCAGTTTGATCATAAACTTTATAACCGTTATCTTGTGCGGGATTGTGTGATGCAGTAACCATTACCGCTGCATCAGCCTTTAACTCTAATAAACCATAAGCAAGCACTGGTGTAGGTACTGGTGCTGCTAATAAAACTACATCAAGTCCTAACGCAGCTGCTATCTGACATGAATCAAGTGCGAATTCTTCAGATCCAGTTCGGGCATCATTACCTATTACTAACTTTTTACCACCTGAGTGCTCAATCCATTTTGTGACGCCCCAAGCTGCCTTGGCAACGGTTGCTCGATTCATTCGACTTTCACCAGCTGCAACTTGCGCCCGAAGCCCAGCAGTTCCGAATTTGAGTGCACCGGAAAATCTACTATTTAATTCTGCAAGAGCAGCGCTGTCATTTTTAGCTTTACTAATTAGATCATTTAATTCTGAAATAGTTGTTGGATCAAAATCCTGTGCAATCCAGAGATTTGCAGTTTCAATTAACTGCTCAACATCTGTCATAACTTACTGACAACCTCAACTAACAATTTACCCATTGTGCTTGCAGCTTGCCTACCTGCAGCTAGCACTTCTTCGTGATTTAAT
>Ga0169931_10001221_pt1 | contig 42547 bp, 41 predicted proteins | sample Kivu_15m_20L_FD_129675 | JGI IMG/M metagenome (GOLD analysis project Ga0169931, IMG submission 129675) | Freshwater microbial communities from Lake Kivu, Western Province, Rwanda to study Microbial Dark Matter (Phase II) - Kivu_15m_20L... | ecosystem: Environmental > Aquatic > Freshwater > Lake... | reverse complement strand
GCCTCCCGCAAGATGCGGATCTTTTCCTCGGTCGTGTGTCTTTTGCCTTTCATGATTTGGGTTCCTTTCTACAGGCCCCAGACTGTCACTGCCAGCGGATCAATTATCGGCGGTCACCTCACAAGGTCGGGAGTTGACCGCATAATACGCGTTTGGAGTTTGTAACGTATTACGTTACAAACCGGGCGGAGCGGGGGGGCGGCGATTTCATGCCCCGCAGGTCATTATCGTCCGTCCACAGCAGTTGGGGAACCAGCTCCGGCATGGTCAGGTGCGGCCCCGCAGGCGGGCCCAGAGCAGGCCGAGGCGTTCGTAGATGCCCTTGGTGCTGCGCTCGAGGCCGGTCAGGTCGCAGGTCCAGTCGTTCCAGCGAAAGTCTGCATTGGGCCGCGCGGTGAAATCTGCCGGGCAGGGCAGGGCGTTGAGGCCGGCTTTGCGCGCGTAGGCCATGGTGCGCGGCATGTGCCAGGCAGAGGTGACCAGCGCCACGGGGGCATCACCGAGCCGCTCGCGCAGGGCGTTGATCTCCTCCTCGGTGTCGCGGGGCGAGGTGAGCAGCAGTAGGCGCGCGGGATTCACACCGAGGGCTTGGGCGGCTTGGGCCAAAACCGCACCGTGGGTTTCTTCATCCTCGGGAGTGAGGCCCGGCCCGGTCAGGATCAGTTGCGCGTCCGGTAGGGCGTGGGCCAGCCGCACGCCTTCCATCAGGCGGGAAGCGGCGGAGGTGCTCAACCGGTTCGTGGCCGGCAGGCCCGGAGTGCTCGCGTGGCCGCCGCCGAGAATCACGATGGTGCGGCAGGAGGCCAATTCGGCCGGCAACGGCGCGCCGGGTTGCAGTTCGGGGATGGCGGCGTAGCGCGATTCCAAGGGTTGCAGCAGGGCGAGCCCCACCTGCTTGTGGCTCAGGAGCAACAGCAGCAGCACGCCGGCAGAGAGCAGTATCCGCCCGAGCCGGGCCTTGCGGCCGAGCCAAACCAGCGCGAGCCCGGCCAGCATCAGCAGCAGGCTGAACTGCAGCGGCATCAGCAGGTAAGTGAGCGCCTTCTTGAGCCAGAACATCGTTATGACCATGGGCTTCGCCGCCTGGCACTGTCGAGCCGAAGGCACCCGGGATTTCCGGCCGAACTAGGGATTGACAGGCTGACCCGGGGTGATGATTTTGCCCGGCTCTTTGCGGCGGCCATAGCTCAGTTGGTTAGAGCACCTGATTGTGATTCAGGGGGTCGCGGGTTCGAGTCCCGTTGGCCGCCCCATTTTCCCCATGCCGTTCTCACAGAATGACATGGGGTTTTCTTTTGGGGAATCTACACTGCCTTATTTCCGCTAGTGGCAACGAAAAGTGACAACGAGTGCAGAGTTGTTCAGTGTCGTTTACAACTGTCTTTGCCATCCCCTCGGAATCCCTGACAGACACTGAGTCCGAGAAAAACGGCGCAAGGATCAACTCAGTGTCGGGCACCCCGGGGGCGGGGCTCAGAACTGCCGGGGGCGCAAGTGCTGCGACTGGTTAGGTGGCCCTTCGAAAAGAAAAACAAAAGGCGGCTCCGTAGATGCGCATGCTATTCTACCATACCCGCGAGTTCGTGGAGGGATTGCGCGCCCAAGCCATCGTGCCGCACTGCGCCCGCAAGGAACGCCAGAAGACGCTCCATGTGCTGCTCACCGCTGCGCACGCCGTCAGCCAGAGACTGCGCAAGCGCATCGAGGAGATCTTCGGCTGGGCCAAGACCACCGGCGGCTTCCGCAAGAGCCGTTATCGCGGCGTCGAGCGCACCCACGCCCAAGGCCAATACGTCGTCGCCGCCTGGAACCTCGTGCGCATGGCCAAGCTGATGGTCACCGCGCCACCGATCCTGGTGCGGGCGTAATGCCCGCGGCGGCCGCAGTGTGCCCGCAGACTGTGAATAACCCGCCTTGCGATGCGGGACGCGCCGAAATCGGCGCGAAAACTCCCTCGCGAAAACCCGCCTAAACGCCAAAATGACGAAAAGCTCGACCTGCTATATCAAATCAGGGCTTTTTTCAGCGGCCTGCTAGGTGGCTAGTTGCAACCGCTCTACTCAAAAACCAAGGGATGTTGGTCTATGGTCCGCGTCCGGTTTGACGTTGCCTCGGCAGGCGGGGATTTCACGCTGAGTAGCCGGATGCCCAGGCTGAAGATCCTTACCTTCAATATCGCCCACGGGCGCGGGCTGACTCCCATCCAGGGCTTCACGCTCGCGCGGAAACTGCGTGCTAACCTGAGCAAGATCGCCCGGCTCATCCAGCGCACCGACCCGGACATCGTGGCCCTGCAGGAGGTGGACCAGGATTCGCGCTGGGCGGGCAATTTCGACCATCTGGAATACCTGCGGCTGCACACGGGCTACCGGTATTCGGTGTTTGGCATCAACAACCGGCGCACCGGTCTGCTCAACCTTAGCTACGGCAACGCCATTCTCTCCAAGTATCCGATCCTGGAGTCGGAGAATGTCGTCTTCGGCGAGAGCACGGTGGGGGAGAAGGGCTTCCTCTACACGGAGATCGACGTGGCGGGCCGCCGGCTCCCGGTGATGAACCTGCACCTGCATTACCGTTCGCGGCTGCACCGTTTCAACCAGGTGGAGAAGATCCTCGACTACGTCTCGCGGAAACACGTCCACCGCCGCGACCACTGGCACATGCCGCCCATCGTGTGCGGCGACCTCAACAATTCCCACAAACGGCCCGATGCCACGGCCGAGCTGATGCGCTACTTCCGGTTGCACGGCCACTACACCCTGCATCCCGAGACCGGGCACACTTTCCCTTCGCCGCTGCCCAGCCAGGCGCTGGATTTCATCTTCCTGCCGCCGGCCTGCCGGGAGGCGCGCAGCGAGGTCGTCCGCAGCTTTCTCTCGGATCACCGGCCGGTCTTGGCGGAATTTACCCTGCAGGAATGACACGAAACTTCGTTTGCACCTGTGAACCTTTCTGGTTGCATGCCCACTCACCGCCGATGTCCCGCCTTGCCCAAGCCTTTGCCCGCGCCCGCGCCGAAAACCGCGCGGCCTTTGTCGCCTACCTTTGCGCCGGCGATCCGGATTTTGACACCTCGCTCGCCGCCTGCCGCACCTTGCTGGCCAACGGCGTGGACGTGCTGGAACTCGGCGTGCCGTTTTCCGATCCGCTGGCGGACGGGCTCACCAACCAGCTCGCCGCCCAGCGCGCGCTGGGCAGCGGCATGACCGCCGTGCGGGTGTTTGAACTGGTGCGGCGCATCCGCGAATTCAGCGACGTGCCGATTGTTTTCTACACCTACTACAACCTGGTTTTCACCAACGGGGTCGAAAACTACGTGCGCACCGCCAAGGCCGCCGGGCTGGATGCGTTGCTGACGCTGGATCTGCCGCCCGAGGAGGCCGACGAGCTGGTGACGGCCTGCCGGACCCAAGGCTTGGAGAACGTGTTTATCGTGGCGCCCACGACGCCGGAGGCCCGCCTCGCGCGCATCTGCGGCGCGGCGAGCGGTTTCATTTACTATGTTTCCCGCGAGGGTGTGACCGGCGTCCGCGCCCAAGTGGCGGCCAACATCCCGGAGGCGGTCGCCCGCATCCGCGCGCATACCGGCCTGCCCGTGGCGGTGGGGTTTGGCATCTCGACGCGGGCGCAGGTGACCGAGGTCGCGGCGCAGGCGGACGGGGTGGTGGTGGGCAGCGCCTTGGTGAACTGCATCAGCCGAAATCTCGGCTCCCCGGAGCAGATCACCCGATCGCTCGCCGAAGTGTGCTCCGACCTTGCCATTGGCGTGAAACGACTAAGCTCAAACGGACATGCCCGAACCGTCCCCGACCCGCAAAATCCTGCTGATTGACGACGACCGGATGTAGTTCCGCGTCACCCAGCAGTTGTTCAAGAGCTTTCGGGCGAGCAATACGACCTTGAGTGGGCCTCCACCCACGAAGAGGGCATCGAGAAACTCATGGTCGGCGGCTATGTGGCCTGTTTGCTGGACTATCAGCTCGGCCCGCGCAACGGCCTGGTGCTCATCCGCGAGGCGGTTGACCGCGGCTGCCGGGTGCCGATCATTTTTCTGACCGCCGAGTCCGGCGAGAAGGTGGACATCGAGGCGATGAACGCCGGGGCGCTGGATTATCTCGTCAAAGGCGAGATCAACGCCCGGATGCTGGAGCGTTCGCTGCGTTACGCGCTCAAGCTGGGCGACACGCTGGAGGAGCTGCGGCGGCTGGCGACGCGCGACCAGCTCACGGGGCTTTTCAACCGGCGGGAGTTCGAGCGCATGCTGCAGGTGCAGAAATCCCAGGCCGACTCGGCCAAGACCGAGTTCTCGCTCGTGCTCGTGGACATCGATCACTTCAAGCGCGTCAACGACCAGCATGGCCATCCCGCGGGCGACGAGGTGCTGCGCGAGATCGCCCGGCGGCTGCTCGGCGCGGTGCGCGGCAACGACCAGGTGGCTCGGATCGGCGGCGAGGAGTTTGCCGTCACCATGCCGGGCACGCCCAAGCAGGCGGCGGCGGCCGTGGCGCGGCGGCTTTCCGAGTCCGTGCGCAGCCGGCCGATTGTCGTGCGAGAGGGCCTTGAGCTGCCGATCACGCTGAGCGTGGGCGTGGCCAATCATCCGGCGGATGTATCCGCCAAGGCGGATATCGTGATGGCGGCCGACAAAGCCCTCTACGAGGCCAAGACGGCCGGCCGGGACCGCGTCGTTTTTGCCGGCGGCGCCTGATTCAGCCGGCTGCCGGCACGAGCACGCGGAGACTGCGCGGTCGCACGGCTACCTCGACGGTTGCCGCCGTATGGCGGGGCTCCCCGTCGGTGTGGATCAGTCCCGCGGCCGGTCTGGTAAGGGTAAACGCCGCGGCGCGCAGGCAGTCGGCCGATGCGCTGCGATCCACCGTGCCGGCGAACAGCCGCACCGCGAGCGGCAGGGCGCGCCAGAAGCCCACGGGCCGGATGACGGTGAGATCGAGCAGGCCGTCGTCCACTTGGGCGCGCGGGGCGATGTAGCAGTCGTTGCCGTATTGGTCGGAGTTGGCGACCGCCGCGATGAAGGCTGTGGTCGCGAGCGGACCGGAGGGCGAGCGCACGGTCAGCGGCACGGGTCGGAAAGTGCGCCACGCGGCGAAGGTGGTGCGCACGTAGGCCGGGAGGCCGCGGCGGGTGACGCGGGTGAAGCGGTCGCTGATCTCCGCGTCAAACCCCAGGCCCATCGCGTTGATGAAGACGTGGCCGTTGGCCGTGCCGGTGTCGATGACCCGCACCCGGCCGCCCAGCAAGGCCCGGAAAGCGCCCCGGCCCGGACCGGGAATGCCGAGGTGGCGGCCGAGGCCGTTGCCCGAGCCGCAGGGGATGAGCCCGAGCGTGGCGGTGGTGCCGATCAGCGCGCTGCCGACCTCGTTCATCGTGCCGTCCCCGCCGATCGCGACCACGACCCCGCAGCCGTCGGCCACGGCCTGCCGGGCGAGGTCGGTGGCGTGCAACGGGCGCTCGGTCGAGACGACGGTGGCGTCGAGCCCGTGTTCGCGGATGAAAGCCTGGGCGCGGGCGTGCAGGTGCGGGTTGCGCTGGTTGTGCCCGGAGCGGGGATTGAAGATGAAGCGGAGTTTCACGCGGTCGGCAAAATGCTACGGAGAGGCAAAATCCCGCCGCTGACAAAGGCGGCATTGTTACGATTGGAAGACGCGCCGTATTTTCAAGCTGGCCCGGTTAAGGGGAGCGGCAATGGTGGCGGGCACATGCAGCGGACCATCCATGTTCTCACCGGTTGCACGGCGGTCGGCAAGACCGAGCTGGCGCTGCGCTGGGCGGAAACGCAGGGGGCGGAGATCGTGTCGTGCGATGCGCTGCTGTTCTACCGCGGCATGGACATCGGCACGGCCAAGCCGACCAAGGCCGAACTCGCCCGCGTGCCGCACCATCTGATCGACATCTGCGCGATTACCGAGCGGATGGATGTAACGCATTATATTACAAAGGCGCGGGCGGCGGTGGCGGACATCGTGGCTCGCGGCCGGCCCGTGCTGGTGACCGGGGGCAGCGGGTTTTACCTGAAGGCGTTCTTCGCTCCGGTGGCCGATGAGGTGGCCGTGCCGGCGGCAGTGCGGGAACGCGTGCGGGCGCTGGATCTGGCGGCGGCACTGGCCGAACTGCGTGCGCTCAACTCCGGCGGACTGGGGGCGCTCGACACCGCGAATCCGCGACGGGTGACCCGCGCGCTGGAGCGCTGCCTCGCAAGCGGGCGGACCTTGGCGGAGCTCGCGGTAGATTTTGCGCGTCAACCGGCGCCCTTTGCCGAATGGGAGGTGAAGCTTGTGCAGCTCGAGCGCCCGCCCGCCGAACTGGCGCAGCGGATCGAGCAACGCGTGGCGGCGATGCTCGCGGCCGGATTGGTGGAAGAGGTGAGGGGACTGCTCGCGCAGGGCCTCCGGGAAAATCCCAGCGCGGCGCAGGCCATCGGCTACCGCGAGGTCATCGCGATGCTGGATGGCCGGATGCTCGCGTCCCAGCTTGCGGCGGAGATCGTCAAGAATACCCGGGCCTTGGTGAAGAAACAGCAGACCTGGTTTCGCACGCAGTTACCTGAGCACCGCGTGGTTCCCGCCGCCACCGCTGATGCGGCGGCGTTGTTCTAGCTGCCCGGCCGCGGGAGATTTTATCCCTCTTAACATCTAACACCTAACGGCCAGACCCCATTGGGTTCCGCTTATTAGGCATGTTTTGTCTTCTGGACGACGAGCCGAGTGGACCCGTTTGGCCTCTCTTCGACGCGAAACACGATCTCATCGCGTTCGAAGTAACGGTGACGCGATGTAGGTGGCGGTGATGGAAACTCCCGCATCCGAGCTAACTCTCCAGCGATCGGAACACTTGCTTCTGTGATCTTCGCGCACGCTTCTTCGAAACGCATCGACTCAAACTGCCTCAACTCTGCAATCATGCGCTTAATCTCGGCCTGATCTTCTTCTATCATGTGCTTTATCGCGAGGAGACAGAGAAGAAATACCAATCCTGTCGCAGCTGCCCACACGTATTCGCCACCGGATGCGAACCAGAATGCGGCGAAAATGCTCGCGAGCGCCCCGATTATCCCGAAACGCGAAAGCTGGAGGTTCGTAATTAACGACGCGCGCATTCTTGCCTAAGAGTGTTATTCAGCCTTACCGAAAAGCCTGAGTGGGGTGGGGGGCTTGACCATGGAAATCTTGATAAGTCATTGGCCCGTCTGCGTCGAGAAATTCAGGTCAGGCCTTTGCCGGTGGCGGTAGGTGTCGGTGAAATCCTTTTACCAACGTTCATTAGTTTTTTCATAGGTGGACGCGCAGGTCCCACTGCGCGTCGAGCGCGTTTAGCCGGCAGAGGGACCTGCCGGCCCACCCAAAAATTGGCCAAGCCAAAGTCTAATTTCTAGGGGACGGTGGTAATGGCGCACAATTGCCGGTGCTACCGATTCGCTTCCGATGGGTAGCCTGTGATAGCCGTGGCGGTGGGGCTCAGGTTGCCGATGAACTGCGGCGCAGGAGGAGCAGGTGCAGCGCAACGCAGAGCGGGGTGAGCAAGGTGGGAACGAGGCTGAGCGGCAGGTGGGTGAAGGGCAGCAGGGCGTGGGGGGCGGTCAGGCTCAGCCGCAGGCCGGCGATGAAGAGCAGGCTGAGGTCCACGAGGCCGATGACATTCCAGATGGTGAGCGCGCTGCGCCGGCGCTCCGGGGCCAGCGGTAGGAGGCAGATGGCGAGCGCGAGCAGGCCGGTGACCAGCGAGCCGAGTCCGGCCTGATAATAGGCGCGGGGCAGGACGCCGTCCGCGGCGAGGGTGATGAAATAGAATCCGGCGATGCGCAGGGCCTGCGGCAGCACGAACGCGCGCGGGTCGAGCCGGTCCACCCACGCGGCCACGGGGGCGAGCCCGCGGACGAGGGCGAAGAGCGCGAAGCCGAGCCCGGGGATGAGCAACTGCACGAGGAGGGCCGGCACGGCGGCGAGCAGGTGCAGCTTGCCCACGGCCAAGGCCAGGAAGAGCCAGAGCAGGCCGATCGCGCGGAGGGCGACGGGGAAAGGGGAAGGCGCGCCGCTCACTCGTCCGTCCGGATGTTGTAGCGGGCGAGCGAGCTGCCCTCGAGGCGCTGGAGATCGGCGATGGCGGTGCGCAGGTTCACCTTGGCCTGCAGCTCGGAGACGCGGGCGCGCTCCAAGGCATCCTGGGCCTCGAGCACGAGGCGGCTGGTGGAGAGGCCGGCATCGAAGCGGGCTTTTTCCAGCTCGTATTGGCGCACGCTGAGCTCGGTGGCCTTGGCTGAGATGTCGGCGCTTTCCAGATTGGTCTCCACGGCGCGCACGGCGGCGCGGACCTGGGCGAGGAGGTTTTGCTCGACCTGCTGGAGGCGGGATTGTTCGCGCTCGAGGTTGTTTTGCGCGATGCGCAGGCGGGCGCGGTCGCCGCGCATGCCCCAGGGCATGCTGAGGGAGAGGTCAACCTGCCACGAGTAGCCGTCGCCGTCCGGCAGGCGGTTGAGCGCGCGGCCGGTGGAGCGGTCGCGGGTGTTGTGGCCGACGGCGCCGCCGAGGTCGAGGGACGGGCGGTTGGCGCTGCGGGCGGTCACGAGGTCGAGCTCGAGCTGCTTGAGCGAGGCCTCGACCGACTGGTATTCGGGCTGGTTGCTGCGGGCGAGCTGGTAGGAGGCGGAAAAGTCGGGTATCGCGGGGCGGTCGGCGGGGAGGCGGACTTCGCCGAGGGCGGAGTCGAACTCAAACTGGCCGATGAGGTTGAGCAGGTCGTCCTGCCGGTCGCGCACGAGCTTCTCGGCCTCAAGGACGCTGCGGCGGGCGTTGGCGACGCCGACCTCGGCCTGGAGGACGTCGAGATCGGTGGCGACGCCGGTGTTCCTGCGGGTTTTGTTTTCCTCAAAGAGGCGCTCGGCGAGGGCGAGGCTCATGCGGCGGACCTTCAGTTGTTCGCGGGCGAAGACGAGGTTGTAGTAGGAGGCCTCGGTGTTGCGGACGACCTGCAGGATCTGGCCGCGGAAGTCCAAGCCGGCGCGGGTGACGCCCAGTTCGGCGCGGTTGATGGCGGCCTTGTTGACGGTGAACCCGGCGTTTTTGAGCAGGGGCTGGGAGACGGAGAGGCTGACGTCGGCGTTGTAGGCGGGGTTCAGCGTGCTGAAGGTGTTGTTGGTTTCGTTGCGGTTGAGGCTGCCGTTCAGGTTGACTGTGGCGCCGGAGGTGAGGCGCTGGGAGATGCCGACGCGGGTGTCGCTCAATTCGCTGCGGGTGCCGGTGAGGGTGGTGGCGGCGACGTCGCTCTGGCTGAACGAGCGGCTGGTGCGGAGCGTGAGGGTGGGATCGAAGCCGGCCTCGGAAGCGGTGAGGGCTTCGCGGGCGTTGGCGGCATCGAAGGACTGGATCCGCAGCGTGAAGTTTTTCTCCAAGGCGCGCGCGATGCAGTCCTCGAGCGTGAGTTCCGGCCCGGTGGCATCGGCGGCGGAGACGGCGGGGACGAAGGCGGCGACGGCCGCGGTAAGGCTGAGGAACGGGAGGCGAAAAGCTTTGAGGGACATCATGTGGTTATCAGGCGGTCGTGGCTGGAGGAAAAACACCCTCAAGGGGCAAAAGTTACTAAAAATCCGGGAGGATTTGCCGGTTATGACGGCCCAATTGGCCGCAGGTTGCAGTGGCTGGGTGCATCAGGGCAAAAAGCACAGCCGGAACGGGCCGTTGCCGAGCCAAAAAAGGCCGAACGGTCAGGTGCGCGGATGAATGGTTGGACATCCGGCGCACCTGCATGGGAGGGCGGCTCAGTTGAGCTGCGGCTCGGAGCGTTTGAGCTCCGCGGCGACGAGGTCGTTGATCACCGAATTGGACGCGAGGCGGGAGGTGAGCAGGGCGATCTGGGCGCGGGTCTCGGCATAGACCGGGTTGGCGGCGCTCAGGTCGGGCAATTGCTTGTCCGCGGCAAAGACGAGGAGGCCGCGGTCGGCCGTGATGACCATGTCGGAAACCTGCCCCTTTTCGAGGCGCTCCAAGGTGCTTAGGGCGGCGGCGTCCACCTCGACGGCGGGCTGGCGCCGCGAGAAGGCGGGGACTTCCTTGGTCTCCATCGTGACGTTGGCCGTGCGGCCCGCGGCCGTGACGGCGGCGGCAAAGGTGTCGCCGGCCTGCAGGCGCTGCTCGACGGCGGCCTTGACCGTGCGGCCCAGCTCGACGAAGCGGCGGCGCTTTTCGCTTTCGGTGTAGTCGGCGGTGACCTTGGCGAGCACTTCGCTGAGCAACGGGGTGCGGGAGGGCTGGGTCTCCTGCCAGACGAGAATCACGGCGCCCTGCCGGTGGGTGATGGCATCGGAAAGCCGGCGGGATTCGCCCAGCCGGAACGCGGCGGCGGCGATCTCCGGGGATTGCTCGAACTCAACCGGACCGGCCTCGCGGGTAAACGGGGCCAGCGGTTGGAGGGCGAGCTTGCGGCTGGCGATAAAGGCCTCGAGCCCGGCCGGATCCTTCGTGGCGGGGTTTTCGTAAAGGGCGAGCGCGAGGTCGGAAGCGGCGCGCGCGGCGAGCGAGCGGGCGCGGTCTAGCGTCAGGAGGGTAGCGACTTGGTCGCGCACGAGCGCGTAGTCTGCGGGACCGGCCGGGACCGGGGTGGCGTTGGGATCCTCGCTGGGCTTGGCAAACGCGCCGGGATAGCGGTCGAAGATGGCGCGGACCTCCTCCTCGGAGACCTGCACGGAGGGAAGAAAATCGGCGGCCGGGAAGCTCAGGGCGCTGACGACCACGCGCGGGCCAATCTCATAGCGGAAGGTGTTTTCGCCAAAAAACTTCGCGAGGTCGGCGCTGGTGGGCGTGATGGCGGGATTGAAGGCGGTGTAATTGAGTGACGCGATGCCGAGGGTCCAGCGGGTGTCCGTCCGGCCGAGGGCCGTGCGCACATCCTCGTCGAGCACGTAGCCGGGGCCGCCGACGAGTTTCTGGACCTTGCTGATGCGCACATCATCGCCGAGCACGCGGGCGACATCCGCCTCGGTGAGGCCGGCGTTGAGCTTGAGGGAATCGCGGAAGGCGGCGTAGCTGGCGGCGTCGAACTCGCCGTCCTCGCCGGCGAAGGCGCGGAGGGTGCGGATGTGGTCGGCCACTTCCGTCTTGGACGAGGCGGGGATGCGCAGTTGGTCGGCGAGGTGGAGCGAGGCGACGCGCTGGAAGGCGTAGCTCTGCAATTGTTCGCCGCCGAAGCCGCTGTAGCCGAGCTGCAGGGTGGCGCTCAGGTTGGCATCGCCGAAGAGGCGGGCCTGGTCTTCATCGGAGCCGAGGTTGTAGCCGAAGAACTCGCGTTTGGCCACCTGTCGGTCCTTCCAGCCGAGGCCGGAGGAAGCGTTCGTGACGAACACGAAGGCGACGATGACGACGAAGAGCAGCGATCCGAAAAGGATTTTGTGGTGCCGCTGCATGTTGCGCTGAATCCAGGAGATCATGGCTGAAAACCGCCAAAAATAGGTTCCCGAGGCGGTGAGGCAAGGGCGAATTGCCCCCGGCGGCGCGGCTCAATTCCCGGCGGCCGGCCGGCGCGCGCCGAAGGTGAAGGGCGGGCGGGAATCGTCGAATTTATGCTCGCGGAAGAGGCTCTCCAGGTCCTGCTGGAAGAAGGCGGACCGCGTGAGGCTGCCCGTTTCCTCGTTGTAGCGGCTGAGCACGGGGTCGTAATCGCTGAAAACCGGGCTGTTGGGGTCCGTGCCGAGGTTGTCGTCGATGTGCTTGAAGTCGCCGAGGGTGATGCGGCTGAGCGGCCGGCCGGGTTGAAAGCGGTAGTCGGTGGCGTTCTCAGTCGGCTGGGGCGGGATGCTGGTGACAAGCCCCATGGTTTTGAGCCGGTTGATGGATTCGTTGAGCAACTGGGTGGGCACCTTGAGCATGTCGCCGAGCTGGGCGGCGGTGCAGGGGGGCAGGCAGTCGTTGAAGCGCCGGCAAATGGTGAGGAGGACGACGAGCGAGAGTTGCTCGCGGGTGCTCTCGGCGAGGCTGTTCCAGGCGGCCTGGGAATTCCGGAAGCGGGCGTTTTGCACCGCATAGCTGACTTGGCCGCCCAGCAGCGCAATGAACCAGAAGACGTAGAGGCCGATCATCAGGATCGGCAGGATGCCGAGGGAGCCGTAGAGGCTGCGGGCGAGGATGACCCGGCGGAAATACAGGAAGGCGAGAAAGTTATTCAGCACCAGGAGCAGGGCGACGACCACCGCGCCGATGAATGCGGCCCGCCACAGCACGTGGGTGTTGGGGATGTAGCGGTAGAAGATCGTTAGGATGCCGACCAGCATCACGACGGAGAGCGACGGCACGAGGAAACGCAGCAGCTCCAACAACTCGGGCCCGAGCGGGATTTTGGCGGCAAAGGTGTTGAAGAAAGCGCCGGCGGAAAGGCCGGTGACGGCGGCGAAAAATAGGACCGCCCCGAGGGTCATGATGGTCCAATAAAAAGCAATCCGGGCAAACCAGGATCGGCCGCGGTGCACGCCCCAGATCTCGTTGAACGCGCTCTCGATGGACGTGAACAACTGCAGAACAATGAAGATGAGCGTGAGCGCGCCGATGGCCCCGACGGCACCGTTGCGCGAGCCGTCAATGAAGCCATCGATGAGCGAAAGGATCTCGGGATCGAGCTCGACCGAGGCGGGGTTCACGGGAGCGGCCTCGGGCGCGGGCGCGTGCAGGGTCGCGGCGGTGACGATGTCGCTCTTGGGTGCGCCCGGCGGTGCTTCCTCATGCAGCGCGATGGTCGGGGCGACGAAGCGGAGCAGCTTGTTGAGGGAATTAGCCGCGAGGTGCGGATCATTCTGGTCGAGCACAAAGCCGCCGACGAGGACGGCGATGGCAACCAAGGGACCGAGGCCCAGCAGCGAGCTGAAGGTGAGTGCCGCCGCACGGCTGAAGGCGTTGTTCTCCTCCAGTCCGTTCGAGGTGATGGAGAGCACCCGGAGGCACGCGTAGAGCCGGCCGCGCGGGGAACGGTCTTTCAGGTGGGGGCTTTGCCAGATTTCCTGACGAAACAGCCGGGTCAGGCTTTGGAAGCGTGCCGCCAGAAATCCCATGGGTGAGCGCCGGACGGCTCAGCGCGTTAGCATGGCGTGGGTAACGCCCAGCATGCCGAGGAGGCCGATGCCCACGGCCAGCACCACGGGCAGCAGGCTGCCCGAGACGGTGCTAAGATAGAGGCCGGCGGACCCGGCCAGCACGGCGGCCAAGGGAAGTCCCTGGCCTTGGGTGAAGAAGATGAAACCCAAAAAGCCGAGTCCCAAGGCGGCGCGAAAGCGGACGAAGGGGTAGATGTTGACCATGCCCAGGCCCAGCAGGAGGCCGAGCGCCAAATCGAGCACTCCCAGCAACACCAGCGGGTGGGCGGGCAATTGCTCCAGATTGAAAGCCATCAGAAAATCCACGGAAGGAAGCAATTCGCCGGCTGCGGCGATGAGGAGCATTCCCATCGCGCCATACATGCCGATACCGGCCGCCCGGGCCATGGCGATGGCGGGGTTCTTGCGGTCCTTGGTCTCGTCGGTGTGGCCTTCGGCCGCGGCGAGCATCTCGTCCACGGTGATGGGCGGGCGGCTGTCGGTCGAGGTGTTGAGGGTGTTGAGATTTTCCTTGGCCTTGACCTTCAGGCGCTTCTTCTCGGGAAAAACCACCGCCTTCATCTCGGCGTTGCTCTCGATGGTCGCCCACTGCTCGGTGGCGGCTTCGTAGTAGAGCGTGCCGGTGGTGATCTGGCCGGAATCGAGCAGGGAGCTGAGCTGCTCCAGGCTGAAAGGCCCGAGAGCCTCGGTCTCTGGCTCGTTGCGGATGTAGAATTCCTGCGTGGCCATGGGGAAGCGGTAGGGTGACCGGGGCGCCCGGCTCCGGCAAGTGTATTGTCGCCGGCCTACATGCGGGCGAGGGTGCGCAAGCCCAGCAACTGGAGACCGTTTTCCAAGACCAGCAGGCTGCGGGCGCAGAGCAGCAGCCGCCGGGCGCGCACGGGCGCCTCGTCCACGATGACCTTGTCGGCGGCGTAAAAGGCGCTGAATTCGCCGGCGAGTTCAAAGAGGTAGGTGCACAGGAAATGCGGGCGGAGCTGGGTGGTGGTGAGGTTAAGCACCGTGGCGAACCCGACGAGCTTGCGGGCGAGGGCGAGTTCACCAGGGGTCTCCGGCGGCGTGGCGCCGGCGGTCGCGGCGGCGTCGGCGGGGTCGAGCCCGGCCTTGCGGAAGATCGAGCGGATGCGGGAAACGGCGTAGAGGAGGTAGGGGGCGGTGTTGCCCTCGAAGGAGAGAATCTTCTCCCACGAGAACACATAGTCGCTGCTCCGGTTCTGGGAGAGGTCGGCGTAGCGGACCGCCCCGAGACCGACGGCGTTGGCGATGTCGCGGCGCTCGGCCTCGGGCAGGTCGGGCGATTTTTCCGTGACGAGGGCGAAGGCGCGTTCCTCGGCTTCGTTGAGCAGGTCCTGGAGTTTGATCGGGTCGCCCGAGCGGGTCTTGATGGCCTTGCCGTCCTCGCCGAGGATGGTCCCGAAGGTGACGTGCTGGAATTCGGGCTGCGGCCGGCCGGTGGCGGCGAACCACTTCCGGGTGGTCAGCCACAGTTGCTTGAAGTGGTCGTTCTGGCGGGTGTCGGTGACGACGATGACGCCGTCGGCCCGGAAGTGTTCGACCCGGTAGGCCATGGTGGCGAGATCGGTGGAGGCGTAATTGCTGGCGCCGTCGCTCTTGCGGACGATGAATGGCTGGGTGGCGAAGCGCGGGTGTTCGGGGTGAAAGACCACGAGGGCGCCCTGACTTTCGACGGCCAGGCCGGTGGCGGTGAGTTCGCGGTAGATGGCGTGCACCTTGTCGCGGTAGAAGCTCTCGCCGAGGAAGTGGTCGTAGTGGACATCGAGCCGGCGGTAGATCGCGTTGAGCGAATCGAGGCTCAGTTGGTTGACCTGTTGCCAGAGCGCTACGGCGGCGGGTTCGCCCTGCTGGAGACGCACGAGTTCGAGGCGGGCCAGCTCCAGGGCGGCGGGCTCGGCTTTGCAGGCGGCGCTGGCGGCCTTGTAGAGACGCTCGAATTCCTCGAGGGGGTCCCGCGCCAGCGCGGCTTGGTCGAGGAAGTGCCGGTAGCCGTAGAGGATCATGCCGAACTGCGTTCCCCAGTCGCCGAGATGGTTGTCGCGAATCACCTCCGCGCCGCAGAAGGACAGCAACCGGCAGATGGCCTCGCCGATGATGATCGAGCGGATGTGGCCGACGTGCATCTGCTTCGCTGTGTTGGGCGAGCCGTAGTCCACGACGTAGCGCCGCCCGTGGTAGAGTGCGGCGGCGCCGGCCTTGAGGTGCTGGGCGTTGTCGTGCGTCAGCACCCATTCGAGCAACGCGACCGGCTTGAGCGTGAAGTTGACGAAGCCGGGACCGGCGATCGCGACGTCAAAACGTTCGTTGACCGGCGGGGGAAGGGCGCCGATGAGTTGCTCGGCCACCTGCCGGGGGTTGAGCTTGCGGGCCTTGGCGTAGCCCAGCGCGCCGTTGGCCTGAAAGTCGCCATGCCGTGGGTCGGCGGGGCGCAGTTCCGGCGCAAACCCGGATTCGAGACCGGCGGTTTGGGCGGCGCTTTGCAGGGCCGAGTCGAGGTCGGCGGCGAGGTGAAACGAGACTGACATCCCCTCACTCAACGGCCCGCCGCGGCAGGCGCGCAAGCGTGGAGTTTCGTTGCTTTGCGGCCGGTGGCGGCACGGCGGGCAGGGCCGCGCAAAGCCGTTGGCCACGACGGTTTGCGGAGTTCGCGGTGGGCAGTTTTGGCTCGACAACGTCCCGGGGGCTGGTTTGATCGCAAAATTTCCGCTCTGCGGCAGCGCGCAGATATTCACAACCAATCCACATGAGCAGCAAACGCACGATTCCGGCCCGCCGATTCATCAAACCCTCGTTCACCCAACTGATCGAGAAGAAGCGTGATGGACACGAGTTTACCCAAGAGGAAATTCGCTATATCATTGACAGCACGCTTGATGGAGAGATGCCGCAACACCAATTGGCGGCGTTGGCGATGGCCATTTACTTCTCCAATATGTCGGCCCAAGAGACCGCCGATCTGACCGAGGAAATGATGCTTTCCGGCGAGGTGATCGACCTTTCGCACATCGCCAAACCGAAGATCGACAAGTATTCCACCGGCGGCGTGGGCGACAAGACTTCCCTGGTCCTCGTGCCGCTGGCCATGGCCTCCGGTGTCGTGGTGCCGATGATGTGCGGCGTGGAGCACGACTACATTATCAGCCCGCTCGACAAGCTGGGCTCCTTCCCGGGCTTCAAGAGCCACCTCTCCATCGACGGCTTCGTCTCCCAGCTCGGCCGCGTGGGCGGCGCGATCGTCGCGCAGGATGAGAAATTGGCCCCGGCGGACGCGAAGTTCTATGATCTGCGCTGCGAGACCGGCACCATTCCGAGCCTCCCGCTGATCACCGGCTCCGTGCTCTCGCGCAAGCTCGCCGAGGGTTCCGAAGGTCTCGTGATCGACGTGAAGTGGGGCAACGGTTCCTTCATCAAGGACCTGGAGCAGGCCAAGCAGCTCGCCCGCTCGATGACCCGCGTCGGACGTTCCATGAAGCGCCGCTGCGTGGCGCTGGTGACCGACATGAACCAGCCGCTCGGCGACACCGTCGGCACCTCGCTGGAGGTCAAGGAAGCCATTGCCCTGCTGAAGGGCGAAGGTCCGGAGGACATGAAGGAACTCGTGCTCAAGCTCGGCATGGAGATCGTGCGTCTGGCCGGCGTCGCCGGTTCCACGCTCTCGGCCAAGCAGACGGTGCAGCGTCACCTCACGGACGGCAGCGCGCTCCAGAAATTCAAGGACCTCATCAAGGCGCAGGGCGGCGACACGAGCCTGGTGGACCATCCGGAAAAATTCCCGGCGGCCCGCCACATCCGCAAGCTGCCCGCCCCGAAGCGCGGCTACGTGCACACGATCAACGCCGCGTTCATCGCGCAAGGTGTCTCGATCCTCGGCGCCGGGCGCGACAGCCACGGCAAGATCGACCACGCCGTGGGCGTCACCGAGATCAAGAAGGTCGGCACGCAGGTGAAGCAGGGCGAGCCGCTCATGATGATCCACTACAACGACGAGGCGAAGCTCGAGCAGGCGCTCAACCTGTTCAAGGACGCTTACCGGCTCGCGCCGAAGCGGCCCACGCCGCCGCCGCTGATCGTCGAGCGCGTGGCCTAAAGCCATCCCGTTTCAGCCCCGGTTTTTAACCGGGGCTTTTTTGCGCCGGATTTGATGCTGCGGGTAACGCTGCTCCCTTGTGCGACCCAGCCACCCATGGATTCCCTCACCCAAGCCACGCTCGGAGCCGCGGTCGCCGCCGCCGGTTGGCATCGTCCACTCGGGCGCAAGGCGCTGGGTTGGGGTGTCGCGCTCGGGACGCAGCCCGACCTCGATATCGTGGTGTTTCCGTGGCTCGACGACGTGCAACGGCTCTACTGGCACCGCGGCGAGTCGCATTCGCTCCTGCTCATCATCCCGATGGCGCTGGCGGCCGGTTGGCTGGTGCACCGCGTGCATCGCGGGTCCGGCCTGTCCTTCGCCCGGGCGGCCATCGTGACTTGGCTGGTATTTCTCACGCATGTGCTGATCGATTTCTTCACGGTTTACGGCACGCAGTTGCTGGCGCCGTTCACGCGGCACGGTTTCGGCAGCAACAATCTCTTCATCATTGATCCGTTCTACACGGTGCCGCTGTTGCTGGGTTGTTTGCTGTTTGCGGTGTGGCCGGCCGGGGCGGGCCGGCGGGCCAATGTGGCGGGCTTGGTGGTGAGCACGCTCTATGTCGCTTGGTCCTTTGGCGCTCAGGCGGTGGCGGAGCGCGGGTTTCAACGCGAGCTGGCGCGGCAGGGGATCGTGGTGACGGGGCCGGCGCAGACCGCCGCCACGCCGCTCAACACCGTGCTCTGGCGTCACCTCGCGCCGGTGGAGGGCGGCTTTGTGATCGGCTACCGCTCGCTGCTCGATGCGGGCGGGGAGGTGCGGTTTGATTTTGTGCCGCAACGCGCGGAACTGGCCGACCCATGGCGCGGGTCGCGCGAATTTGCGGTGCTGGAGTGGTTTTCGCAGGGACTTTGGATCGCACAACCTGGGACCGGGAACGTGAAGATCATCGATCTGCGGTTCGGCGAAGTCCGGACCGGGCCGACAAAATCTCCCGACGAGTGGGGCCATGTGTTCGCTTGGGAACTGGACGAAGTCGGTGATGGCGGCGTGCAACTGCGGCAGCTGCCGCAGGCGTTTGGCGACCGGCGCGCCGCGCTCGGGGCGGTTTGGCGCCGGCTGCGCGGCGACCGCTCGGCGTGGTGACAACGGTTCCGCTTGTCCTTCCGCAGCGACACCAAAGGATAGCGGTAATGAAACTGCTCAACCCATACGCCGGCACGGAGAATCTGCCGTGGCTGCGCGGCAACCTGCATGCACATACGACCGTCAGCGACGGTCAGCGTTCGCCTCAGGCCGTCGTCAACGATTACGCCCGCCGGGGCTACGATTTCCTGATGATCAGCGACCACGATGTGCTGACCGATGCGGCGGCTTACGCGAAGTTGCGGTCGCGCGGTCTCTTGCTGATCCCCGGCAACGAAATCTCGGCGCGCGGTCCGCACCTGCTGCACGTGGATGCGGATCGCTTCGTGCCGCCGCTGGCGGACCGGCAGAAGGTGATCAAGGCCATCAACCGTGGACGGGGCTTGGCGGTGATCAACCACCCGAACTGGCTGCAGAATTTTAATCACTGTCCGTTTGAGAAACTCGCCGCGTGGCAAGGCTATGCGGGGATAGAGATCTACAACGGCACGATCGGCCGGTTGCACGGCAGCCCATATGCGACCGACAAATGGGACCGGCTCTTGGCGGCCGGCCGCCGGATCTGGGGTTTCGCCCACGACGACAGCCATCTCGCGAAAGCTGATGTCGGCCTGGGCTGGCTGATGGTTGCCGCGCAGGAGCGCAGTGTGGCCGGGATCATGGCGGCGCTGTGGCAGGGGGCTTTTTATGCTTCCACGGGTGTGACCATCCGCAGCATCCGCGTGCAGGGCCGCCGCGTCACGGTGCATGCGTCGGATGCCGGGCGCATCGTCGCCTTGCGGGAAGTGGGCCGGCGGATCGCGCAGATGGACGGCACGAAGCTCACCGTGACCATGCCGGCCGATGCGACCTACCTGCGGTTCGAATGCTACGGCCGCGGCGAGGCCCGGGCCTGGACGCAGCCGATCTTCCCGGCGGGCTAGGCTTTTGCGCGCAGACGAACCTGCACGGCAAGCGTGCCGCTGGCCCCGCGCTGGCGGATGGTCAGGCGCGGCTGGGTCTCGGCGTGGTTGAGGCCGAAGCGAACCATCTCGCGGCGCAGCGCATCGATGGCGCGTCGCTCGGGTGTGACCAGAGGCAGTTGCTCAATGACGGCCTCCGTGCCGGCGGGCACGGTGATTTCCGCCCGGCCGCGGCGGCCTTCGATGATCACCGTGTTGCCTTCCCGCCGCATGGGCAGCGGGGTGGTCCAGTGAAAGACGACGCCTTCCCCGCGCTCCACCGCCCAGTCGTCGGTGATGGTCAGGGTGTCGGGCGTGGGCGAATCCCAGGTGCGGTGCCAGCGCTTGAACCAGCCTTTCCAGCCGGCGGTGGCGTCCATGGTCGCATGAAAAACGGTCTCGTCGCCGCGGCCGACGGCGTGAATGTCGGCGTTGACCGGACGCTCGGGCTGCGGCCGGGTGTCGGCGGACCACGGTGTGAGCATGTTGTGCCGCTGCGCGGTCTTCAGCTCCTCGACAATCGGGTTGCTGTAATCCGTCACGCCAAAGTCGGCGGCGAATGTGTCGCCGGAGAACTCGAGGACGAAGCTGCCCTTGTCCTCGTGGGTGTGGCCGGCGCCGGCCTTGTTGCCCATGAGGAAGAGTTTCACGTATTCGCTGCCGAGGCGGCGCACCGAGCAGGTCATGCCGGTGGCGGGCATATCCACGAAGGGGCGCAGGGCCGGTCCGGCCGCGGGGATTCGCGGTTCGAGTGCCATGGCGAGCAACGACGGCGAGGCTCCCGCCCGGCGGAGTTGCTTGCGATAGATCGTCACCCAATGGCTGTCGGGCATGAAGGCGGCGAGATGCGCCAGCGCCTCGGGGAAGGCGAACATCGCGTCGCAGATGGGGATCACATCCTGGTGGTCGTCGGTGGAGAAAAGCATCTCGGCCATCAACGCCGTGGCCCGCATGGCGGGCGGCATCAGTTCGCCGAGGGCTTGGCCGCGGGCGCGGGCATAGAGGTGCAGGGCGACGAAGGCCTGCCGGGCGACCCAGGTGAAATAGGTCGGGCCCTCGACGTAGCCGCCGTCGGGCAGGAGGCAGCGGTTAAGGCTCTCGACGAGGTCCTGCACGGCGAGCTCGGTGTAGGCGGCGACGCGGGAAGGCGAGGGCGGCAGGTAATTTTCGCCGCGCACCGGCATGGTGCGCTCGAGCAGTAGATACCCGAGGATGCGGCCGGGGGCGAACCACGCGAGCTGGTTGCAGTGGAAGATGTATTCCCACCACCAGCCGCAGAAGTTCAGGTTGCCGATGCCTTCCTCAGCGATGCGCCGGAGGATGAGCTGGCGGCCGAGCGGGGTGAACCATTCGCCGCAGAGGTCGAGGATTAGCGCGCATTCGAACACGCAGATCGACTGGACGAAGCTGCGCTGCTCCCAGGTGCTGCCCGGCATGAAGCAGACGAAGGAATCGTCCCAGCGTTCGCAGTGGGCGATGCTCAGGGCGAAGCGCGCGGCCAGCCGGCACAAGGCCTTGTCCTTGAAGAGCAGGCCGGCCTGCGCGGCGTTGGCGCCGTGGATGGTGATGACCTTGCCGTGGTCGCGCTCGCGCCGGAGCTGGTTGGAGTTCCAGAAATTGACGTATTGGCCGATCAGCCTTTCGGGCGGCACGCGGCGGGCGTCTTCGGCGGCCTCGCGGAGGGAGTCCGCCATGGCGGAGCCGGCGAAGGTCGCGCGCACTTTCTCCAATTCTGCCGTGTCGAGCAGGAGACCGTGGGTGGGTTCGAACTTGGGTTCAAAGTCTTTCGGCTGGAGGTAATTTTCCCAGCGTTCGCCATGGCCCGACCACTGGGCGAGATGAGCGGGCAGGCGCGCGGTGCTCTGGAGCGCCATCCAGTAGATCCAGCCGTGGCCGGCGCGCCGCGTGGGAAAGTGCGCCTCAATCGTGAGCGCGGTGAGACGGCGCGCGCCGTCGAGCGGAAGCCATTCTTCGCGTTTGGTTGCGCCGAAGGGTTGGCCGCGGCGTTCGCGTGGGCCCGCATCGGTCTCGGCGCGCAGGGTGTAGGTGCCGCCTTCGGGAATCGCGGCGTTGACGATGAGCCGGTCGTAGGCCGAGCAGTCGAGATCGAGGGTGCGGTGAAACCGCACGACCTGACCGTCGGCCGCCGGTTGCTGCCACTCCCATTGCACCCACACCCAGTTTTGCCAGACCTTGAAGCCGGTCACGCCTTCGGCGGTGACGGTCCACTGTTTAAGTTCGCTGAGCTGGGGATCGTGGAAAGCCTCGAAGACGGCTTCCGCGCTGTTGATCGGGGTGAGGCGCATGGGTGCGGCTGAATCAGGTCGAAAACGAATCCAGGCTGACGCCGGGACGCAGTTGTGCGCCCAGCAACTGGCGGCGAAGCGGCGAAGCGGATTTCAGTAGCTTCTCGCATTTCAGGCCGGTGTAGTAAGGGGGCTGCTTCATCCACCACGGGATGTAGGTGAGAAAGATCACCGGGCGGTTGGGGCGGGTGGGCGAATGGAAACCGGCGCGGTGCAGGGTGGCCGCACCGAAGGCCAGCACGTCGCCGGGGCCGGCGGTGAAGTCGATTTTGTGCGGGTAAAATTCCTCGCCCTTGTAGATGTCGAGGTGGCTTTCGGGGATGACGCCGGTGGGGCCGCCATCCACCGCCACGTGGTCGAGGAAAATGGCGAGCTTGAGGAAGAGATTGGGGCAGTGGCGGCCGATGCTCATCTTGTCGCGATGCCAGGCCATCGTGCTTTCGTTCGGTTTGGAGACGAGGATCTCGTTGGAGTAAATCTGCGCGTCCTGGCCGACGACCTGGAATACGCCTTCCAGAATGCCGGGGTGGTCGATGAGGTCGGCGAAGGCGTCGTCGAACTCGATCACATTGGGGTAGTAGGTTTGGAAGGGTTTGTCCCATTCCGGTTTCACCTCGCGCTGCAGCCGGGCGAAGGCCTCCCGGATGCGGGCGAGATGCTCCGCGGAGATGAGGCCGCGTTGGACATAATAGCCATAGCGGTCAGCGTGTTCGAGGTGGGTGAGGCGGGGTTGTCCGATTGTGGTCATGGGAAATCAGGGCTTAAGGTGCAATTTTACGGTGACGCGCAAGCTGCCGGTGGCGCCGCGCTGGCGGACGGTGAGCCGCGGCTGGGTTTCGGCATGGTCCCAGCCGTATTGTTGCATTTCGCGGCGCTGGCGGTCGATGGCGCGGCGGCGCGGATCCATCAGGGGCAGCTGCTCCAGCTGGGCTTCGACGCCTGCGGGCAGGGTGAGGGTGGCGGTCGCACGCCGGCCGTGGATGCGGACTTGGTTGCCGTCGAGTTCCATCGGCAGCCGCGTGGTCCAGTGGAAGATGGCGCCGTCGCCTTTTTCGACCGCCCAGTCGTCGGTGATGACGAGCTGGTCCGGTGCGGGTGAGTCCCAGGTGCGGCGCCAGTGTTTGAACCAGCCTTCCCAACCGGGCGTGCAGTCCATGGTGGAGTGAAAGCGCGTGGCGTCGCCGTGGCCCTGCGGTTTCACGTCGAGCATGATGGGATTGCGGGGCTTGGGGCGCTCGGTCTCGCACCAGGGCGTCAGCATGTTGTGGCGCTGGCACTGTTTGAGCAGGTCGCACACGGGGTTGGCATAGTCCACCACGCCGAAATCGAAGGCGAAGCTGTCGCCGGCGCATTCGAGAACGAAGCTGCCCTTGTCCTCGTGCTGGTGGTCGCCGCCGGCCTTGTTGCCCAGGATGAAGAGCTTCACCCACGCTTCGCCGAGGCGGCGCATTGAGGCCATGTAGCCGAGGTCGGGCATGTGCAGGAAGGGCTGCAGGGGCGGACCTTCCGCGGGGATCTCGCGGTCGAGTCGCAGCGGCAGCAGCATGGCGGCGGCCCCGGACCGGCGCATGGATTTGCGGTAGATCGTGACCCAGTGGGTCTCGGGCATGAGCCAGGCGAGAAAGGCCAGGCCCTCGCCGACGGCAAACATGGCGTCGCCGGTCAGGATCATGTCCTGGCCTTCGTCGGTGGAGTAGAGCATCTCCGCCAGCGGCGCGGTCTTGAAGATGGGCGCGGGCACGAGTTCGCGGGCGTCGCGCCCGCGCCCGCGGCCGTAAAGCAGCGCGGAAAAGGCGACCTGCCGCGCGACCCAGGTGAAATAGGTCGGACCCTCGACGTAGCCGCCGTCGGGCAGCAGAGCCTTGGCGAGATTGTACTGCAGGTTGTCCCAGACGATCTCGGTGTGCGGAGCGACGCGGGATTTTTCGGGCCGCGGGTAATTCTCATGCCGCGCCGGCATGGTTTTTTCGAGGATGAGCAGGCCGTAGAGCCGGGCCGGGGTGATCCACACCATCTGGTTAGTGTGATACATGTATTCCCACCACCAGGAGGCGTGGCACATTGCGCCGTGGCCCTCGGTGGCGATGCGGCGGAGGATGAGGTCGCGGCCGAGCGGGGTGAACCATTCGCCGCACAGGTCGAGGATGATGGCGCAGTCGAGCACGCCGAGCGATTGGAGGAATCCGCGCTGGTCCCAGTTGCTGCCGCGCATCCAGGCGAAGAAAATATCCTCCCAATGGTCGCAGTGCACGAGGCTGAGCGCGAAGCGTGCGGCGAGGCGGCAGAGGGCCTTGTCCTTGAAGAGCACGCCGGCCTGCGCGGCGAAAGGGCCGTTCATCGTCAGCATCCGGCCCATGTCGCGCTCGCGGCGGAAGCCGTTGAAATTCCAAAAATTGATGTTCTCGCCAATCTGGCTCTCCGGATGCATGGGCCGGACATCCTCGCCGACGGCGCGCAGCGCCCGCGTGGCGGTGGAGTCGGCGAAATCGCGCCGGACGGCGTCGAGCTCACCGGCATCAAGCATCAGCCCATAGGTCGGCTGAAAGGTCGGCTCAAAGTCCGGCGGCTGAAGATATTTGTCCCAGCGCTCGTCGTAACCGGACCATTGCGCAAGGTGGGTCGGCAGGCGTTCCGTGCTTTGCAGGCCGAACCACAGCAGCCAGCCGGAGCCGGCGACGCGGTGTGCGCTGCGGATCTCCACGGTGAGCGCCCGGATGCGGCGTGCACCGGCCAGCGGAAGCCATTCTTCGTGCCGCGTCGGGCCGGAAGGGGTGCCGGTGCGTTGCCGGGGGCCGGCGTCGGTTTCGGCGGCGAGCGTGATGGTGCTGTCCTCGGGCAGGTTGATCGCCACGATCAGCCGGTCGTAGGTGGAGCAGTCGAGGTCGTCGTAGCGGCGGTGCAGCCGGAGCACGAGGCCGTCGGCCGCGGGCTGTTCCCAGTTGATGATGACGAAAGCCCAGCTCTGGGTCAGCTTCACGCCCACGGCACCCGGGGTGGTGGCATCCCAGAGAGCCAGATGGCTGATCCGTTCGTCAAAGAAAGGTTCGAACACCGCCTCGGCGCTGTTGATGGGGGTAAGCCGCATGACGGGGCGGCAGCAGAGACGACTCGCGGGGGGCAGCACAAGCCCGGAAGCGCTGAAAAATCGGCGCCCCGGTCGGCCGGTCCCTTGTAAATTGGAATCGCGCCGGAAGCCGCGGCGGTTTTGCGTGATTCCCATGTCCGACACGCCCGACGCCAAACCTGCCAATGCCCCGGCTTGGCCCGAACAGCCCGAGCCGCTGCCCCGCGCGCAATGGGCCCGGCCTTGGGCGCAGTTGAAATTCGTCTCGTTCCAGCCGGCCATTTTTCCGCGCATGCTCGGCGAGGTGTCCTCCGATGCCCGGCCGGGTGACTTGGTGTCGGTCTATGACAAGTTCGGGCACCGGGTCGGCATCGGACTCTTCAATCCGCGGGCGAAGATGCCGCTGCGCGTCGTCGTGCATACCGCCCAGCCGCTCGGCGAGGAATATTTTGAGGCGGCCATCCGCCGCGCCGTGGCGCTGCGCAAGGACCAGTTCAAGCTCGACGCCGTGACCGATGCATGGCGCGTGATCAATTCCGACGGCGACGGCCTCAGCGGCCTGACGATCGACCGCTATGCGGACACGCTCTATTGCGATGTTTACTCGCTCGGCATCTTCCAGCGGCTGCCAAAGTGGCTGCCGCTGCTGCACGAACTCTGCGGCACCAAGCACGTGCGCATCCACGTGGATCACGACCTCGGCAGCCTCGAAGGCATCAAACCTTCGCAGGTGAAGGAACTCACCGCCTCGGCTCCTACCAAGGTGCGCATCCGCGAGCACGGCGTGAAATACGAGGTGGATTTTGCCGAGGGCCACAAGACCGGTTTCTTCTGTGACCAACGCGACAACCGGAAACGCTTCGGCGAACTCGTGCAGGGAATGCGCGTGCTCGACCTTTGCAGCTACACGGGCGGATTTTCCATCAACGCCGCGCTCGGCGGCGCCGCGGAAATCACCGCCGTGGACCTCGACGAGAAGGTCATCGCGCAGGGCCGGCGCAACGCGAACCTCAACCAGGTTTCGCCCAACAAGCTCAAGTGGGTGCACACCGATGCGTTTGCCTACGCGCGGCAAATGAAGACCAACGGCGAGCAGTTCGACGCCGTGCTCTGCGATCCGCCGAAGTTTGTGATGACGCGCGATCCGGAGTATGCCGCCGAGGGCATGCGCAAATACGCCGACCTGAACACCATCGCCGCCAGCTTGGTAAAACCCGGCGGCCTGCTGGTCACCTGCTCCTGCTCGGGCCTCGTCTCGCTGGAAGACTTCGAGGGCTGCGTGATCAAGGGCGTCCACCGGCTCAACCGCCGCCTGCAGATCTTCGACCGCACCGGCCCCGGCGTGGACCACCCGGTATATTCGAACTGCCTCGAAAGCCGCTATCTGAAGCTGCTGTGGGCGCGGGTGGTGTGACAGGCACCGGAGCTATATCTGATAACCGGATATATCCGCTTGACGGAAAGGGTGGGTGGCATACAGTGCGGCATGATTCAAAGCTTCGCTTGCGGCGAGACGGAGCGGATATTCAACGGCGATTTTTCAAGACGACTGCCCGCCCAAATCCAAGCCGTCGCCCGTCGTAAACTCCGCATCCTGCACGCCGTGGTGAAACTGGACGAACTTCGCATTCCCCCGGCCAACCGATTGGAAGCCCTCAAAGGCGACCGCAAAGGTCGCCACAGCATCCGCATCAACGAACAGTGGCGTCTTTGCTTTGCGTGGACGCCAAGCGGGCCGGCTGATGTCGAGATCGTTGATTATCATTAAAACCCAACCCGCTATCTCCCGTCCCATGAAAACCAAACTCCCCAACATTCATCCCGGCGAAGTTCTCCGTGAGGATTTTCTCATCCCCATGGGAATCTCCGGCTACCGCCTCACCAAAGACACCGGCCTGCCGCATTCGCGTGTTTCCGATCTGCTGGCGGGCAACCGTGGTGTCTCGGCCGACACGGCGCTGCGATTGGCGCGCTATTTTGGCACGACGCCGGATTTTTGGCTGAACCTGCAGTCCACTTACGATCTTGAGGAAGCCAGCCGTGAGCATGGCGCTGAAATCCGTGAACGCATCCGGCCGGTCGAATTAGCCGCCAGTTAAGGCCAATGGCCGCAAGCCGGCGATCGGCGGTCTATGCGAACTGTCTCGAAAGCCGCCACCTCAAGGGGCGAAAAGGAGAACGTATCTGTGAAGAAAAAGTTAACTACATCGATGATCGGGGCGAGATGCCCGAGAAGCTCTTTGTTGTCTCCGAGGACATCCTGCCGTCACCGGCGGAGTTTGCCCGCGCCTTGGAGCGCGAAAAGGTGACGATCAACCTCAGTGCCGGCAGCCTGAACAAATTCCGCCGCGTGGCGAAGAAGCACCGGATGCCCTACCAGGCCCTCATCCGCGAAGTGCTCGACCGCGTGGCTACGCGGATTGAATGAACCGTTATCTCAAGGCGTTCTGGGCGCGGGAGATCCGGGCGGCGGCGTCCGAGTATCAACAATTTATGCACGAGCATCCCGAGAAGCACGGTGAGATGGAGGTCTGGGAATCGGCGCCGCTGGTGGATGAGCCGAGCCCAAGGAATCCTGACTTGGGAACCGCTAATCCACACTAATCGAGGCAGGGAAACAAAGCGGGCGGTTCGCCTAATCGGCGACCGCAAACCGATGGCCACGATCTGACCTTTTTCAGCATTAGCGCCGATGAGCGAAGATTAGCGGTTAGTATTCCGGGTTTTTGGCCATGAAGCGCGGCACGGTCGTTTGGGTGGATTTGAGCAATATGTATCCGTCGGAGATGAGGATGGTGTTGCATTATATCGGTTGAGGCTCGGGCGTATCGGGCCCAGCATGTAACCGATGTCCGCAATACCCATGTCGCCGTCGGTTGATTATGCCGAAGTCGCGCGGCGTGGGGCTTGGCTGCGGCATCCGGTGCTGGGCGATCCGTCTTTCGATGCGTTTGTGCGGCGGGCGGGCAAACTGATCTATCGCGGGACACCGCCGCGGGAGTGGGCGGTGAATGGTTTTCTCTTCGATGATCCGCAGGGCGGCGGGCTCTTCGCCTATGTGGGGCTATATCCGCGCGATTACCAGTTTGGGCCCGGCCACGCTCCGTCGGACTGCGTGGTGTTGCGCTCGCGCGACGATGGTCGAAGCTGGGAGGAGATCGGGCCGGTGTTTGCTCCGGGGGAATTTTACTTCGCGGGGGATGTCGTGGCGGCGAGCACGGCTCCGGATGTCACGGTGACCTACGCGGACGGACGCTACCACCTCGCCTATGATTGGGGTCATGCAAGCATGACATGGGACAATGTTTTTACGCCGGATGCGGCACATGACAGCGGGGTGGGCTATGCCTGGGCCGAGCGGCCGGAGGGGCCTTATCACCGGCACCCGGAGCCGATCCTGCGCTACCATCGCCAGTTCAGCGCGGTGCCGGGCAAATACCGGCGGCTTTACGTCTCGACCCTTCTGCGCCGAGAGAGTGACTGGCTGCTGCTCACGCTGGCGGACTCGGCGCAGCGGTTTGCTTGGGGTTTGTATGCATCGACGGCGGTGGACCCGCGCGGGCCTTGGTCGGAGCCGCAACTCGTGCTCTCGCTGGAGGGAGATACGTTTCATCCCGCGCTGATGGAATTTTTCCCGCAGTTTGTGCATGGGGGCATGGTCTATGCCCCGGCCACTTCCGTCGCTTTGAACCGTAACTTTCAATGTCTGTGGTGTGCGCCGCTCGGGTCGGCGCATGAACCGGCGTTGTGGCAGTTGCATCAGCATGGCTCGCTCTGGCACGCGGAGGACCGGCCGGAGGAGCACGACGGTATTTGGGGTCAGGCCTTCAGTGGCGCGGTTGACGCGGCGGGCCGGTTGCGCGTGCTCTTTCCCGGCCGCGATGCGGCGGGGCGCGGGACGATTCAGTCTGGCGGAGCGACTGTGGACCCGGCCGCTGCGGGAACGCGGTTTTGTGCTCAACGGCTGTGCAGGACCGGGCCTGACTTTGCTTCGCCAAACCTACGGCTCATTTTCGCTGCGGGTCGCCTGCGTATTCGCAGGCACGGCGCGTCTGCTTTGGGGCTGGCGCGGAGTGCTGGGGCCGGACCGGCATGGATCGGATGCGACGCTTCATGCGCTCGCTGGCGCGGATTGTTTGGCGTGGGAGTGGCAAGACGAAGGCTGGCGGCTGTTGCGCTTTCATGCCGGCGGCTGGGAAGAGGAATGGGCGCGTGGTGCGTGGACGGAGGCACGGGAGCTGGAAATGCAGATTGCCGTAAATGGTGCGACGCGGTTGCTGGCTGCGGGCACTGAACTTTGGGCCGGGGAGACCACCGCGCGGGTCGGACACATCGGTCTTTGGGTGGAGCCAAGATCGCGGCTCGAGGTCATCGCCTTTGCATTGGCGGGCTCAGGTTTCCCGGGAGTGATGTGCTGGCATTGGCGCGATGCGTTTCTGGCCACCGGTGTGCTGGCGACGGAGTGGGTGACCCGGTCCGACCCGATGTCGCCTGGCGGCGAGGTCGCGTTCCGCCATGAACCCGGCGGCCGCTTGAAATGGAATTTTTATGGCACCGGGGTGCGGTGGTGGGCGCCGCTCGGTCCCGGGCTGGGCCGGGTGCGGCTCAAGCTCGATGGCCGGCCTTGCGCGGAGGTGGATTTGAGCGCGCCGACGGAATTGCCGGCTTCGGCGGTGTTTGCCTGCGACCACCTGCCTGATGGCGGCCATGCCCTCGTCATCGAGGCGCTCACGGGCCGCTTGGCCACGGGCGGGCTGGAGGTCGTGGGTCCGGCGAGCTGATCAGAGACGCTTGTGCGAGCCGTCGCAGTAGCAGCCGTTAGCGCTGTGTTTGCAGGCGCACCAGGCCACGGTTTTTTCCTCGGTGAGTTCGACTTTCGCGGGGGCAAAGCCGGAGCCTTTGTGGGAGCCGTCGCAGAAGGGCTGGCCCTTGGAGAGACCGCAGGTGCACCACCAGTAGGTGCCGGCGGGCATTTTCTGCACGATGGGAGATTTTTGGGCGATGTTGGGGGTGGGCATGGGAAGAGGGTTTTTATTTCACCGCGGCCCAGACGCGCTGGACGTCGTCGTGTTCTTCGAGGGCCTGCAGGAATTCGCCGACCTCGGTGCGGGCGGTGTCGTCGAGCTCGGGGAAGGTCTTGGCGACGTAGCCGATTTCACTGGTGATGACGGACCAGCCGTGGTCCTTCAGCCAGGTGGAAACGGCATGGACGGCGGTGCGCTCGGTGACGAAGCGCGCGCCGGCATGATCCTCGGGAATGTCGTCGTTCTGGTGGTGGGTGAGGGCCTCGAAATCATTTGCGCCGGCCTCGATCGCCGCGGCTTCCAGGTCGCTGGCGGCATCGGGGTGGTGGGCCTCGACGAGGCCGACGTGCTCGAAGAGAAACTTGTTGCTGCCGGCATTGCCGAGAACGCCCTTCTTGAAGAGCACGCGCATCTCGGGGGCGGTGCGCTGGTGGTTGTCGGTATAAACCTCCACGATGACCGGCACCTTGTGCGGGGCGTAGCCCTCGAAGACGACATGCTCGAGCGCGCTCTTGTCCCCGCCGGTGCCGGCGCCTTTGGCGATGGCGCGCTCGATGACGTCGCGGGTGACGCTGGCCTTCTTGGCCTTTTCGACCGCGGCGAAGAGCCGCGCGTTGGCGCCGAGATCACCGCCGCCGAGCTTGGCGGCGACCGTGATTTCCTTGGTCAGCTTTCCAGCGACCTTGCTTTTCCGTTCGTTAACGATCGCGCGTTTCGCGTGCAGCCATTGGCGTCCCATGGCGAAGAGTTTGCTGCCGGGGCCGTGGCAGGCAATGCGGAAGAAATTGCACTGATTCGGGTATGGACATTCGCCATCGCTCGCTGACAATGCCGCCTGCATGAAGGAACTCAGCCACCTGTTTGCACAAAACCAGGCCTGGGCTGACGCGATCCGCGGCAAGGATCCCGAGTTTTTCACGAAACTGTCCCGCCAGCAGTCGCCGGAATATCTGTGGATCGGCTGCTCCGACAGCCGCGTGCCGGCCAATGAGATCATCGGCCTGCTGCCCGGCGAGGTGTTTGTGCACCGTAATATCGCCAACGTCGTCGTGCACACCGATCTGAATTGCCTTTCGGTGATCCAATACGCGGTGGATGTCCTGAAAATTAAGCACATCATGGTCGTGGGCCACTACGGCTGCGGCGGCGTGCGCGCCGCCTTGCGCTGCGACCGCGTGGGGCTGGCGGACAACTGGCTGCGCCACGTGCAGGATGTGCGGGAAAAGCATGACGCCTGCCTCTGCCGCCTGCCTGACGAGACGGCGCGCAGTGCCCGCCTTTGCGAATTCAACGTGGTCGAACAGGTGGCCAACGTCTGCCAGACTTCCATCGTGTGCGATGCTTGGCAGCGCGGCCAGAACCTGAGCGTGCACGGCTGGATCTACGGGCTGACCGACGGCCGCTTGCGGAACCTGAACATGACCGCCGCCAGTCCGGAGGAGGCCAAGACCGCCTACGCCGCCGCCGTGGCCGCCCTGCAATAGGCGCAAAAAAGCCCGCGGCAGGTCGCCGCGGGCCGGATGAAGGGGAGGGCGGCGCTCAGGCGCGGCCGAGATAGGTGCCGTCGATCGTGCTGACCTTGATGATCTCGCCTTCCTTGATGAAGAGCGGGACCTGCACCACGAGGCCGGTTTCCAGCTTGGCGGGCTTTTGCACGTTGCTGGCGGTGTCGCCTTTGATGCCTTCGGCCGACTCGATCACCTTCAGGGTGACGGTGGAGGGCAGGTCCACGGAGAGCGGGCGCTCGTCCACGAAGAGCACGTCCACCTTGCCGCCGGCGGTGAGGTAGTTCTTCACCTCGCCGAGGGTCTGCTCGGAGAGCTCGGTCTGCTCGAAAGTCTCCGGGTCCATGAACGCGTAGGTGTCGCGGTCGGCGTAGCTGAATTCCAGCGTCTTGCGCTCGGTCGGCAGCACCTCGATGGTGTCGGTGGACGCGAAACGCTGGTCGAGTGCCTTGCCGTAGCGGAGGTTGCGCATCTTGATCTGCACGAACGCGCGGAGATTGCCGGGCGTGCGGTGCTGGGTTTCCATGACGAGGTGCGGCTCACCGTTGAACTTGATGACCTGACCTCTGCGGATGTCGTTGGCTGCGGGCATGATGATGGATGGCGGTTTTGGGTGTTAAAAGGGTGATGGAGTAAGGGTCCCGCTCCGTCGCTGTCAAGGCCCGCGCCATCTCGGGGCTTGCGCTGGACCCCGCCCGTTACCGAAACTCTCCCAACTCTATGAAACAACGCACTCTGGCCCGCGCCGTCTCCCTCACGGGCAGCGCGCTGCACACCGGCGAAGCGGTTACCCTGATCCTGAAGCCCGCTCCGGCGGACCACGGCATCGTCTTCAAGCGCACCGACCTCAGCGGCGAGCCCGAACTCCGCCCCCGGGTGGACCAAGTGACGGATCTCGTCCGGGCGACCACTATCCAAAGCGGCCATGCCAAGATCCACACCGTCGAGCATGTGCTGAGCGCCCTGCACGGCTGCGGCGTGGACAACGTCCTTATCGAGATGAACGCCTCCGAGCCCCCGATCATGGACGGCTCGGCCCGGCCCTTTGTGAACATGATCCTCGAGGGCGAGCCCGTGGAACAGGACAAGGACCGCGAGTATTACACGCTGAATGCGCCGGTGTCGGTGACCCGCGGCGACTCCTCCATCATCGCCCTGCCGAGCGACGAGTTCAAAATCTCCTGCACTTCGGCCGACAACCGCGGCATCCACACCCAGCACCTCTCGCTGACGATCGATCCCGAGGTTTACATGACGCAGATCGCCGCGGCCCGCACCTTCACGATCTACGAGGACATCGAGGAGCTGCTGAAGCTCGGCAAGATCAAGGGCGGCTCGCTCGACTGCGCCGTCGTCATCAAGGGCGACAAAATCATCTCGAAGGAGCCCCTGCGCTTCAAAGACGAGTTCGTGCGGCACAAGATGCTCGATATCATCGGCGACGTGCTCCTGCTCGGCCTGCCGCTGAAGGCGCACATCATCGCCACCCGCCCCGGCCACGCCATCAACGCCGAGCTCACCAAGATCCTCTTCGATCGGCTGGCGGAGAAAAAGAAGGCGCCGAAGAAAAAGGCCGCCGCCGTGAAGACCCCGCAGCCCGGCGAGACCTCGCTCGATATCAAGCGCGTGCTCGAGATGCTGCCGCACCGCTACCCGTTCCTGATGATCGACCGCGTGCTCGAGTTCATCGGCGAAACCGAACTCGTCGCGATCAAGAACGTCACGATCAACGAGCCGTATTTCCAGGGCCATTACCCCGGCGAGCCCGTGATGCCCGGCGTGCTCCAGATCGAGGCCATGGCCCAGGCCTCCGGCATCCTGCTGCTGCGCAACGCCAACACCGAGGGCAAGACGGCGCTCTTCATGAGCGCCGACAAGGTGAAGTTCCGCCGCGCCGTGCGCCCCGGCGACCAGCTCGTCATCAACGCCAAGCTCACCAAGAGCCGCGGCAACAAGATCGGCATCGCTGAGGCCACCTGCACGGTCGGCGGCAATGTCGTGTCTTCCGCCGAGCTGATGTTCGGCTTCGTGGACATCGAGGCGGCTCCCTGACGCGAAGCAATCTTCCCAGCCATGTCGATGAAGCACAGTCATGAAACCGGTGGGCGCGCAGGTCCCTCTGCGCGCCGAGACGGGCACCGGGACGTGCCCGTCCACCGTGAACGGCATTCCGGTTTGGTTTTTAACCTCGTTTGATCCATGGCGACCCGCATCCATCCTTCCGCCGTCGTGGAGCCGGGCGCGCAGCTCGGCGAGGAGGTTGACGTCGGCCCGTTTGCCTACGTCGGCGCGGAGGTGACGCTGGGCGACGGGACGCGCCTGCACCATCACGCCGCGGTCGAGGGTTTCACCACGCTGGGCCGCGGGTGCGAGGTGTTTCCCCACGCCTGCATCGGCGGCAAAACCCAGGACCTCAAGTTCAAGGGCGGCCGGCCGGGTGTGCGGGTGGGCGACCGCAATGTCTTCCGGGAATACGTTTCCGTGCATGCCGCGACCTATGATGGCGACTTCACCGTGCTCGGCTCGCACAACACCGTGCTCGCCTACAGCCACATCGCGCACGACTGCGTGCTCGGCAGTCACATTGTGATGAGCAACGCCATCTCCATGGCGGGCCATGTCGTCGTCGAGGATCACGTCGTCATCGGCGGCGCGGCGGGCATCCATCAGTTTTGCCGCATCGGCGCCCACGCGATGCTCTCCGCGATGGCCAAGCTCGTGCAGGACCTGCCGCCGTATTTCATCGCCGACGGCACGCCGGGCGAGGTCCGTGCCTTCAACAAGGTCGGCCTCGAGCGCAGCGGCCACAGCCCGGAGCAAATCGAGCGGGTGAAGCAGATCTTCCGCATCCTTTACCGCGAAGGCCTCAACCGCACGCAGGCGCTGGAAAAACTGTCCGCCCATCCGGCGGCCGGCACGGCGGAGTTCCAGCGCGTCATCGCCTTTGCCAAGGCGAGCGAGCGCGGACTGGCGCCCGGCGCGAGTTGATGATGTCTCCCGCACCGTTTCTGCTTTCCGCGACCGGCAGCGGCCGGGCCAGCGCTTACCTGGAGTCGGGCAAGATCGTCACCTTCCGCGGCCGCACGCATGTCACCTGGCTCGACACGCCGCCCGAGGGTTTTCGGATTAAAATCCGCACGCTGCACCATGCGAGCGGCCAATGGTCGCCCGCCGTGACCGTCGGCGAGGCGGTGGACAACCACGGCGGCCCGGCGCTCACGGTGGATGCGGACGGGTTTCTGCACATCGTTTATTACTCGCACCATCACCCGTTCCGTTATCACCGTTCCGTGCGGCCCAACGACGCGACCGAGTGGGGCGCGATGGAGCAGTTCGGGTGCGACCTGACCTATCCGACCCTGCTCTGTGCACCGGACGGCACGCTGGTGTTGTCCGCGCGCCGCAGTTTTGAAAAACGGCCGTGGGAATTGGAAGTGTGGACCAAGGCCCCAGGCCGGCCCTGGACGCGCCGCGGGGCGGTGCTGCGCTCGCGACAGCCCAACTACAGCCAGTTTGCGGCTTCGATGGTGTGGGCGCCGGATCATCGCCGGCTGTTTCTCTCTTTCCGCATCTACGAGATGCCGGATTACGAAAAGAAGGACGCGGTCACGGCTGTTGGCTGCATCACGAGTCCGGATGGCGGGGAAACTTGGACGCGGCTCGACGGGGCTCCGCTGGTGCTGCCGGCTTCCGCGGACGAGGTGGATCCGATTGTCTGCGGTGATTCGCGCGAGGGCCGGATCGCCGATACCGGCTCGATGGCGCTCAGTCCTGCCGGGGTGCCGCACCTGACTTACAGCATCAAGACCCCGCAGGGCGCGGAGACGTTTTTGGCCGTGGCCAACCCGGACGGCGGCTGGCGGCAGATTTGTCTTAACCAATTTTTGCCCATGCAGTTTCGTGATTGGGCCATGGTTCACCAAGGCGGCGTGGCGTTTGCGGCCGAGGGGCGGTTGATGGTCGTCGGCACCCTGCAAAACCTGTGGGCCGGTGAAGAGGCTTGGGGGCATCCGGGCACGGAAATCGCCCAGTTCACCTCCCGCGATGATGGCGCAAACTTCACGGCGGAACTGCTGACGACGCCCGATCCCAAGGTGCCGCATTGGCTGCCGAACCTGGAGAAACCCACGGGCTTCAACGTCATGCCCGCCCAGCCGGGCATAATCTACACCGCCGGCGGCGCGGGGGCCGGATTGGGCGATGTGCTGAGCAATCAAGTCTGGTGGCGACCGCTGGCGTAGGGGCGTTTCCTGTTACGCCAGCGTGACATTGCGGGCTTTGGCCGCAGGCAACTTGACCCTGCGGGCGCTTGTGGGAGAATGACCGGAACGTCTCCTCGGGACGAACCTCATGCCCACAAAATCCTCTTCCAGCCCCGAAAACACACCTCCGGCCCCGGAGGTCGAATCCGCCCCCACCGCCGCGCAGGAGGCCCAGTTCATGCGCCGCGTGCATCGCGAACTCATCGATGACTTCGACGAGGAGCTGGAAATGGAGCGGGAAGACTGGGAGCGGGATGTGCCCGGCTTCGACGGCCGCACGCTCGACCAGAATGCCGACAAGGCCGAGCGCGCCCTCTATTTCAAGGAACTGTTCCGCCTGCAGGGCGAACTGGTGAAGCTGCACGACTGGGTGGTCGCTACGGGTCACCGGCTGGTGATTATTTTCGAAGGACGCGACGCCGCGGGCAAAGGCGGCGTGATCAAGCGCATCACCCAGCGGCTTAACCCCCGCGTGGCCCGCGTCGCCGCGCTGCCCGCGCCGACCGACCGCGAGAAGACCCAGTGGTATTTCCAACGCTACATCGCGCACCTGCCCGCCGCGGGCGAGATGGTGCTCTTCGACCGCAGTTGGTATAACCGCGCCGGCGTCGAGCGCGTCATGGGCTTTTGCACCGACGAGCAATACGAGGAGTTTTTCCGCTCCGCGCCCGAGTTCGAGAAGATGCTCGTGCGCTCCGGCATCCAGGTCATCAAATACTGGTTCTCCATCACCGACGAGGAGCAGGAGTTTCGCTTCCGCTGCCGCAGCACCGATCCCCTTAAGCAGTGGAAGCTCAGCCCGATGGACCTCGAGTCGCGCAAGCGCTGGGAGGAATACACCAAGGCCAAGGAGGTCATGCTGCAGCGGACGCACATCCCCGAGGCGCCGTGGTGGATCGTGCAGGGCAACGACAAGAAGAAAGCGCGGCTCAACTGCATCCACCACCTGCTCTCGCAGGTGAAATACGCCGACATCGCGCATCCCACGATCCGCCTGCCCAAGCGCGTGCATCATCCCGATTACTCGCGCAAGCGGCTGCCCGAGGAGATTTACGTGCCCGAGGTTTACTGACTCGGGCCGGAGTTCGGCCTTACTTCTTCTTGTAAACCGTCGCGGGGTCGAAGACGCGGCGCGCGGCGAATTCGAGCTTGAGCGAGGCTGCGTCGTCGGCGTTGGCGCCGGGGGCGAGCTGGCGGTAGAAGCAGGATTTGTAGCCGTTGTGGCAGGCGACGCCGCCGACGTTCTCGACGCGAAGCTGGATCACGTCCTGGTCGCAGTCGGTGAGCAGGGTCTTCACGAGCTGGGCGTTGCCGGACTCCTCGCCCTTGACCCAGAGTTTTTTGCGCGAGCGGCTCCAGTAGGTGGCCTTGCCGGTCTTCAGCGTGTGCGCGAGCGACTCGGCGTTCATGAAGGCAAACATCAGCACCTCGTTCGTCTCGTGGTCGCAGGTGATGCAGGGAATCAGCCCGTCGGCGTCGAACTTGGGCTGGAGCGTCGTGCCAAGCTCGATCTCGGCGGTGGTGGTGCGGGCGGGGAAGACGAACGTGCTCATGGGAAAATGTTTGGCATCATTGATGCCCGAGCCCGGGCCTCCGAGGCAATCCCTGTGTTTGGGTTATCGCCGGGACGGATCCGGGCAGTTTTACCGCGAACACGGATACGGATACCGCAGTCCTGCGGGCGGCAGCGACGGTAGAGTCCGCTCTTCTGCCGTCGCCAAGGCTATGGCGGACAGGCCGAGCGGACCGCAAATTTCTCCATCCCTGCCAGCAGGGTCGCGGCTTCCTGCCGTATTTCCGGCTCAGGTTTGGTCCGAAAGTTTCCGCAGGTAGTCGAAGGAGTAAAGCCCGGTGCGGTGGCCGTCGCTGAAATCGAAGCGCAGCGCGTAGTTGCCGATGCGTTCCCAGCCGGTGACCTGCACGCCGTCAAATTGCTTGCTGCCGCCGCCGCCGTATTGCGTGCCGAAGATGTCGCGCTCGCCCTGCGTCTCGGCGCTGGGCGAGGCCGCACGCAGCCGGGCGAAGGGGTAATAGCTGTCGCTGCCATCGTCCCAGACGATCGCCACTTCCTCACCGATGAGCTGGATGTTGACCGGGTTTTTCACGCGCGGTGACAAGAAGTAAAAACTCTCGCTCGGGATGAACAGCCAATTTCACTGGCCGGGGGTTTCCCGCGGAGGGCGTGGAGGACACGGATGGGATCGAACCGCAATGACATGGGTATATGGCAGGATTCAACTTGCCGGCCTAAAGAGGTCGGATTTCGCGACAAGGCCCGAAGTTCGCGCCACAGGGAAAATGGGTAGCATTTAACGGCCATACCTCGTCGGATTGTCCATACTCGGATTGAAGACCGGTTTCGAATGAATAAGTGGTTGGTCGGCAAACGTCGAGGATTTCGGGTAACGTTTTTGCCGGTGGAGGTGGGCGTCGGCGAATAAAAGTCTGCATCGGTCTCGTTTTTCGTAATCTTAATTGTTCTCCGAATTAGGACGCTCGCCAGCGAGGATCGAGAACGAGAACGATTGGGGGTGGCGCTCGCGCGTCGCGTTGCAGAACCAAAACCCACAGTCGTAGTCGCCGGTTGGTGGAGGTAGGCAGGGTCAGTTGTCGTTGGCGTCGGCTCACACGCGGCCGATGGGTTTCTCGCGGCCGGTGAAGGGGTCGAAGCAGGTGGCTTGCTACGAGGCTTCGGGGCCGAGGTCGCGTATGACTATGGGCTCGGCGTGCAGCACGTAGGTGACGCGAATTTTTCCGGGTATGCCGGCGGTCTGCGGGCCGTGGAGATCGGCCGCGTCGTCGCGGATCGGGCCCCAGGGGTGGTCGCCGGCGGCGCCGAGCACGGTGGCGGCGGGTCAGGCGCAACGCGAAGACCACGGCACCTCCGGGCCGGGACAACGCCCACAGCCAGCCTTGGGTGGTCGTGCCGTCCTTCAGGTCGGGGTCGTTGCAGCGCACCGGGGGTTATTTCCACTTGCACGTAGCCGCCTTGGAGTAGGTCCTGTTTCACCCGCTTGACCAACGGCTCCAGCCACGCGGTGGCGGCACCGACCCACTAGCAGAGGTTCTGGCGGGAGATCGGCGCGCCCCAGTGCGCCAGCATCTTTTACTGCCGGTAGAGCGGCAGGTGATCGCAATACTTCGTGGTGAGCGCCCAAGCCATCAACCCGGCCGAGGCGAAGCCACCGGGCACCATCTGGGCGGGCGCCGGGACCAGGAGCGGCGCACGGTTGCGGTCCAGCCGGTGCCGATCGAAGCGGCCGAGCTCGGGTTTGAAGAGCTGGGGGCGGCACGACATCCCACCACGAAGGTGCGTTCCTCGCCGATGCGCTCGTAAAGGCTGGGATCCGCCTGCACGGCGGGTAGCTCGATCACGATCGTTTGCTTGTTTTGCAGGTGCGCAAAGCTGGCCGCTGGCAGCGTCCGCTTCGGCGCTGGGCCCGCGGGGCGCTCGCAGGTGATCGTCTCGACCGACCGCTCTGCAGCGCCGAGTTTTTCCGACGCATCGAGATGGTGCACCAGCTGCGCCCTGTCCAGGGTCTCGCTTTGGCCGGAGCCAAAGAGCCTTTTCTTCAGCACGCCTGCTGCTTACGCAACGCCGCGATCTCCTGCTTCAGCAGAGTCATTTCGTCGGGGATCGTGGCCGTCGCGATCACGCCCGCACAGACAGCAAACGGCGCGCCAAAAATCAGGGTCGGACAGATAATTTACTCAGCGCTCATACCACGCCTTGAGCGTGCCCTGCTTGAGCTCGATGCCACCCACTAGCAGCGCCAAAGCCTCAGGTGCGAGGGAGAGTATCGCACCTGCCTGGCTCGGCTGTGGTCACGAGAAGCGGCCCTCTTCCAGCCGCTTGGCCAGCACCCACACGCCGGTCCCGTCCTAATACAGCAGCTTGAGGCGCGTGCGGCTTTTGTCGGTGAAGCAAATCATTGCACCCTGCTTGGGATCCTCCTGCAGCTTTTCCTGCGCCGCGGTCCACAGCCCGTTGAACTGCTGGCGCATATCCACCGTCTCGATGGCCACGTAGATTTTGATCGCCGCGGGAAACGCCAGCATCGGCTACGCCGTCAGCGCCTGCACTAGTGCCGCCAAATCCGGCGCGTGACCGCCCCGCAGCACCGTCCCGTCGGGCAGCCGCACTTCCAGGTGCGTCACCGGCACCGGAGGCTGCAGGTGCGCCTCGACGAAACGGCGGCGCGCCGCCGGTGTGATCTTCCGTCCCAGCCGGTCGCGCTGCTCTCCAGTCCTCACCAGCTCCGTCATCACCGCCTCCGTCGTATTGGTTACCATTACGACCCCCTACACTTCCAACTATGCTTCGCCTATGAGGCACCCGGCTTGTCGCTTACCCTGCACGAAGACCGGGTGGCGGCCGCTTTGGCGGATCTGGGATTGATGCCGCTGCCAGCAGACATGCGGCGCCTGAAAGTCTTGGACTTGGAGGCGATAAAATAGCTGTTGACGAAGCTCTTTTGGGGCCTACTTCTGAAGACTGCTCTGCGGGTGTAGCTCAGTTGGTAGAGCACCACCTTGCCAAGGTGGACGTCGAGAGTTCGAGTCTCTTCGCCCGCTCCATTTCCGGAAAGCGCCTCAGGTCGTCCTGAGGCGCTTTTTCGTGTCCCAAAGCGCCATCCTTCAGAGGGATACAGAGCGAGGAACTTTGCCCAGACGCGACCGACGGCGTCAAATTGAGACCGGCCGCGACCCCTGTTTGTGCATCTATTTGTGCACGCATTTGTGCACCCTTTGCAAGGGATTTGCCTTCGGACAGGTTGGGGACAGCCGGGGTCTGGGGCAGTGTGAGCGAAGGAAGCCGTGCTGTCTCGGCTATCATGGGCAATTGGGCGACATCGGTATAGACGCCCATGGTCAATTTCATGTCGCTGTGGCGCATCAATTCCATCGCCACCCGGGGTGAGACGCCTGCGGCGGCCAGCATGGTGCCGTAGGTTTTGCGCAGCCCATGGAGGTCAATGCGGCGGCCCCGAGCGTCTTCAAACGGGATGCCAGCTGCCGCAAGGTCGCGCTTGAAAGTCGGAATCCTCGGCATCTGGCCCCGGAACACGAAGTCATCCGGCTTGGCGCCAGCCGGCCGGGCCATCCGCAGGGTTTCTGCGAGTTCCGGGCGAAGGTGGTGAATCGATTCCTTTCGGTTCTTGGAGATTGATGACGGCACCCGCACGTGCGGATGGGCGTCGCTCAATTTGAAGTCGTCCCATTTCAGGCCGTTCATCTCGGCGCGGCGCAGGCCGGTGTAAACGATGGTCTGGTAGATGACCGCGCGATGGCGGGGCGATTTTGCCAGGAGCCGCTGGAGCTCCTCGACGGAGAGGGACCGCCTGAAACTACCCAAACGGTCGTTGTGCACCTTCCGGACCTCCGAGAGTGGGTCTGCCAGAATCAGGCGCGAGCGACGCATCCACAGCAGCATCGTCCGCATGGAGCCGAGGAGGTCGTTTACCGTCTTCGGCAGAAGTCCGCTGCGTTCCCGCCAGGCGACAAATGACGGGGCGCTCACGTCGCGCAGCGACTTCCAGCCGCACCGCTCGAATAGCTTGGGCAGACTGTGCCGGTATTTGTTCAGGGTATTCGGCGAAAGCTTCGCCGATTCACACGCGGCGAGAAACGCCGCGTGATGCTCCAGCAGCGGCGTCTGTTGCGCTTTCCGGGTGGCTTTCGGCACCCCTACGCCATGGGTCTCGCGCTCAAGCTCGGTGATCAGTTCGCGCATTTTTTGGTCGGCGACCCGCTTGTCGGTGACGTGCAGCGGAAAGTGCCGAAGCTTGGACCAGCCATCGAGCCGGATGCGGGCGGACCACAGGCGCGATTTTTCTCCGCTTCTGACGGGCTGAAAAAGGTAGGCGATCATGACGCGTCAATCTTGTCGCCCCTTTCGCGGCAGAGCTGATCGAGATAACGGGCCAGATCGTTGCGTGGCACCCGAGACGAGCGCCCGATCTTGACGGGTGGGGGAAACGCTCCGCTCGAAATCAGACGTTCGAGAGTGCGCTTCGAAATGGACAGCCGTTGGGCGGCGGACGGCAGCGTGAGTAAGTCGCGGTGATCCGAAGCAGGCGGTGCGGCCTGCGCCGGGGAATTGGACGATGACGGCGAAACTAAGGGTCTCATGGGGATAAAGGGTTCAGTTTTGCGAACCTTCGCGGGCGCCGTTCCAACGGTCGCCGCCTGCGATGCGAAGCCAGGTTATGCAGGCGGAACTGAGCCTTCTAAGGCCTGAGAGCGTTCCAATGACGCCGATCAGAAAGATGACCCGCTGGCTCACAATGGTCAATTCCAGCGTAGCAAATTCCCGGCAGATCATCCTGGTCCTAGTCCAACTCAATTGTGGACCAAATTTCCGATGAACGCTTCGCCTCCTTTCATGGAAACGACCTGCACAACTTTGCCCTGCTGCAAACAATCTATCAGGAGTAATCACGGCAGCCGCCGTATTTCTCACCATCCCAGTCGGAACACGCCACCCCTAGCGTCCGCTATGAAAGTGTGGTGACACCACCACTCCGCCACCACCCGACCACTACTCTGCAACGGGTCCGGAATCTCCGGTTATGCGGGTAATGCCTGTGTCCAATTTCGGGGTCCACCTCATCTTGCCATGATTGACGAGACAGGAAGTTTGACGCCCCCATCTTTAGCAATTGGGTTAACTGCTCAAAGCCTCGTAAGTCCAACCATGCAGTCCATACCCCGCCGTCAGTCGTTGGTCAGCCAAACCGCCGCAATTCTTCGCGATGAGATCAAGCGTGGCGCTTGGAAGCAATGGCTGCCCGGCGAGCGCGTGCTGTGTGAAACGCTTCAAGTCAGCCGCAATACGTTGCGCGCGGCTTTGGCCCAACTGAAACGAGACAGCGTAATCCGTTCCGATCACGGCACTGGCAACCGGATTCTGTTACGCGCAACCCGGCGCAGCAGAGCGCTCAAGTCACACGATGTCGGATTGATCTCTCCGGATGCTTTGGAGCGGATCCGGCCATCACAGACACTGTGGATTGACGAGTTGCGTGCTGACCGGCCTCAAGTTTTCGAGCCACCCGGAGGGTTAGTCTAGGCGCTTGTTATGGGTTGATGTGGTGGGTTGGGTTTGCGCTGTCCCGACGGAGGGAG
>Ga0169931_10001220_pt1 | contig 42552 bp, 34 predicted proteins | sample Kivu_15m_20L_FD_129675 | JGI IMG/M metagenome (GOLD analysis project Ga0169931, IMG submission 129675) | Freshwater microbial communities from Lake Kivu, Western Province, Rwanda to study Microbial Dark Matter (Phase II) - Kivu_15m_20L... | ecosystem: Environmental > Aquatic > Freshwater > Lake... | reverse complement strand
TGCCTGACTCCCAGTTCGCCGACTTCGGTGTCAACGTCAAGTACCCGGCCACCGCCGGCAAGTACCCGATCCCGGTGATCCAGTACTGCGGAACCAAGACCGCCGCCTGGATTCAGGTGGCTGACGAAGGCCAGGATTCGCACTCGTTGCCCTACCCGGCACCGGTGCTGACCGTCGAAGCGAAAGCTGACCACGGCCACGGCGCGACCCCTGCGGTCAAGACCGTCGGAGACCTCTCCGCGGAGATCATGAGCAAGCACGGCCACGAGGGACACCTCATGGTCATTGCCGACCTCCCCTCGACCTGGCGCGGCAAGAGCGTCGCAGTCCGGGCCGACGGGAAACTCGTCAAGCGCATCACGCTCGACAAGGCCGGCGACTTCGAGCTCATGACCGACTCGGTCAAGAAGGGCCCGAAGGGCTGGATGGCGATGGCCGGCAGCAAGATCGAGATCTTCCACAAGGGAGAACTCGTGAACTCGACCGTCATCGGCAGCAGCGCCGGACACGGCGGGCACTCGCACTAAGCGAGAACGTCCCAGCGGACAGGGAGGTGCGAACCTCCCTGTCCGTCTCCGGACGCCCCGAACGACGCGGACGAACACCGCGAAGAACCGGGACGGCGGGAGACGGACAGGAAACCTGACCGAGGGCCCATGACCCAGAAACCAGAGACACCCTTTCAGCAGCGAAGAAGGCTGACACGAGCCGCCCGTGGACACGGCGTACCGTGCGTACACCCAGTACGTCACGTACGTCGCATCGTCGCCGCAACCGCACTCATCCTACTCGCACTCACCGCCCTCCCGTGGGGTGGCGCGATTGCACACGCCCACGCGAGACTGATCTCGAGCGACCCAGTCAGCGGCGCGGTCCTCACAGCGGCCCCCGAGACCCTGCGCCTGACGTTCAACGAGAACGTGACCCTCCTCGAGACCACCCGGCTCACCGGACCCGAAGGCCCGAGCGCGTACACCGCCACTGTCGACGACGGCCTCGTCGAGCTGCGACCCACGGCGACACTTCCCGATGGACGCTGGACGATCACCTGGCAGGTCGTCTCCGCCGACGGCCACCTCGTCGGCGGCGTCATCCCCTTCACCGTCGGCACAGCAGTCGCGGACGATGCGGCGAGCGCCGATGCAGCCGCGTACACCGTCGTAGACTACTCGAACCCCATGGGCGGTACCGGTGCGCTCGACCGGATCCTCGAACTCCTCGGCTGGCTCGCCGTCATCGGCGCGCTCGGTGCGCTCATCAGTGGACGCCCCACACCGGCGACCTGGCTCGCAGCCACCGCAGTTCTCGCGCCGACGCTACGCGTCGTCGACACCATCGACCGCCTGGGTGAGAGCGCATGGGTCATCGGCGAGACCCGCGCGGCACTCGCCGCAGCACTCGCCGGAGTACTGCTCCTGACCGCGAAATTCAGCGAGGGCAGAACCCGGACGAGCCTGACGATCGCTGCTGTCCTCGCCTGGGCGGCACAGGCACTCCTCTCCGGGCACCCCAACGTCCTCGACCCCGAACCCCTCTACGCCCTGCTCTCGGCCCTCCACCTCGCCGGAGCGCTCACCTGGAGCGCCACAGTCACCGCAGTCCTCCTGAACCCCGAGTGCGCCAAGCGCGCCAGCCGAACCGCCACCATCGGCATCACCCTGCTCCTGCCCGGAGCGCTCTTGCTCGTCGGCGCGTTCCTCCCGGCAGCGCTCGAACACGGAGCCGGACGCTGGGAGACCATCCTCGGTGCGAAAGCCGTCCTGGTACTCGGCGCGCTCCTGCTCGGCTGGAAGAACCACCGTGACGTGCGGCGCGGTGATTTGTCTGCCCTGCCGTCCCCACGACTTCGCCGACGGGCGAAAATCGAGATCGCACTCATCACCCTCGTCGCCGTCCTCAGCGCAACCCTGACCACTGCAGTCCCTGCACGCGTCCTCCACGCAGGCACCCCCGGAGCGGCGGACACAGGCACGCGGGACGAGGACGGCGAGACGTCGACGTCGACCGACACCCCTGCGGAACGCGCCACGGTGAACGCCGAACTCGTCTTCGAGAACGGCGAGACCGGCGAACTCCTCCTCGAGATCGACACGGACGGCACCACCACCATCCACCTCGTGCTGCGCGACGAAACCGGCAACCCCTTCACCGCCGAACAGGTCGAGTACGAGCTCGAGAACGTCGAGGCGGGCCTGAGCGGCGTCGGCGGAACGCTCCCGGTCAGCGGCGGCATGCACATGGGCGAGACCGCCCTCCCCGTCGGAGGCAGGTGGCGCATCAGCGTGAACGCCACCTACGACACCTTCACCACGATCACCGCCACAACAGAGATCGAAACACCAGAAACCCGACGATGAACAGAGGAGACCCGGCATGAACAAGACACAGAACACCCGGAGCCGGAGGAGCCCGCGGAACTACCGCGAACGCATCGCACGCCGCCGACGATGGCTAGCCATCGGCACCCTCGTCGCGCTCCTCGCCGGCATCATCTCCCAGGCGATCGGCGCGGCCACAGCCAGAGCCCACGCAGGCATCGTCACCATCAGTCCGGCCAACGGCAGCGTCCTCACACTTGCGCCGAAGAACGTCACCATCACCTTCAACGAAGGCGTCGAAACGAGCGCCGCACGCGTCCAACTTCTCGACGCGAACGCGAAGACCGTGAAGACGACGTTCACGACCACGCGCGACCAGACCGCGGTCAGCCTAACCCCCGCCACAACCCTGCCACGCGGCATGTACGCCCTGCGCTGGAGCGTGACGTCGGCCGACGGACACATCGTCACCGGCGCGAGCACCTTCACCGTCGGTGTGCGCGGCAAACCCGGGAAGACCGTGAACGTCACCGCAACGAAGCCCAACGGCAAGACCATCACCGTGAACACCACCAACGGCGTCGGAGCGAAGACAATCGGTATCACCGGCGGAGAGAAGGTCACCGGGCTCGAGCTCCGCCACCGCCGACTCGGAGCCACCCTGGAGATCCCCGTCGTCGGCGGCAAGGCGAGCGGCATCCTCCCGTTCTCCGGCGAGTGGACCCTGACAATAATCGAACGGACATCGACCTACACCGAGGAGCGCTACAGCGCGAAAATCACCCTGAAGTGACCCGAACGGCGCCGAGAAGCGAGACAGGACCACCCGAGGACCGCGGCCCGCGGAAACACTCTTCCGTGCTGGAACCCCCCGCAGAGGAACCATCGAAACCATGACCGGGCACACGGAGACGAACGCTCCCCTGACAGAGCGGCGCAGGCCCGGGCGACGAATCCTCTTCGCCGGGGTGCTGCTGCTACTCGCCGGAATCGCCGTCGCCGCCCCACGCATCACCGGCGCGCAGAGCACCACCGAACGCCTCGACGCATGCGAAGCGCTCCAACCCGAGAGCGACAACCAGGAGGAGAGCGTCGTCGCATGCCTCACCCAGGTCCTCGTGACCGCCGCCGAGAACGGTACATACACCGAGATCCTCGCCAAGACCGAACACCTCCGACAAGGACGACTGCAGGCGTCATGCCACGCCGCCGGACACCGCGCCGGAATCGCCCTCTACGAGGAGTACGGCATCGACACCGCGCTCGCGAAGGTGTTCCCAGCAGGCGCGGCGGAGGGCACGACACCGGTTGACTACATCTGCACATCGGCACTCGTCCACGGACTCGTCGGAGGCGGCGAGGTCGACGGATCCGACCCGAAGGCCATCGCCGCGAGCTGCCTGAGCCTCGACCGGGTCGAGTACCGCTACACCCACGAATGCGCCCACTTCTACGGGCACGGCGTCTGGCGCCGCATCGGGAAGCTCGGACCCGAACTCGCCGAGGCGTGCGCACTCCTCGACGGCGGCACCACCGGACTCGCCCCGGAGATCTGCGTCACCGGGGCCGTCATGCAGAAGTACGACCTGCAGACCAAGCACTACGACCCGTTCAACGAGGAAGCCAAACGCCGCGAGACCCCCTCACGCACCGAGCTAGAGACACTCTGCGACACGGTCACCGAAAACCAGGCCTACACCAACGGCTGCCACGGCGCAGTCGGCTGGCTCTCGGCCATGCGCGCCCAGGACACCCTCGACGAGTACGACGAGAACGACGCCTCCTACTACGAGCTCGCGGTCGCCACCTACACCGAGGAACTCGGCATCTGCCGCACGGACACCGGACTCCAGGAGCAGTGCGTCCAGAACTTCATCACCCACTTCCGCCCCCAGGCGTACCACAACGGGATCGCCGAGGACGTCTGCGAACTCGTCGGCGTCGACATGACCCGCTGCGAGAAGGTCATCGCACTCCGCACCGGCAAAGGACAGCCCGCCGACGGCCCGGTGAGCATCGGCTCGGACCCCGCCGGCACCTGATCACACCGGCTGGACACCGGTTCGTTGCAGTGCTCCTCCACCTCTCGATCGCGGATGCGCACAGGACCCACCGGGTGCGCCCTCTCGGTAACGCGGTTTTCACGAACGGCCGCTCGACGACTGGCGCAGGACGAAGCGTCGACCTCAGCCCTGCAGGCGACGATCGCGGCGGGAACGCCACAATGTCACACACGCAATGAGCACCCGAACCGGGAACGACCGGCGAGGACGCGCACGACGGGACCCGACACCCGTCGGACGAACCGGGCCGGTACTCGAAACGGCGCGAGGGGAGACCACGGGATGCCGTTCACCGGAGACGGAAACCGGATCGGGACGGACGGCGGAGCGCTCGAAGACCCGCACGGGCTCCTGCGCACCGGCGAGCGCGCCATGACACTCGGCGAGACGACGGAGATCGGCGTGACCGAGACGCTCGGCGTCGAGCAGTTCGAGCGCGACAGCCTCGAGGAACGCCGCGTTCGACCGGAGCAGGGAAGTGCAGCGGGCATGGGCCTCACCGAGGAGATCCTCGACGGCGCGGCGCGAGTCGTCAGTACCGGAACGCAGCACCGCGATACCGCGACCGGTCATACCGAGACGGGCGACCATCGCCTCGGCGAGATCCGTCGCACGTTCCAGATCGGAGGACGCGCCCTGGGTGCAGCCCCCGCCGAGAAGCATCTCCTCGGCGACCCGGCCACCGAGCATGACCACCAGACGGGCGAAACCCTCGTCGCGGGTCATGTAGACGTCATCGGAGCCCGCCATCCACGTCACCCCGCCGGCAGGACCGCGCGGCGTTATAGAGACCGCCACCGGATCCTCGGCGTCATCGAGGAGCATCGCCGCAGCCGTATGACCGGCCTCGTGCCACGCCGTGATACGGCGATCGCGGTCGGAGACGAGCGCCGAACGACGAGCGCGACCCAACGCCACCATCTCCACGGCCTCGGCGAAGCACTCCGCGTCCAGGCGATCGCGGCCGAGACGCACCGCGGCCAGGGCCGCCTCGTTGCAGACACGGGCGAGATCGGCGCCGGAGAGACCCGGCGTCCGCGCGGCGACCGCATCGAGATCGACGTCGGCGGCCAACGGACGGGACGCCGCGTGCACCCGGAGGATCGCCTCACGGCCACGGCGATCCGGGTTGGGAACCTCGACGCGACGCTCGAGGCGACCCGGACGCGTCACCGCCGGATCTAGTACGTCGGGGCGGTTCGTCGCCGCGATGGTGATGACCTTGCTCCGCTCGAAACCGTCGAGCTCGGTCAGGAGCGCGATGAGCGTGTTCTCGTGCTCGACAAGACCACCCGAACCGGTGTCACCCGGGGAGCCGAACGAGCGCCTACGGGCGATCGCATCCACCTCGTCGATGAAGACGATGGCGCGCTCATGCGAGCGCGCCTCCTGGAAGAGCTCCCTGATCCTCTTGGCGCCGACACCGACGTACATTTCGACGAAATCCGAACCGTTGGCGGAAATGAACGGCACCCCGGCCTCGGCAGCGACCGCACGGGCCAGGAGGGTTTTACCAGTCCCCGGAGGGCCCACCAGGAGCGCACCACGCGGAGGGACCGCGCCGAGACGCTCGAAGCGCTTAGGGTCGGCGAGGAACGAGACGATCTCCCTGAGATCCTCGACCGCTTCCTCGCAACCGGCGACACCGGCGAAACCGCCCGAAGCAGCGAGAACCTCGAGACGAGCGGCCTTCCCACGACGCTCCTGAACGCGCCCCACCAACACCAGCAACGCAGAGACACCTAGAATCCAGACCCACACCGGCAAACCGTCTAGACCTTGCATTCACACGACCGTGCCGGGAGACCGCCAGACGTCGCGAATCCGCGGTGACAAGCCAGCCCGCCTGAGCCGGAAACCAGTCAGGGAAAGGTCCTGCCTCCTGACAAACAGTTCTCGGGCGGCACACTCTCCGGGGTGAGACCAGCACCACGGAGCAGCCGCGGACGGGCCGTACGGGCCATCTCCACCGCGCTCTGCCCGCTGCTGATCGCAGGCGCATGCAGCAGCGGCACCGGGACGCAGGACGCCGAAACCAGAGCAATCGCTCTCCCGCCAGCAGCAGTAGCCATAGCTCATACCAGCGTGGACCTCATCCGGACCCTGCGCTACAGCGCACCAACCGCAGCACGGGTCTATGCCTACGTCATGCTCGCCGCCGGCAGGGCCTACACCACGACAGTCGACGCCACGACGGGGACGACCGGGCAAACCCCTGTGCGCACCGACGAGGCGGTCACTGCCGCAGCCAGCGCCGCAGCCGTGGACGCCGCCGGGGACATGATGCTCGTCTTCTCACAGAAACCCTTCGTCACGGACGCCTTCGACGTGCTGCGGCGTGCCTACAAGGCCGGACCGAACTCGGCCGACGGCCTGATCGAGGACCTTCTCGAACGCGAACGAGCGGACCGCTACGAGGAGACCCTGCAAACCGGGCACACCATCCGTGAAACACCCTGGTCGTGGCAACCCACCGGGGTGCAGCGCATGCCGTTCCAACACCCCGGATTCGGGGACCTACCCGCCCTGGCAGCAACTTCGGCGAAGTGCGACATACCTCCTCCGGATCTTACCGTGCTAGAAGCCGAAGGGAGGCGCATGCTCCTCGAAGTCGACCTCGAAGAGGCGATCTCCTCGCCGGTCATCGCATGGCTCGGCGGACCGGGATCCCCCACACCCTCCGGACTCTGGCTACTCCTTGCCGCATCACTGGCAACTCGGGAAGGACTCGACGCTGAAACGACCCTGCGACTCCTGACCGCCGTCGCCATCGCCGGCTACGACGGCGCCATCGCCGCCTGGCGCGAAAAACGCGAGCACGACCTCGCGCGACCAGAGACGATGTGGCAGCGCTGGACCGGCGATGAGACGATCCTCCCCCGCGAAACCCCGCCGCACCCGTCATACCCTTCCGGACACTCGGTATTCTCAGGGGCAGCGGCCAAAGTGCTTCGCACGCTCTACGGCGACACCGAACTCGCCCTGACCCTACAGGAAGAAGCGGGACGGCCTGCCGAAACGTATCACTACCAGAACCTCGCCGAGGCGCTGACGGAAGTGAATGCCTCCCGGGTCATGGCGGGCTTCCACTACCCCTTGGACACGACGACGGGTGAACAGCTCGGGGGCTGCATCGGAGCAGCCGTCGCCGAAGAAATCGATACTCTCATGGAAGGTTCGCTGTGAAGCGCGGCAGCCTGACCGTCATCGCGCTGCTGCTACTCGTCGGTGCGTGCGCCACGAACTACAGCGCCGACACGGAAGTCCCGCCGGTACGTCTCATCGCCCGCGAATGGGCGCTCGGCGACACCAGCGGTGAAGTCTCCTCGCGGGCGTGCCTCGCGCGGACCGCCGACCAGCCAATCGACACCGGTGAGCTCACCCGCGAACGACTCGAAGAGACCCGGATCAACACCGACGCGTTCGCACGCGGCAGCAACTCAATCGCGGCGGTCAAAGCCTGCCTCGGCACGACCGTCGACTACGTGTCCCTGGCGGACTTCAACGGAGATCTGCTTCCCGAGGTGCTCGTCTACCGCGGGAACGCCGGAGTGGAAGTCCTCTGGAACCGCGGTGGGCGATTCCAACCGATGGATCTCCCACCATCAGGTCGGCCGAGACCCGACGCGACGATGCCCGCCGTCATGGACGCCGACAACGACGGGAACCTCGACGTGCTCCTCCTACCACGACCCGGACACCAGTTCCTCACCATCTATCGAGGCACCGGAAAGACGTTCGCCGAACCGATCGATATCCCGATGGACGACATCACGGGCTACCCGAACTCCTCGGTACTCGAAGACATCAACGGAGACGGGTTCGCCGACCTCCTCGTCGGGATCCGCACCAACTACGGTCAAGCGCGAGCCGGTGCGGAGAAATATCAGCTGCGCATCTTCCTCGCCAGCCAAGCGGGTCTGACCGGCATCCGCGAGGCCACCCGCGACATGCTCGACCCGGTGCTGCCTGACCAGGCGCCGAACCCGGGCAGCGGACCGATGACACCGTTCCAGGTGAGCACCTACCAGCCCTTCCTCCCTGTCGTTGCCGACTACGACGGCGACGGAGACCTCGACGTGTTCGTCGCAGCCGACTCCGGATCGTCGCGCCTCCTGCGACGCGACGGCGCACGCTTTGTCGACGTCAGCGCGGAGACCGGCGTACTCGAGAGCGTCTCCGGGATGGGTTCGCAGGCCCTCGACTTCAACGCTGACGGACACCTCGACATATTCACGACCGAGATCCTCTGGGACTCCGTCCAGAGCCTCTGCCAGTACGCCTCCTCGACGGCGCAATGCCGCACCGAACGCGGAAACACCCTGTTCCTCAACGACGGCAACGGGCGCTTCACCGAAAAAGCTCTCGCGTACGGCGTCCTTGACACCGGATTCGGTTGGGGTTTCTCCTCGACCGACCTCAACGGCGACGGCTACTTCGACCTTCTCGTCGGCACAGGCGAAATCGCCCGCTCACGCGCCGACATCCACTGGGAGGCATCACTGGACAAGCCCTACCTCCTCCTCGGCGGACCACAGGGCTTCCGGGATCGCAGCGGCGACATCCTGCGCACCATCGACCTCCCCGGCACGTCGGTGATCGTCTCGAGCGCCGACCTGAACGGCGACATGCGACCCGACATCATCCTCGCCGGACGTGAATCGCTCGCACCGCGCCTCTTTGAGAACCTCAGCGCAAACGGGAACTATGGACTGCTCCTTCTCGAAGGGGCCGGCTCCGGCGGATCTCCGGTTCGCGGGGAATCGTCACTGGTACGTCTCACGATCCCCGGCCGACCAGTCCAGACTTTCACCTACCCGGGGCGCCTCAACAACTACCTCAGCCAAGCCGTCGGCGTCCCCATCCCGGTCGGGTTTGGCGACGCGACGAGTGCGACCGTCACCGTACGGTTCGCCTCCGGTGTCGAAATCAGCCGCACCATCAAAGCCGGCGCCCTCAACGTCATCAGCGAACGCTGACCACGTCGAGACCCGCCACGGGGCAACGGAGAGCCACGCCGCTCGGCCCCGTGGACACCCCGTCGAACGCGAGGACCGTCGACCACCATGGGAGAGCGCACCGACGGCACTGAGAATCCGGCGGCTGCGGGCGAGCGTACTCCCGGGCGAACGCACGGTACGTACGGAGGTCGCCTCCGCTCGCGCACCGTTGCACTACTGCCCCTGATCCTGATCCTCGGCGCGGTGTCCCGCTACACCGAGACCCGCACCGGTGTCGACCCCGTCACACGCAGCGCAACCACCACGATCACGGCGTTCGTGCTCGCAGCCATGATCCACGCGGGCCGACGGTTCACCCGCCGGAACGCCGACCCAGCGGTCGCAGTCCTCCCGCGGGGCGCGGCCCTGCGCGTCCTCGCCGTCGGCACCTTCGGGGTGGCCGCGCCGCTGACCCTCCTGGCATGGAGCCGGTACACCTTGAGCCCGAACGCCGTCGGCGTCATGCTCGCCGTGACAACACTCTTGCTCGCATTCCGTTCACGCCGACGCGAGGCCGCCATCGCAGCGCTGATGCTCACCGGATCGGCCCTCCTCGTGATCGGGCGCCTCCTCGGACTCGGTTTCCCGCCCGTGCGGGCCGCATACCTGAGCATCGTCAGCGGTGCCGTCCTGAACTTCGAGAACGCCGCCACGGCCATCGCCGCGGTCCTGGTGGCTGGCGCCCTCGCCACGATCCTGTACCGCAAGGTCGTCGAAGAAGACATCGCCGCGCGACCGGGAACACTCTCCCTCCTGCTCCTCCCTGCTGCCGTCGGAACTTCGACGATCGCGCTCACAACCGGTAGCGCAGTACGCGGGGAACCCGTCTGGCACATGGTCTCTGGAGCGGTCGCACTTGCCACCCTAGCAGCGATCGTCACCCTCGTGCGCCGCAGCACACCCCTAACCGCGGCAACCGGGGCGCTCGCCGCATTCCTCCCGATGGTGCTGGTCAGCGCGCGCCTCCAAGGCGCACCGTTGACCACGCCCATGCGCATCGGAGCCGCCCTCGTCATCGTCGCGGCGATCGCCAACCGGATAACCCTGAGAAAGACCACACGTAGCCAAGCCGAGAAGAGAGGGGACAGGTAACCACCGTGCGCCACATGAACCAGCGAACCACCCGTGACCGGAGAACCAGAAAGCGCGCCACCGGGACGATCCTCGCCGTCACCCTCACCCTCACCGCATGCGTAGGCGAACCCGGTGACCGAGAACCGCGACCCGACAGCGCGGCGTTCACCAACGTCCGCGACCACCTCCCCGGCGCGGAAACTCTGAACGTCACATGCCCCGACGGCGCATGGGAGCCGCAAGATCGTGACGGGAACCCCGTCACCGTCGGCGACGCGAACGGAGACCCGACCTCCCGACTTGCCATCGACATCGGCGAGACGATCACCGTCACCGACCCGCTCACCGGCAAGAACCTCGACCTGCTCTGCGTGCCAGAGTTCCTCCCCGAGTTCGGGGACGAGTGGATCGGGGAATGGGCAGGTATGGGTCTCATCAGCAACGTCCGCTGGCGGCCAGTACTGCACGCCTTTCTCGCAGGAGGCGCCGTCTCCACCCGCATCCACGAAATCGTCGTCGACCCCTACGGAGTCATCCGCTCATACCGACTCGTCGTCGGTATCCCCTCCGCCATGGAGCAGGACCCCGTGACCGGCGGCATCATCTCGCAGATGTACCCGGACCAGAACGTACCCACCGAGACAGGGGAACCTTGGCCGATGCCCGGCGCCGCGGCGCCGGGAACACCGCCGGAAGGTTCCCACATCCTCGTGCGCACCACACCGGAGACGACCCTCCGTCTGGAAGCGCCGCGGCGCAGCCTGCGACTCGACGGTCACGACTTCGCGGTCACCGCAGAAGGCAACTTTCTTGCCATCGGGTACGAGCTCATCGAGGAGCCAGGCGAATCGTTCGTCATCCCCGCACTCGCGCCGAACAGATGCAGGGACCGTAAACCCGGCGAACCCGTCACCACACTCCGCGCCCGGGTCGTCGAGTACGCGCGCGATGGCTCTGTTGTGAAAATCTGGCGCTCCGAGGACCACCTCCCCGCCGGCGTCGGGCCCGCCATCCGCTTCGGCGTCCCTGAGATCGACGGGAAGCGCGTATGCGTCTACGACATCGAGCACCCCAACGCCATCGACGTGACCGACGACGGCGACGTCATCGTGGGGTTCCGCAACGCACTCACACCCGCCGTACTCATCGACTGGGAGAGCGGTAGGATCCGCTGGACTCTCGGCGGAGAAGGCCCTCAGGCCCTGACCGTGAAGAACGATCCCTACGACGGACCGGTCGCGTCACACGACGCCACACTGACCCGGGAGAACGGCTCGAACATCCTGGCCATCCTCGACAACAACTCCGGGAGAGGTACACCGCGCTACGTACGCTACGCCCTCGACGAAACGGCAGGTACGGCCACCCTCATCACGGAGATCCCGCTCTCCTGCAGGGAAGGAACCTGTTACAGCCTCCTCGGTGGCAGTGCACACGTGTTCCGCGGCGAAGGTGAGACCGCCGAGATGCTACTGAACCTCGGCGGCATCGTCACCGAGGACGTCACCGTCCCGATCAACGGACAGCTCCTGTACTACCGCGGCGAGGAACTCGTCAACACCATCCCGCTGGGACCCTGGTGGCTGTACCGCGCAACGGTGTACAGCGAAGAGCCGTGGGCGCGCAGCAGCCCCGCCGGGAACTGAACGGAGAAGCGTGACACGCCGGGCACCAACAATCGTCTGAGCCGCGCTCACACTCGGAGCGTGCACCATCGGGCGCACCGCGAACGACGGCATGACACCTCCGCGAGAACGCGCGCAGCAGGCAGCCTCGAGGCCCGCCATCGGCGAAACCGGACCAGGGCGGCACGATCTTCTACGTCGCCGCGAAGCCCTTCGCCTGCGGACCTACCCTCGAGGATCTCTGCACCCACCTCGAGGTCTCCCCGGCGGGAGGAGACACCCGCGGGCCTGGAGCGCAGGTGGCGCGGACGCTCACTGCCGTGACCTACCGCCTAGAACTCGCCCAACGCCTGACCCTTATGAAGAACGTTTGGGAGGTGACCCGCACCGACGGACCTGCACGACAGCCGGTCGCGAAAGTCGCCCAGGCACGCCTGAAGCTCCGTGAACAGGTCACCTGCACCACCCCCGACGACAACGCGACGATCTTCACCCTCCGGGCCCGCAACCTCCTCGAACTCGGCGGTACCTACGACGTCACCGAGTACACCGGAGCACACCTCGGCACCATCACAAAGGACTTCGCCGCCTCGCTGGGACGCTCCACGTACCGTATCGAGACCCCCTCGGGCAACTGGACCGTCACCGAGACGAACCCCACCCTCGCCATCCTCCGACGTGTCGTCAGCATCGTCGCCGACGTGCCCTGGCTCCTGCGCGTCCAGTTCAGCATCCTCGACGAGACCGGTCGACAGGTCGGCCACGTCAACCGGGCCAACATGCGCATCAAGGACACCTACGACATCCTCGTCGAGGACGACCGCCTCGACATGCGCATGGCCATCGCCGCCGGCGTCGCCGTCGACGCGTTCATGAACCGCTGAACGACCCACGAACGCGGCGGGCACCCCGACCCCGCGACCATCGTTGCCGTACCCGGGCCTTTCCCGGAAAGGCCCGGAAGACGCGACCGTGTCGAACGTCCGGCACAGACTTGCCTCGACACGACCGCCGCAAGTGTTACAACACATGGACATCTACATCTCAGCCCTGGGGTGGATCGCGACCTTCGTCGGATTCAGCCGCATGTACCCGCAAGCCGTCAGTATCGCCCGCTCCCGCAGCGTCACCGGCGTCTCCTCCTGGAGCGTCACCCTTACCGTCCTCTCCATGGTGTGGTGGCTCATCTACTGCACCGCGATCGCCGACCTCCCCTCCACCGTCAGCTCCGTCGGATCCGCCATCGCACCTATCGTCTGTCTCGTCCTCCTCCGACGTCGCGGCAGCGTCGGCCTCCCCCACCTCCTTTGCATCCTCGCCGGCTCCTTGATCGGCGGGCTCGCCCTCATGCTCGGCGCCGGCGTCGTCGGGCTCATGGCCGCAGGGTCGACGATGGCGTACACCATCCCGCAGTTCCACCACCTCGTACGCACCCGCGACGTCGCCGGGCTCTCCGAAGCGAGCTGGGCGCTCACCGCATTCAACGCCGCCATCTGGGCCCTCTACGGCTGGTACATCCAGAGCATCCCCCTCATGCTCCCCACCCTCGTCACCATCCCCGTAGCCATAGCCGTCGCCCTCTCCATGGAGCGCTACGGCAACGCGAACGCCCACGACGGCGTACTCATCGGCCCACGTCGACGCAGCTTCAGCGCGCGCGCTATACGCTGAACTCCCAAGGCTACCCGCCCGACACGCTCGTGGCGACCCCGGCACCCGCGACGAGACGAGACACCGTCTCGCGAAGCCATGAACGCGGGACCTGATACAACGCCCGAGACGCCCATCCCCGCCGGCGATGTCAGGGAGATCGTCGGAATCGTCCTCGACGCCGCCATCGACGCCGAGCTTGAAACCGGCGAGCGAGAACCCGACCCGAAGACCGCGAAAGCCCACATCGTCGTACGAGCAGTACGCGGCATGGCCGGGGTGTGCGTCATCGCCGTGGGAGTCGCCCTCACCGTCCTGCCCGGCCCGGGAGTGCTGCTCATCCTCGCCGGGCTCGGCGTGCTCGCCATCGACTACCCCTTCGCCGCACGACTCAGAGACCGACTACTGCAGACCGGCGGGCAGTACGCCGGACGAGCCGGCCGTATCCTCAAACGCGCACTCCTCGGACTCGGCATCATCACCGTCTTGCTCCTGACCCTCGTCGTACTCGGCGTCATCCTCATGATCAACGCATTCGGATGACCCCACGTCCTCGGCGGGCCCGCCGAGGGGCGCTCAACCGACCGACTCGACCGCCTTCCCGTAGAGATCCTTGATGAGCGCACACTGCTCCTCGCGCTCAGGACGCCCCTCCCACACCCGACAGGCGTTCTCCACCATCCCCGCGTCGAACTGGGCTCCGGCGGTGTAGGCGTAGGTCAGGCAGATCGCGACCGCCTCCGGGTACCCCGCCGACGTGCAGAAATCGACGACACCGGGCCAACCCCCGATCGGAGCGAACACTGCGTCGGCACCCGAGACGCGACCCACCGCCCCGTGGCACGCCAACGCCACAGTGCGACGCGTCGAGAACACCTCCTCGCACCAGTCGGTGAACTCCCGCATTTGCCGGACCGCGACCTCACCAACCACCGGCTGACTCGGCGCGGTCTCCGCGAGGAAATGCACACACGCCTCGGCGGTCTCCACATCCAACGTCACACACTGCTCCCAGCGGCGGTCGATCGGGGCGAGCAGGAACGACTCGGGGATCGGGGTGCCGTCACGATCACGCAGATTGATGGCATCGTCGAGCTTGTTCGACCATGACATGAAGATCCCGGTCACACACGCCTTGCGCTCGTCACGGGTGGTCAGACGACGGCAGTACTTGATTCCCGCGGCCACGTCGTTCTCGGTACGGGTCACGATAGCGTGCCCCATCGCGTGGGAGCACTCGGCGTACGCGGTGCTGTTGACATCGGTATCCACCTTGCTGCAGAGCATGGGAAGCTCCTCTAAGAGGGTAGGAGTCACCCTGGCATAGCCCTCCATCACCCCGTGGTAGTACCCGAACTGGCAGAACGGCGTGCCGAGCTCGAGCGCCTCATCGACATCCGGGATCGTCTCACCTGCGTACTCGCCGAGGTAATGCGCCGCGCGATGGCACTGTTCTAGGAACGCCTCGGGGTAGGTCTCCGACGCCGCGACGATCCCGTCGATGACCGACGGCACCCCGAGCACCGGGGCGGTGGTCTGCACCAGCTCGTTCATGCAGAGGTGTGGTATCCGGTCGCCCAGACAACGACCTGCCGCCTCGACGAAGATTTCAACGTGCTCCGGATTCGAGATTTTAGCGGCACCCCGTGAGGTGGCGAACAGGAACCCGGTGACCGCGAGCAGCAGGCCGGTTGCGGCGAGCAGTACGACCCGGGATTTGCGCATGAGAGACACTGTCCCGGGAACCCTCGACGCGTCCAGCGAGTAGCGAATACCACCCGGAAAACGAAAAACGACCAGCCTTTTAGACTGGTCGAATTCGTATTCGAACCTCTGTGACGAGGCTTGCGTTGGAACTCGAGAGCTCCACCGCTTCAAGAATTTCTTCAGTAGGAGAAGTGTGTGTCGGCCGGTAACGTTGGCGAGACGGCGTGGCGATGACTCAGCATCGCGAACCCAGGAACATCCCTCTCGAGCGGGAGAAGAACCTGAGTGCACCTAGACACGACGAAGCGTGAACGAGGTGTTGCGAGAGCGCGGCGGGAAAAGCCGGCGACATCATCGCGATTGAGCCGGTAACTTACCCGGATCTCTGTTCTCGATGGTAGGGTAGCCTACAGAAAGAACAGTTTCGTATGCCTCCGAAACCGGAACCTGACCCAGTTACCCGGGAAAAGCTATGGCAACACCCACTGTCGCGGGGGAACACCAGGACGCAAGAAAGACGAGACCCGAGCCGGGCTGCGCCGGACGGGGGGTTCAGCGGCCCGACCAGTTCGGCGGACGCTTCTCGATGAACGCCGCGAGACCCTCCCGGGCATCTTCACTGGCTAGCACCCGGTCGAACGCCTCAGTAGAACGCGTCCAGAGCGCGTTGTCGCCCTCGGTCTCGGACGCCAACACGACCTTCCGGCTCTCCCAAACCGCTAGCGGCGCGGCCGCGCAGACACGCTCGGCCAGCAGCAACGCCTCCTCGAGCGACTTGCCCGGATCACAGAGACGGTTCACGAGACCCAACTCGAACGCGCGCTGCGCAGACAGGGGCTCACCGGTGAGCACCGCCTCCATCGCAACGTTCCTACCCACCGCACGCGGGAGACGGAACAGGCCGCCACCGCTGGCGACGAGGTTTCGCTTGACCTCCGCCAACCCGAAACCACTACGAGACGAAGCCACCACCATGTCCGTCGCCAACACGATCTCACAACCACCGGCGGTCGCCAGACCGTCGACCGCGGCGATGATCGGCTTGACCCGATCACGCCACACGATACCGGCGAACCCCCCTCGACCCGTACTCAACGAGCCACCCTCCCCAGCTGCAATCGCCTTCAGATCGGCACCCGCACAGAACACCGGGCGCTCCTGCCCCTCGGTGTTGGCAGTAAGTACCCCAACCCAGACCGAGTCGTCGGCCTCGAGACGATCGATGGCATCCTCGACGCCTGCGGCCACTGCGGCGCTCACCGCATTCCGTGCAGCCGGCCGATCCAAGGTTATGACACCCACGCGACCCCGGACCTCGTAGCGTACGACCGGTGCCCGTGTACCCTCCGCGACGATTTCTCCCGTAACCGACATGACGTGACCTCCGCATGCGGCACGCCGGCACCCGGATGGGGCCTGGACTAAGAGCGCGACGCGCCCGGAACGGTGAGGGACGCGACGGGAACGTCACGGAGCCGACCTACCCCGCGGCGAATCCCGGGCACGCCCCTATGTGAGCGGCCACCCCCTTCGCACAGTGAAATCGATGACGAACATCCGCCCACCCCTCAGTGCGGACCGAGGCCCACGGAGGCGACGGACCGCCGCCCTCATCGCCGGAACCCTCATCGCCGTAATCCTGCCCGACGCCGCGTTGGCGAAGCGCGAGGACCCCCCGGGGAAGCACGGCGGGCTCGTCGAGGACGTCCGCATCACACCCGCCCGCACCACAGCGGGAACCCGCCCGGCCTTCACCGGACTCCTCGCAGCACCCGCCGGGGATGCGTTCTTCGCCCCACCGACACCACTCCCGGGAGCACCCGGAGACGTCATCTGGGCGACACGCTCACCGACCCCGTGCGAAGACCTCTGGGGCGCGCTCCTCGGATCGTGCACGGCACGCATACCGCCGGTACGCGGCACCAATCGCACCGTTGAAGTCTGGCGCATCCTGTACCACAGCCTCGATCGGGCCGGACGACCGCGCGCGGCGTCGGCGATCCTCGTGGCCGACCCACCGACAGCGGCGACGTCGCGCATCATGGTCAGCCAGCACGGCTCGTACGGACTCGGCGACCACTGCGGCGTCATCGAGAGTCGCCGCGGTGGAGGATTCGCCGGAATAGGCATGGCAGTAGATAGCTACCTGAGCAAGGGCTGGGTCGTCATCGCTCCGAGCGCCCCGGGCGCACGTGCGCCCGGGGTGCAGACCAGCGTGGTCTCCGGGGACGCCTCGCGCTCGATCATCGACGCCGCCTGGGCAGCGCACACCTTCACCGGCGCACTTCCAGAGACGGTCGTCCACGGCCACTCCGTCGGCGGGATGATGGTCACCGGAGTCGGCGGAGAAGCCGTATCGTACGCACCGCAACTCCGCATCCGTGGTCTCATCGTGAACGCCCCGGCCGGCGTCTCGGGGCCACTCTCCCCGGTCTTTGACGCGACCCGAGGACCCACCATCGAGAAACCCCTCGACTACCCCGCCGCGAGGACGAAAACCGCGACCCTCGCGCTCATAGCAGCCTACGAGCAAGCGTACGCCCCGACGTTCCGCTCGGAAGAATACCTCACGAAAGCCGGGAAGCGCGTCTGGCAACGCATAAAGGACATGTGCGTCGACGAAGCCGTTTTGTACGTGGTGGGACACCCATGGGAGAAGTTGTTCACCAAAACTGTTGAGCACATCGATACCGGTACGATGCGGCGACTCTCGAACGTACCGACCTGGTTCGTCGTCGCCCGCAACGACGACACCGCGGATCCCCTCAACTCCTACCACGCCTACCAGACGCTCTGCGCGGCGGGGCAGCCCACCTACCTCTCCATCGTCGAGTACACCCACCCGCAGACGCTCCACGTCCTCGCGGAGAACGACACCAGCGGGCTGAAGGACTGGGTGAACCAGGTCGCGGTCGGGAACGTCCCGGACGGCGCCTGCACCGGAATGCAGCCGTCGCTCGCCGCGTGGCAGAAGTACACCTACAACCAACTAGCCCTCGCCACCGGAATGCAGGTCCCTGTCAACGCGAACATCTCCGTGGCGACCTCCGGACACTGCAGGACGAAGACCCGACGCGAATTCGTCACCGTCACACCAGGTGGCACCTGCTCCCTGACCATCACGATCAGCCGCGGCAGGCGCACCCACCAGACCCACACCCAGTCCTTCACCACCACCCCCTGACACACGAACCGGCAGGCAGCCCGGCACGCGCCATTGCCCCGGTACTGACAGCAGCACCGACCTCTGCACTGTAGACACCTCGCACGCGGCGAGGACATATGTGCCGGGAGCCTGACCCCGGCACAGTCCAGGGCATGCACGACGAGGACACCACCATCCCCGAAGACGACGGTCACGAAGAGATCAACGAAGCCGCACCCGTACGACCGCCACGCGGCAAGTGGTACGTCGTGAACACCCTCAGCGGCCACGAACAGAAGGCCCGCACCGGGTTGCAAGCGCGCATCGCGACCCTCGGGCTCGCCGACCGCATCCACGACGTGCTCATCCCCACCCAGCAGGTCACCGAGTTCAAGAAGGGACGCAAGGAGACCGTCGAACGCAAACTCTACCCCGGCTATCTCCTCGTGTGCTGCGACCTCGACGACGAGACGTGGATCGCCATCCGCAACACCCCGGGCATCTCCGGGTTCGCAGGACAGAACCAGAGGAGCCAGCAACCCACCGCACTCACCCGCAAAGAGGTCGAGCGCATCCTTGGAAAGGCCGAGGAGACGCCACGACCGGTGAAACCGAGCGAGACCTACACCACGGGCGAAACCATCCGCGTCGTCTCCGGACCGTTCGCCGACTTCCTCGGCGCCGTCACCGAAACGATCCCCGAGCAGAACCGCATAAAGATCGCCCTCGACATCTTCGGACGGGAAACCTTGGTAGAACTCGACTTCGACCAGGTGAAACGGCCCTAACAGTCCGGGAAGTCACGCTTCCACACCCCGCACACGCGGGCGTCCCACGGAACCACAGGTCTCTGTAGCTCAGCGGATAGAGCGCTGGCCTCCGGAGCCAGATGCGCAGGTTCGATTCCTGCCAGAGACGCCAGAACGCACCCCCGACAGAGGGACTGATAGACACTCCCGCAGCAGTTGGACATCGAAGTCCACGCTGCGGGAGTTTCTGCTTTCACCGAACAACCACAGCACGGCCCGACGACCGGGCCGGGTGAGAAAGTCAGGTGAGACAGCTAGGACAGCGCACCGCGGTGGTGCTGGACCCGACGGCAGCACCCGGGACGGTCGGAAAGGTGCCCCGCAGAACCATCCTCGCGCTGACCCTCGCCGCACTCGGCACCATCCTCGCCGGTAGCCTCATCGGACTCTCGAACAAGGCAAGCGAGACCATGGGCGTCACGACGTTCCACCAGCGGCTACTGGCATGCCTGGGCGCCCAGGCGCGAGTAGCGGTGATCGAAGAGAGCTCGGAGACCTGCGCACGAGAGGTGCTACTAGTCTACGCCGACACCCGAACACCCGGAGAGGTCCATGCCGCGCTCGCCGAACTCTATCGAACCGACGCAACGTTTGCCTCAGTGTGCCACAACATCAGCCACTACGCAGGCGTGCTCTTCGCCCGACGAGACGGCGCCGAGGCAGCCGACCTCGACAGCATCGCGTCCGAGATCTGCGTCACCGGTATCCTGCACGGCTACCTGGAAACGGTCGGCTTCACCCTGCCTGACGACACCGTCGTCAACGACTACATCGCCGCCTGCACCAGCCTCCGTCGGGAACTCCGCATCGGCTGCGCCGACGCCATCGGGCACCTCCTCTACGTCCGCGACCCCGACCTCTCGCGAAGCGCCGCAAAATGCGCCGACTTCCCCCAAACCAACGAACAGATACAATGCTCCTACGGCGTGGTCATGTTCGCCGGGCAGCTCCTCCCCGGGGCCTACCCAGACCGGGCCGACCTCGTCACGCTGTCTATCACGGAAGTACCGGCGATCTGCGCACAGTGGCCTGTCGCCGGAGCCGTCGGCCAGTACGGCTGCGGCATGGGACTGGCCAACCTCCTGGTATTCCCCAGCGGCGCACAACGAGAAGTCGCCATCCTGGCGGCCAGCGGCAAGAAACTCGGTGACGACGACCCGCAGGCACAGCGGACCGCAGCCACCCTGACGAGGATCTACGACACCTGTCTGACGCTCCGGAGCGTCCCGGCGCGACTCGGATGCCTCAACGACAGCGCACGCAACATGAGCCGAACCCACGAATACCAGTTCGCCGACTACGCGCCCGCATGCGCACTTCTACCTCAAGGATACCAAGCAGCATGCCCGGGCGAGTACTACAGCCTCGGACCCATGCACGACGCCGGCATCCACCTGCAAGTCGAAGCCGAACTTGCCGCGCAGAACGCCCTACCAGGGAACTGACCCCGACTAGCGCCCACCGGACAAGGCGGCAGCCAGCGCCTCGGCACGCCAACGAGAACCGGCCCCGCTGAGATGCAGACCATCGGGCGCAAAGAACTCCTGCGGAGCGTCCTCGGGGAACCAGTCGAGAAACACGCACGACCGGTCAGACGCACACCACCCACGCGCCGCCGAGTTCCAACGAACGTGGGACTCCCCCATCGGTAGCGACGCCGTCGCAAGTAGCACCAGGCGTCGGCCGGCAAGCACCTCGCGAAGCTCGTTGAGCGCATCATACACACGGGCGACTGGAAGAGACGTGTCGTTGGTACCGAGCGCCATCACCACCACCTGTGGGAGCCGGCCCTCCTCCACGAGTGCAGAGACCACGTCGAGACCCTGCAACCAACAAGTCTCCTCCCGGGAGCCCGGGGACGCAGACACCTCAGCGGCAGACGATTCAACCACACCGGCGGGGCACACCCGTCCGCGGCGCAGACCACGCGAAACCACAGCGTCGAAGACCGGCATCGTGATACCGACCTCGAGAAGGGCGGCGCGGTAGATGTCCTCCTCGCCGGCAACCAGGCTGTCACCGACGACGAGCACCTCCTCAACCCGGGACCGCAACGTTGAGACCTCCAGAGGAGCGGGCTCCTCGATCGGGAGCGTCACCGGTGAGGAGAGGACCATCCGGCTGGTTCCGTCCGGGAGAACGGCGAGCACAGCAGCAGCGAGCACCGGGAAAGCCACCACACCAACGCCGAAACCGACGACCCGCCACGAGAGGTCGTAACGGCACCAGAGCAGCAGATCGAACCACCGATCCGAGAAGAACTCCCGTAGACGCGTCACGCCGGGACGACTCCCGTTAGTACCACCGCGACGATCAGGGACGCATTCCCCGAGATGCGGCGAAGACGGCGCGTGGAGAGACCACCGGTGAGATCGGACATGAACTAAACCGTCCCGGAAACCACCAGGAACGCAGCCACCCAGACCGAGAACCCCCGCGGAACGTCCGCCCGGGAAAACGTGATCAGGACCTCGGCAACGGGTCCGGAGCCTCAGATATGCAGGAGCAGAGGAATCGCCGTGTCGACGGCGAGCACCCGGAACGCCGACTCCTCGTCGGCGACTACACCGCGCCGAACCTCACCCGGGACCGCGCCCTGTAGCAGCAGACCGAGATCGGAAAGGTACGACACGAAACCACGGGAGGCGAGACGTTCCGAGACGAACGCCGAACCGATCGAGACACGTTCGAACTCGGTTACCGAGGACGACAGCGGCAGGAAGGTGACCGTCGCCCCGATCTCCACAGCGGAGACATCGTAGGGACACGGCACGAGCGAGACAAGGCGACGAAGGCGAACCAGGTAGCTGAGCCGGTCTAGTACACCTTGGAACTCGCCCATCAGCACATCCGCGGCCGGACCGTCGGGCAACGACATGCGGTTGTAAGCGCAGATTGAGACACGCAACTCCTCAATCTCCTCCTCGAGCGCCGCGAGATCGGGGCCCAGGAACAGGACCCTATCCTCGGACGGAATCGCGCCTGCGGCCGGGGCGCCAGAATCGACCGACAAACCAAACATGTTCTTCATACCCTGAGCGTGACGGATGCGGATACGCCGCCACACCCACCCGTGCACACGCTTGCGACAGGTGATCCGCCACGGGGTATCCCCCAACCCCAGACCTGCACCCGAAGGGAAGCCCCCGGGAACCAGCACCAACGCCGCCCAGAGGGGCTGTGTGACCGGGTTCACCCGCGGTTCGGTGAGACCGTAAGCATGCGAACCCCCTATGCCAGAAAGGGCCTTCATGGCACGGTCAAAGACAGGACCACGGAGCGCGTCATGAAAATCCTCATCATCGGAGCCGGCGGAGTCGGGGCGTCGATGCTCTCGATCCTCGAGACCCGCAACTTCTTCACCGACGTCACCATCGCCGACATCAACGCACACCGCGCCGAGGCCGCAGTCGCCGCGCTCGACGACTCGAGCCGTTTCCAGGCCATCGGACTCGACGCCGGGAACCGCGACGATGTCGCACGATGCATCCGGGAGACCTCCCCGACCATCGTCGTCAACGCCTGCGACCCGCGCCTGAACGACACAATCTTCACAGCGTGCGAACAGGAGGGCGTGCACTACATGGACATGGCGCTCTCACTCTCGAAACCCCACCCAGAGGATCCGTTCAACCTCGTCGGCGTCCCCCTCGGCGACTCGCAGTGGGCCGCACACGAGCGCTGGAAGTCCAAGAACATCCTCGCCCTCGTCGGCATGGGTGTCGAGCCCGGACTAGCGAACGTGTTCGCCCGGTACGCCTACGAACACCTCTTCGATGTCGTCGAGGAGGTCGGCGTCCGTGACGGCTCGAACCTCTCCATCGACGGGTTCGAATTCGCCCCCACGTTCTCTATCTGGACGACCCTCGAGGAGTGCCTGAACCCGCCGATGGTCTGGGAGAAGTCCCGCGGCCTCTACACCACCGAGTGCTTCAGCGAACCGGAGGTCTTCCACTTCCCCGCCGGCATCGGTCCGGTCGAATGTGTCAACGTCGAACACGAGGAGGTGCTCATGGTGCCACGCGAGATCCCCTGCGACCGGGTCACCTTCAAGTACGGGCTCGGCGCGGAGTTCATCGACTGGCTCAAGACCTTCGCGTACCTCGGCCTGGACTCCACCGAGAAGATCAAGGTCGGCGACGCCCACGTTGCGCCACGCGACGTCCTGGCCGCCCTCCTCCCCGCCCCCAGCCAGCTCGGACACCTGATGCACGGGAAGACCTGCGCCGGGACCTGGGTGAAGGGAACCCTCGACGGGGCTCCGAAAGAGATCTACATGTACCACGTCGCCGACAACGACACCACCATGCGAGAATGGGGTGCCCAGGCCGTCCTCTGGCAGACAGCCGTCTGCCCGGTCGTCGCACTAGAACTCATCGCCCGCGGCAACTGGGCGGGACGCGGCGTGAAGGGCCCCGACGCCTTCGACCCCATCCCGTTCCTCAACCTACTCGGCGCCTACGGGGCGCACCACGGCGTACTCGAGATGGGGCCCGGACTCTGGCCGAGCCCGAAACAAGCCGCACGCGCGAGCTGGGACCGGCCCGTCCACCGCGCAAACCGCCCGAACGGTTAAGGGCGTGTGACGCGGGGACACCTGGGAGCCGCGCCAGGCAAGACCGCCAGACTTATGTGCATACCCCACCAACTCGCATGGGATTACAGCAACAACGGCAAATCCGACTGGCATCTGCCTTCTCGGGTTGAGCTCAACGAGCTCTGCAAATACGCTCGACAGCAAACGACCGGCACGACGTCGCAGCCGTGCAACACCTCCGGATCTCTCCGCGGCGAGTTTGGGAACGTTTCGTACTGGAGCTCCACGGAAGCGACCGCTACCAACGCATGGCGTCAGAGTTTCAGTACTGGCAGTCAGGCCCACTCCACCAAAAACAGCTCATACCGGGTGCGTGCGATTCGGGCAGGCTGATCACGGCTTTTCAACTCAGCTATCGCCCCAGTTTCGCTTTTAGGGCGTGTGTCCCTATTCAGTCATGACCGCCGGACCACATACCCCTGAAAGTGTTATGCGGGCGGAACCCTACCGCACCAGAACAGTAGGCTTCGTATGAAGAGACGGTTAGGGACGATAGTGTACGCCGTTTATATTGGTGTACTTGTGTTGTTGGGTTTGGTGTTTTTGTATGGAGCGCTCCTGGCGGTATCCTCGCCAAGAGCGCACCTGGATCCCAAGGACGCCGGTTTGGTGCGTTTGGTACCAACCAGCGCCACCGTGGAGAACATCGAATACCGTTGGGATGGACCTGACAAGTGCCGCGCGAGCAGTCCTGGGCGTACCCGCCCCGCATCAGATATCACTTTCAGGTTCGTCTCCAATGATGGAAAGTTCATCAAAGTACGCAAAACTATGTGCTGGCATGATATTCCCGGATGGGGGTTCTCCAGTGTCGTTCCCGGCCGCGAAGAGTTCTCTAAGGAACGATCCCTCTTGGTACCACTACGCGAAGGGGAGGAGGTTCCGCTATGGTACGATCCAGCCGACCCTTCCCAGATCTCATGGCCGAGAAGGTACAGTCCAAGTCTAATGTTCACAGGTTTGACGCTGATGGTGGCGCCGGTGGTGCTCGGCGTATGGTTTGTGAGGACGCTGCGCCGCGCGGTCGCGCGCTCCAAGGAGTTGACCGAGAGTTTGAGGGGGAAACTGTAGTTGATGTATATGTGCCGTATCTCGACCTACCATCTCGCTTCCCGGTGTTGACATGAAACGATCTGATACATACGTAGATACGCCCCGCGTTTCGTTGAAAAGTCGCATAGAGAAAGCAGGGAAAGCCGTTTCTATTTGTGTACTCGTGTTGTTGGGTTTGGTGTTCATGTATGGAGCGCTCCTGGCGTTATCCTCGCCAAGAGCGCTCCTGGATCCCAAGGACGCCGGTTTGGTGCGTTTGATACCAACCATGGCCACCGTGGAGAACATCGAGTACCCGAGGGCGGGATTTTTCGAGTGCTCCTCGTCTCGGCGCACTGTCTGGAACGTCAAATTAGATGTCACTTTCAGGTTCGTCTCCACTGATGGAAAGTTCATCAAAGTACGCAAAACTATCTGCAGGCGTGATATTCCCGGTTGGGGGGCACCCGTTTTCAAACGTACGAAGCTACACGAAGGGGAGGAAATTCTGCTGTGGTACGATCCCGTCGACCCTTCCAAGATCTCATGGCCGAGGCGATACAGTTCACGGCAAATGTTCACAGGTTTGACGCTGATGGGTGCGCCCGTGGCGTTCATCGTAGGGTTGGTATGGGCGGAGCAACTCGCGAGCACGCTCATCAAGAGGTTGACCGGGAGGTTGAAAGGGGCCCCGGTGGTTGGTGCATCTTCGGGCCTTCTTGCGACCTATAACCCACCGCCGAGTCCGTCTCTCGTACTACTCTGACGACGGGTATGTGGACTACCACTCCGATCTGGTGGCGCTTTTACCACTGGTCAGGGACGACTTGGTTGCCCGCCAGAAGTTTCTCGACATCCTACAAACGATGGACCCTTCCGACCCCCGTACTGTCGAGTATCGCAAGAAATTCACCGCCCAGATCTTCAAGTAAATGATGTACGCGACTGATGGCCGCGACGTATCACATCCGCTACGGCTGTGTCGTAGTCGGTGCCACGCTCGGCGTCGTCGACGTAGTCTCGGCCGTTCCACCGATCGATCCCCCACCGGGGATATCGGTGATCGGTGCGTTCACCGATGGTGGGAGCGGCGCTGTAACGCCGGCGGGGGCGAACATCACGACAACGGCGGCCCCATCCAGGTTTCAATCGCGCTACAGGAAGGCCGGTTGAACACGAATAAGGACACACGCTCTAAGCAGAGACGCGAACCCGCCGGGAGAGGAACAGCGTCTCCGCCGTCGCACCCCAGCGCACGAGCTGGGCGTCTCGCACCGGCGTCCACGCCGCGAACGAACAATTTTCCGTCAAGCCGTAGCCGCGACGGGGACGGAGAGGCCCTTCCGGGGTTCGTGGTTCAGGGCTTTTGCTTGCCGGAAGTTGAACGCGGGTCGGGGACGGAAACCCGACCGCTTCGGTCAACAAACCAGGGCGGCCCAGCGGGAGATGGGTACGAGATGCGCAGGCCGAGCACGCCGCGCAACCGTCTCAACGACTGCTTCCCGCGGAATCAACGGCCCCGGAGAGGGGCGCTCGGCGGCGGAAGGCTAATTGACCAGCAGAGGGACGCGCCGACGGTCCTTGACGTTCACATCCACGACCGAACCCAGGAGGTTCCATGTCGCTCGCAATACTCTACCGCAACATGCTCGTCACCAACGACGGTAACGTCCTAAGCACCGCGATGCAGGAGCGGATCTACCGCCACTGCACCACCAGCAAGGACATCCCGCTCCTCGTGACGCTCGCAAAGTACCGCCACCTCGACGCCGGCCTCGACGCCCGCATCAAGGAACACGACGACCTCAACGTCATCGTGGCATGGGCGACCCGCCCGAACCGCACGTCCACCGAGCTCGCCGAAAGGCTCCTCTCGGACAAGCGCGTCGCGGTGCTCAAACCTCTCGCTGCGCTGCCCGACCTTCCTGCGGCGGTCTACCAGACCATCGCGAAGATCGACTCGGTGAACCTCGCCGAGATCCTCGCAGGCAACCCGTCGGTACCCCTGCCGATACGTTTGCGGAAAATCCGCGAATATGTCAAGCGCATCCCGCGCGGCGCCCATAAGCGCCACGAGGAAAACCTCCACGCACTCTGCAAGGACCCCGTAGGTCCCAACGGGGAGATCGGTTTGGCCAACCACGCCCAACCCATGTATGAGGCGATCGCGGAGACCACCCTGGTCCCCCCGTACATCGTCGCATGCCTCTCCAAGCAGTACATCCGCGAGAAGGACCTCGACCGTTGGATCGAGAACTTCGAGGCGATCGCCTCGAACGCGCAATCGGACTGGGGCGGGAAACTCGCGACGATCGTCACCATGATCGCCGCGGCCAACACCGACGACGCCCGTCAGGGACGACTCGTCGACAAGGTCCAGGCCCACATCGCCAAGTACGGTACCGGGTACCGGACCAGCCAGGTCCAGACCGCCCTCACCAAGATCGTGTCACAGGACGCAGAACTCGAACAGATGTTCCGCGACCTCGTCGAGACCACGGACCCCGCGCAAGCGGGCGAACTGGTCGGCATGATCCGCACCCGGGCGAAGTCCCCCGAGGACCTTTCCCGGCTGGCCGGCATGGTCGCACGTCACCACCACGTCCCTGTGAAGTACGGCGTCGAGATGCTCTCGCTCATGCAGCGAGGACAGAACGACGACCGTCTCTTCTACTCGAGGCTCGAGGAGACGCAGAACTACGAGACGATCTTGCAGATCATCGAGATCGGCAACCCCTACGGGTACCAGCCGACGATCATCTACGCGCTCGAAAACGCCCGGAAAGCCATGGAATACATGGTCGAGCGGTACCGCGAAAGCGGGAAACTCCTTCCCGGATGGGCCGCAGCACAGGAGCCCATCAAGAGCGCTCCAGAGATCGCCGTCGAGATGCTCTCGTGGAAACGCGTCAGCGAAGCGGTAACCGAGATCCCGGGGCTGGCAAACCTCATCGAGACCCGCATCATCGCGGCACTCGGTGAGGAAGCCGCGAAATGGGAGGCGTTCAACGGCCTCGCCGACGGATTCGATGGTAACCTCGAGGATCTCCTCGGGGCGGCCACGACCCTCAGTGCCTGAGAAGGCACGAAACAGAGAGACCCCGCGCAAGCGGGGTCTTTCGCCTTTTCCGGGGAGGAGCCGCGTTCCGGGCGGGTGAATCGTAGAGCAGCTGCGCGATCTCGGGGCCTTCCAACTCCGCGGTGATTCCGTATGCACAGCAACGGGAACTAGACACGATGGCCCTATGAGCCAGCACACGAGCACCGATCAGACCTACCAGCCGCCGCCGGCCCGGATCCTCCGCAAAACTCTGAGCGTCACGTACGCCGGCTACCTCCCCCGGCCGTCGTGGCACATCGACCCGCTCTGCGAGGGGCTCGAGAAGGTCAAGCGCGAACGCCTCCACACCCGCGAGTTCGCCGACGCATGGGCGCTCGGGGCGGATACCGACGGCCGCATCTGTCGCATGTGCACCCTCGAATCACTCCTGCTCACCATCCTGCGCAACACCGGCGAGCAGGCGCGTAGGCACGTCACCTTCTCGTCCCGGCCACCCGTGAAGGGCGGCGCGAGAGGCGACCCGTGGCGCACGATTTACGGAGCCACACCGAGCGGTGAGGCCCGACTGCGACGACTAGCGAAGACCCTAGGACTGGAAACCGTCGCCACACCTTCGTCCGGAGTCGTCGCGTACGGCGAAGTGCCGGTCCGGGCCCTCGACACGCTCGGCGCGAACCTCGACACGCTCACCCTTTCCTGGGTCCGTCAGACACCCGGGAGCGAGCACATTCAGTGCTTCTGGGTCCTCGTCGACGACCAGACCCGTCCGCTGAACCGAGCGCGGCGACGAGACCTCTGGACCGCTGCGCGACTCCTCACCAGCTGACAAGCGGCGAGCGCGGCAGGCCACCTACGAAAGTCGGCTGCACGCCGTAGGACGGAAATCCGTCGCGCAACGCGTCGAAGACGCTGCGGTCGGCGCGTGCGAGATCGAACGGGATGGAGAACCCCACCATGCTCGTACACGTAGCGCGATGTCATCGCCGAGGTTCCGGCACCGCTGAACCTGGTGCGACGCCGCCTTCTCGAGAACCTCCCGCGAGGAGGCGGAGAACGAGGATCCGGTAAACGCCAACTTCTGGAGTTCGGTGAAGACCGCATCACGGAGATCAGTCGACTCGAGGCGCATCGCCGACACCCTCCTCACACCTGCTGCGGAGATCATCGTAGAACACCGAGCACTCCCCCAACGACCAGGGCATGTCGTTGCGAATGAAGTACACGCTCCGGCCGAAGCCGTAGGCACAGATCGACGAGTCCCCACACACCACAGCGGCCCATGCGCCCGGTGTGGTGAAACGCTCACCGACCGCGCGCATCGAGACCCCGCGGCCGAGACCCTCCTCGCACTCGCGGCGCATCTCCCCGGCAGGCCGACGAATACACACCGACGGGACCGCGGAAAGATCCCGGGCCCGCACCACCGCGTAGGCGGCCGTGACGTAGACGCACGTCCCCCGGTCAGAATCGGCTAGGCGCCCGCACCCGGCGAAGTCCTCCTCGGTCACATCTGGTTTGACCATCAGGCCGTCCTTGACCGCCCCCTCGTTGCAGCGACGGCGGAAGAGGTCGTTGGTGAACGCCCCACACCGCTCGACGGCTTTCTCGAGAGAACCGGTCAGGTGGAGTACCGCGTGACCGAACCCGTGCACGCACTCCTCCCCCGGAAGATCGCTCTCCGGCAGCGCGTTGAGGTCGCAGAGCTCGTGTGCGAGCCCCTCGAACTCCTCGAGTGAAGCATCGGCGGACGCCCCGACCATGAACCCGTGGTAGAAGCCGAAATTGCAGACGTTCCCGCCCGGGACCCATGCGGCGAGGCCACGGGTACGGAACGCCTCCTCGCCGAGCCGGTGCGTCGCGTCGTGACAGTCGATCGAACCGCCGCTGTCGGGGCCGATCCGCTTGTAGGTCTCGAGCACGCCACGCGGTCCCTCGGCGGCGAGCCCCTCGAGGAGCACCGAGACCACGCACTCATTGGTCGAACACGCCTCGAGCTGCGCCGACCGGGCGGCCTGAGACGAGGCGCCGAAGAACGCCAAGGGAGAGAACGCGACGAGCGCTACGAGTGCTACGAGCGCCACGACGATGACCGGCATGAGGAACCGGCGGCGCGGGAAACGTGGGGGAGCGCTCACCACGAGGACAGTGACCCGGGGAAAGCGGTCGGCACGCAAGCCCCGGACGCAGGTGGTCCCGGCTGTGGCCGTCAGCCGCGGCCGGAGGTACTTGACCTCCCCGACGAGAAGGTCACCGTCGCTCGCGTGCAAACCCCTCGCAGCGCCGGGCCCGCCCGATACGTCCTGGCAGCGACGCTCCTCGTCATCGCCGGGGCCGTCTCCGCTGCAGTGCTCCTCGGACGGGGCGCCGGCCGGGATGGACGCGCTGACGTGTCCAGAGCCCTTTCCGGCCTGCTCGAACGCTGCGCCGGTGCGCGCGCATGCCTGGAACTTGAGACGGCGAATCTCGTCGCCGCCGCAGGACCAGTCTCGGTAGCGAACGCTGCCATCGAGACCTATCGGGAGCATCCACGGGCCGTACCCGCCTGCCACACCTACCTACACCTGCTCGGGGCGCACCTCACCGCACGCGTGAGCTCCGGTGACGCTCCGGCGCTCGGCGCCACCTGGACCGAGTGCGGAGCCGGGCTTGTCCACGGGGCGTTCGAGAACATCACGTTCGACCCGGCCGACCTCGCCGACGTGGCCCGCATCGTCACCCTCTGCGACGGGACCGAGTTCGCGGCACCGACCATGCGCCGCCATGCCTGCCTGCACGCCGTCGGACATGGCATACACACCGCCGTCGGCGGCGACCTCGCACGCGGCGAGGAACTCTGCCTGCGCGCCATGCCCGACGAGGCGAGCTTCTCGAAGAACCATCCGTGCCTGGCCGGCGTGTACATGGTCGACCGAGACGAACGCATCGCGCTGCTGCCCGCGCCCGTCGACGTGCGCGGCTGGGCGGAACTCCTCGCTCACTGCACCAGCAGTCCGAGGCCGGAGGTATGCACCGGCTCGTACTTCGAGACCGCCACCCGCCACGGGACGACGGAGGCCCTCTCCTACCTCGACTGGTGTCTGTCGGCCTCGGAGGAGACGACGTGCCTGCTCCTCCTCGGACAGGGCGCGACGTTCAGACAGCTCCTCGATGCCCCGACCGATCCCGGGGCGGGCGGACTCGACGCGACCACCTGCCTGCTCGCCGCAGCAGACCGAGGACTCGACCCGGCACCGTGCATAGAAGGAACCCGCCAGGCACTCGCAGCCACCGGCGTGGCCCCTGACGGCCTCACCACCCAGACGTGCCTGCTCCTCGCCGCCCGCGGCCACGCCTGTCCGTCACCCGGGAACGACCAGGCCGGCACCGAACCCGGTGCCCGGCACGCGGACGGGGCGTAGCAGGACGCATCCCGAAGGTCAGGGCAGCGACCACTCCGGAGGGGGCCAGAGAACCACGTCCACCGGTCACCTGCGGGAGCGTCCGCGACCCGCCGCGAGCGACCCGGGACCACAAATGAAAAAGCCGGCCCGAAGGCCGGCTCTTCACATTCAGCCCGGAGGCGTCGCCTCAGGCGAGATCGTCGGCGGTGATGCCGAACCTGCTCACCAGACCGCGCAAACGGCGGTCGGAGACCATGGTGCTGGCAATGTCCCCACGGGACAGGCCAGTCATCATCTCGAGAGCATGGATGCGCTGCTGGCGCTCCTCGTCGTCGGACGGGAGGCTCGAGCGCCACACCTCGTTGAGAATGCCGGCCGAGAGGCCGACGAACTCCTTCCAGAGCGGGTCGAGCACCGGGGCGAGACGTTCGAATGCCTCAACCTCGGAGAGCCCGAGACCCGACACTTCGGTGACCGAGTCGAGCATCTCGACGATGACCGTACCGGTGAGAACGGAACGCTCATCGTCGGCCAGCGGCATCTCCGCGAGCGGGAACACCAGCTCTGCGTCGAGATCGTGGAACCAGCCGGCGAGACTTCCCCGCACGGATGCGGTGAGATCGCCGAGCGCGTCGAAACAAGCTTTCGCCGCGACCAGGTCACGACGCAGCAGTTCAAGATTCGTGTACATGGGTAACTCCTCTGCGCCGAATGGCGCGCGTATGTGGACCCCGTCCACCGTTGCGGCTGCCGGCGGACCCACACCCCGGGGCTTCCGGGCGGGACCCGGGGTCAGCGGTTGCTGCCCACCGCGGTCGGATCGACGAAATCTGCCACCACCAGACGACGGATCTCCTCGTCGGTCGACGACGATGTCAGGCGCGTCGCCTGACGCACGATGGCGGACTCGAGGAGGTTCCTCACATGACGACCGTTACCGAACCCCGGGTACTGCGAGACCAGAGCGAGACGCGGCGTGAGATGCGCACCGATAGCATCGTCGATCCGGTAGCCGCGCTTGGCGGCCAGGAACCCGAGGATCTCGATGAGCTCTTCGGCCGAGTACGCCGGGAACTCGAGCGTACGCGCGAAACGTGAACGCAGACCCGGGTTAGAGTTGAGGAACTGCTCCATTTCCAGCGGGTAACCGGCGACCACGACGACGAACTCCTCGCGGTAGTCCTCCATCATCTTCAACAGCGTGTCGACGGCCTCGCGACCGGCGTCGCGCTGACCGTCGGCAGCGGTGAGCGTATAGGCCTCGTCAATGAAGAGCACGCCACCCAAGGCGCGCTTGACGACCTCGACCACCCGGCGGGCCGTCTGATCCTGCTGCTCGCCGATGAGGTCGGCACGCTGCACCTCGACGAGATGCCCGGAGGAGAGCACCCCGGTCTCGGTGAGTATGCGTCCGACGATGCGGGCCACCGTCGTCTTCGCCGTACCGGCCGGACCTTTGAACACCATGTGCTGACCCATTCCCGCGCTGTGCAGACCAAGCTGCTCACGGCGGGCGACGATCTCGGAGTTCGCGATCCAGAGACGCACCGTGGACTTCACATCCTTGAGGCCGATGAGTTCGTCGAGCTCCTCGAAACCGGCACCTTCACGGGTCGAGACCAGACGGAGCCCCGAGAGATCCAGGCTCTCCGGTGTCAGCTGGACCGTTCGGTTCGGATCGGCGAACGCGTCCCGGGGGGCCGAGGTGCGGCGAATCTCCTCGGCGACCGCCTCGACGAGACGGACGTTGCGAAGGTTCCCCACCGAGCGAACCCGACGCAGCACCGGCACGACACCATCGGCGAACCCCGGGGCGGTCGACACACCGCGACGCTCGAGCGCCGCGACGAGCAGCGCCGCCATCTCCTCGATCGAGAACGGACGGACGCGGGCGTGGACGAAGCGCATGTAGAGCTCCGGGTTCAGAGCATGGAGACGCGCCACCGCGTCAGTGTCACCACTGAGCAGCACCGCGACCGATGCGTCGGTCCGCATCAGTTCACGCAACGTCGCTAGCAACGGTACGGCGAAGAGATCCGCGTAGAGCGACTCGAGTTCCGCCACGTAGAGCACCCCGCCCGACGCCGAACGCCATGCGGCACGTAGACGATCGAGCGCGGCACCGGCCGACGGTGCCGCGAAATCGGCCGGGATCGTCCGTACAACCGGGCCGTCGACGGCGAGACGGCGTGCCGCGAGACCCTGACCGCAACCGGGAGGACCGGCGACACAGAGGTGCCGATCGGCACGACCCATCCGGGTGAGCGCGTCGGCGAGATCGTCCTGGAAACGGAGGATTTCCCTGGCACCGGGACCCGAGGACGGAGGTGACTCCCACATGCTCATCACCGTCCCGGGAGACCCGGGAAACCGCACGCCATCCGGCAACACCTGCGACATCGGGGCGATACAGTGTGTCAGGTAGTCACGACACGCGCAGGGTCTCGACGCGCGGGGTAGTGTATGCGGCGACTCCTGCGGCTCAGGCCGGTCCGGTGAACCGGGTACGGATGACCCGACCGGAACGCTCGCCGGCACTCGCGGAGAGATCGGCGACGACGAAGGTGCGCTGCAGCCAGCGGTCCATCCCGTCGAAACGCGGCGTGAACGGAGAACGGCCATGGACCGACACCGTGTTGTCGACCACCAGGAGATCGCCGGGAGCGAGCACCACCGACGTGTGGGAGCGCTCCATGGTCTCCCCGAGCTCCCGGAGCGCGGCTGCCGCCTCCTCGTCCTGCCCGACCATCAGGTCGGCGTCGAATACCAGGTTCGGACGCAGGGGGTCACCGCCGAGTACCGGTACGAGCCGCCCGAGAGGACGCCTGGCGGACCGCACGTAGGACTCGTCGGCACGGGTACGGAAACGCGGCGAGGCGAGGATGGCACGGGTGCGCAGCGGCAACGCATCGACGATCTCGCGGATCGAGCAGAGCGTGGTCCGCGCCGACGGATCACCGCGCAGACAGAACAGCAGCAGGAACCGGGGACGATGCGGGTGGAACGCCGCCTCGGTATGCCAGGCGAGGTTCACCGCCGACGACGTCGAGACCTGACGGTCGGCGTTCTCCCTGGTCGGGACGATGTTCTGCACCACGTTCCCGTTGTTCTCCGGTTCGTACCCGACCGGCTGGCCAAGCAGACGGCCGACGGTCAGGAGCGTCATCTCCGAGTGCAGACCTTTCACGAACGCCGTCGACGGCGACGCCGGGGTCGGCGGTAGAGCGCCGGTCGGCAGACCGCGCAGCAGCAGGGCGCCGGCGTCGTTACCCTCGTCGGCGAACTCGAGCAGCGCATCGAAGGCGAGCTCGGGCAGTCGACGGACGTTGCGGCGAACCGCACGAGAGAACTCCTCGCCAGAGAGATCCGCGTCGACACCGGGCACCTCGGCGAAGTCCCACGGAGAACTTGCGAGGTCCACGACCGGCGGGGTGCGGTGCGCGCGGGCGGCAACCCGGTGCTCGTGGACGTGACGGACGAGCGACTCGTCAAACACCCCGGTCAGCGCGAAGACCACCAGGAGGGCGTTGTCCTCGGCGGCGATGAGACCGTCATTGAGAAAGCCCGCACCGACGACACGGACCTGGCGGCCGTCGAGCGAGGCGACCGGGAAGGAGCGGAGCATGGCGAGCGGTTCGCCGTCGACGACGCGGCCGGCGGTCGGAAAACGCAGGCGACGAGAGGCGAAGACCCCCGCGCCACTCGCGCTCACCGTCCTGGCCACCACCAGTGGGTCGAACGGTTCGATACAATCGACCGGTTCGAGGACCGGTTCGATCACGAGGGATCGACGCGACACGGGGACATGCGGAGCGGGTACGTCACCGAGGAACACGACGACAGGGCGTGCCGGGGTGCCCGCATACCCGAGCATGTCGGGGTCGTCACCCCCGCGAGAATCGTCGAGCCACCGGTCGTAGAACCACACGGCGGCGTCGAGACGTTCGAGCAGCGATGCGAGCCCTGACATGCCGCACACACGCAGCGGCTCGAAGGTGGTTCGACCGGTCTCCTGCAGGGTGTCCATGGTACTCGCGTTGTTCCTCTCGGTCATGTCGTCGACCGTCCCCCGGTGCGGTGATGCGGTCAACAAACACGGTGGACGGGCCGCGACGCCTCACACACCAGCGCGCGCAGACCCCTTCAAAACGTGCAGGAACACCGGACGAGGGCGGACAAGACGACCCTCGGACGGACCGTCACCGACATGCATCCGGGAACTGAGGCACACGAGACCCGACCGGGAGGCGCGCGTGCGATGCGCACCCTTCTCGCCGCGGCCCTCATCGTCGTCGCCGGCATCTGCCAGCTCCTCCCCCGCGCCACGAGTACGTTGCACAACGGCGAGGTGAGACGCCTGGACGTCTCGAACCCGAACCTCGAACTCCCGGAACATGCCGTCATCGGCACCCTCGACGGACGACACCCAATGGTGCTCGGACGCACACCGATCGACGGCGGCGAGCTCGTCACCGTGGAACACCTCGAACCGGGCACGTACACGGTGACCTGGCCCGGGAACGGGTACGGTGGGAACCACTTCCCGGCGCGAGCCTCCATCGTCATCATCGAAGCCATCGACGCCGGACAAGCCGGCGGCGGTCACCTACGGTGGGCCGTGTTCGCGAGCGTCACCCTCCTCACCCTGCTCGTTCTCGCCTTGATCGCCGGATCGGCGGCGCGCACCTCACGACGTCGCATCGCCGCCGGCGGTCTCCTCGTGACGATGCTCGCCACCTGGGGAGGCAGCGGCTGGAACACCCCGGACACCCGCACGCTCCTCGCCCTACTCCTCACCGCGGTTGCCGGCGCCGTCGTGCTCACCGACGAGGCACGCCCTTACAACGGTCACCTCCTCGCCGCCGGTGTCGCCGTCCTGCTCTGGCCGACCTCTCTGGTCGGCGTCGCCGCCACACTCCTCACCCTCGGTGTGCTGCTGCGCACCGCGACATACCCCACCGGAAGCGAGAAGCGGACACCGGTTGCGCGGCCCCTACCGGGCGCCGCCCTGATGCTCCTCCTCGCCGTCGGCGCGTGGGTAGGACACGCCGGGGACGTCGGGAACGCGATCGTGCGCCTCGGGAACGTCACCGACGAAGGCCTCGACTTCGCCGAATGCCTCGAGCGCGAACGCGCCGAGAAGATCCTCGGCCGGGAATGCTTCCGCGCCCTCGGAGCACGTCTCGGAGCGAACCTCCCCCCACAGGAGGCGAGCCAGGCACTGCTCAAAGGCCTCGAGAGCATCGGGGTGCGCAAGGACTCCCAGTGCCGCACCACCGGCGGAGCCCTGAGCTACGGGGCGGCACGCTGGGGAGTCGGACGCGACGACCCGGGTGCACTCTTCGTCGAACTCGCCCCCATCTGCGACTACAGCTCCATGCACGGCATCGTCGCCGGCGCGTTCGCGCACAGCAGTCCGTCACAGTTCGCCTCCGACGTCCTCCTGCTTTGCGCGTCGGCGTCACCAGACGAGGCACGCCTCAACAGCCCCGAGTACTCCCGCCAGTGCTGGCAGGCAGCCGGCATCGCGATCGGGCGACGCACCCGGTACGCCGACCCGGCCGCACTCCTGTTCTGCGAGCAGGCCGCACCGTACGGGATGAACAACTGCACCGACGGGTACTTCCAGGAACTCATCGACCAGAAGGCCCGGGCCGCCAGCGACCCCAAAACCCGTCTCTATCCGGAAGAGGTGAGCGTACTCACCCTCTGCAGCAGTCTGCCCGGGAAGCTCGCCGGCGGGTGCTACCGCTACGTGGGCGAAGAAGTGTACTACGAGGGAGGTACCCGCCGTGAAGGACTCCTCAAACTCGAACGAGTCTGCACCGACGAAGTTCCCGCAGAACACCAGACTCCGTGCTGGTACGCCGTCGGCATGGTCTCGGTGCGGACCCTGCTTTACGGTAGTTTCGACGAACTCGCCGCACCGGTGAACGAGACCTGCCCCAACGCCCCCAGTGACGCGACCCTACTGCAGTGCCTGCACGGGGGAGGGAACGCCGTCATCGGACTGCTCGGTACGGAGGCCCCCACCGAAAAGATCTGCGCATGGTTCCCCGCGCCGCATCGCGAAGAGTACTGCGGGTACACCGAGCGGTACCGGGACCACCTGCGCGAAGGCGACCCGACGAACTGAACGGGGAGCCCGGGGTCAGTCGAAAAGTTCGACGCCGGCACGCCGACGCAACTGATCCTCGCACACCCCGCGCAGATGAGTGAGACCGAGGGCCGGGTCGAGACGATCCGAACGGCACACCTCGACGGCGACCCCGTTGTGCAGATCGGCCACCCGGAAGTGGGTGAGGAAGTTCTCCAGGCAGCTCGGACCCTTACAGCGGTTTATCGCGTCGACGTATACGTCGACGGCACGGGCGCGACCCGCCTCGTCGTCGACCCAGGCGTCCGAGATGAGTGCATCGGCACGGTTCGCGAGCAGCCACCCGGCACCACCCCAACACGCATCACGCGACTCAGCCCGGGCCGTTTCGAACGGATCACAGAGCGACTCGATCTCCTCGTACGACGGCGGGTTGCGGATCGCGCCCTCGAGACTCGGGTCGTAGTTCGAGTCCTGCCGCCGGTACTTGTCCATCACCGCACCACCGAGACAGGAGTTCTCCGCGTAGCTGACCACGCCGGGGGCCAGGAGCTCACAAAGCGAGGCGAGCTCAAGATTGATCTCCTTGACGCTCTTCCACGCCGCGTGACCGAAATAGTGCGCGCACTCGTTGGCGTAACGCGGGTTCACCGACTCCAGCAAGAGACACTGCTCGGCGAGGTACTCGATCTCGAACGGCGGCTCGCCCCGGATGTGACCCTGCACCAGACCGTGCACGATCGCCATCGTGCACACCTCCTCGCTGGGCGACTCCCTGCCTCCGAAGAGGTCGTCGAGCACCTCGTGCATCCGTCTACCGTCGGTCACGAACTCCACACCGAGCCGATGCCCGGCGCTGTGACATGCCGCGTACGCGTTCGAGGTGCCAAGCTCCTCGGCGAGAGCGAGCACCTCACCGAACACCCCTGAGGTCGAGGCGGTCCTGAGCACGTCCATGTAGCACTGCACGGCCGGCTCGTACTGCTGGAGACGATCACCCTGTAGCGCGGTGCAGAGACGCATGCCCTTGACCACGTCACCGGAACGCACCGCCGATTCCGCGAGGGCCGCAGCATCCTCGGAGACGCCGCTCGAAGTGCCCCGCGACGCCGCGTAGACACCAAGACCCGAGAGGAGCACTCCGAGGGCGAGGACCGGGACGAGCGCGCGACGCATGACCCAGACGGTTCCGGCCGAGCAAGAAAGCGCCGGAAAGCCGACCTGGTATGCGGGACCGCGGAACCGACGCGAAGGTCAGTGGACCAGAGAACGCGCGGAGGCAACGACATCGAAAAGTAGGCCGGCGAGAGCCAGCACGTCCGTCGGCTCCTGCCATTCGATTCCCCCGGCCACCGCGAACGGCGGGACATGCGAAAGTGCGACCGGGTAGAGTTCCGCGGCGAGCAGGAGCACGTCGTCGTCGAGTCCGAGGAACGGGGCGATCAGCGCAAGTGCCGTCTCATGCCCGGCCGGCGTCATGTCCAGGGCCCGGTAGAGGACCACTTGCGCCATCGTCCGCAGCGGGTAGACGCTCGCGACACCACGACGCAGGTCTTCCTCCCCGAGCAGTACCGACGGGGCAGCACGAACCTGCTCCTGACGACCTGCCAGCGGGCAGCCGTCGTCGTCGTAGAGCCAGAGCCGCACCGGAGAACCATGCGGATCCGAGTAGACGACCATCGACGAGGCCCACGGGAAGAGCGGAAGCAGGTGCGCGCGTACGAGATGGCGCAGCAGGTGCCGCGGAGACGCGTACCCGCTGTCGTACCCGGCGACGGCCTGAGGAATGCCGGTGCCCGGGCCACGCAACTCGTCGAGGACCGAACGGCAGAGCAGCCCCTCCTCGAAGCCGTCGGGGTTGAGCAGATCATCCGGGCGCAGCACGAGCGAGATCACGATAATCCGCCACCCGGGAATGACGGGTCCCAGAGATCGGCCACGACCATGTTGTGATCCGAGGGAGGGAAACCAGCAGACGGCACCAAGTACGTCACCATGTCAGGCGACACACTGAAACAGCGCAACGGGGCGAACGGGCGGCCGTGGGCGTACCCGCGCACGAAGAGAAAGTCGATCCTGCGATCTGGTATACCCGCAGGGTCGAGGAAACCGTGGCGCTCGGCGGTCATGCGTGCCCAGCGGTTAGTGCCGCTGGTGGTGACCCCAGTGCCGAGGCCGGATTTAGCGAACGCATCCGTCCACTGACTGGTACGACCTTCGAACGGCTCGAGGCCCGTCATATAGCGCACCGTCGAAGATGAAGGCGTCGTGTTGCAGTCCCCACCGAGCACAGCCACAGCGAGCGGATCGTCGAGGATGCGTGACACGGCCGCATCGAGCGCGGACGCCTGCAGCGTCCGGCGATGCTCGAGGAGACCTCCCCATACTAGGCGGGCCGAGACCAGCAAGAGTGGGCGTTGAGACAACGTCGTCACCGAAGCGCACGCGGCGAACTGGTCGCACGGGCTCTCCGGCACCGTGAAGCGCACAGGGGGAAGCTCCGAGGACGGAAGACGGGAGAGCACAGCGTTACGGGTCTCGCCGACGTCAGGCGTCAATGACGCAAGAGAAAGGGAGGACTCCGCCACGATCACGTCGATGGTTTCCGCCAGCGAACCGCTCGGAACTTCCTGCACCAACAGGATGTCGATGCCCAACGCGTCGACGAGACGACCGGCGATACGGTGACGCTCACGACGCTCCTCGGTCTCCCACCAGAGATTCAACGTCGCGACCCGCAGCGAGTCCCCCCGCGGCCTGAGCAGCCCGGGCGAGACCGCGGCCGGGGAGCCGGCAGGGGGCTCGACAGGAACGAGATCGATCATAGCGGGAATCTCCGACCCATCATCAGCCCGCAGCCGGCGTCTCGGACGGGCCGCGGCGGCGCAGACGACGCACCAACCCGTTGCGACGCAGACGACCAGTGAAGGAGCGGTCCTCGGCGTCCTTCTTCGGGTTGGACACCCCGACCTGCCTAGACATAGGAGGGAGGAGCGAAGCGCGTCGGGTCGGACGCGGCTTGGGGGCTACGACCTGTCCGGCTACCACGGCACGGATCTCGTCAGCGGTCAAGGTGTCGTGCTCGAGCAGCGACGCAGCGAGCAACTCGATCGCCTCCTGGTTCTGCGAGAGGATCGCCCTGGCACGCTCCATCGCCGCCTCGAGCAGCTCGTCGACTATATCAGCGGACGCGTTGTCCATCGTGCCGTCGAAACGATAGTTGCGGACCTGGAGGCCGCGACGCGTCATCCCGAAACGGTTCACCATCGCCTCGGCGAGCTGCGTAGCCGACACCAGATCCGACTGGGCGCCCTGGGTGAACTCGCCGTCGAGCAGGAGCTCCTCACCGGCACGGCCGGCGAGCGCGACCACCAACTGGGCGCGGGCACGGTCACGGCTCATGAACTGGTCGTCGGAGCCGTCCATCCACGTCACCCCGCCGGCCAGACCGCGCGGCGTTATCGAGACCGCCACAGGATCGTCGGCATGCTCCTCGAGGAGCGCCGCCAGCGCGTGACCGGCCTCGTGCCACGCCGTGATGCGGCGGTCCTTCTCGGTTACCAGCGCCGAGTGACGAGGACGCCCCATCGCAACGCTCGCCACGGCGTCGTCGAAGCATTCCTGGGTGATCTCGTCGAGCTCCCGGCGGGCCGCCTCGAGCGCCGCCTCGTTGGCGATGTGGGCGAGGTCCGCACCGCTGGTGCCATGTGTCCGGCGCGCCACGCGGGTGAGGTCGACATCCTTGGCCAAGGGCTTACCGACGGTATGGACCTTGAGGATGTGCTCGCGGCCGCGACGATCGGGATTTGGTACGTGCACCCGGCGCTCGAGGCGGCCCGGACGCACCAGCGCCGGGTCGAGGATGTCGGGCCGGTTCGTCGCGCCGATGACCACCACACCGGTTCCCTTGAACCCGTCGAGCTCGTTGAGCAGCGATACCAGGGTGTTCTCCTGCTCGACGTTCGCGCCCGAGGCGGCATCCGGGCGCTCGGAACGCACACGGCCCACCGCATCGATCTCGTCGATGAACACGATCGCGCGACCGGCCTCGTTGGCCTTCGCAAAGAGCTCGCGGATGCGCTTGGCGCCGACACCCACGTAGAGCTCGACGAAATCCGAGCCGGCGGCCGAGAAGAACGGCACCTCTGCCTCCCCGGCGACGGCCTTCGCGAGCAAGGTCTTCCCCGTACCGGGAGGACCCACCAGGAGCGCGCCGCGCGGCACCTTCGCGCCGAGACGCTCGAAACGCTCAGGCGCTCGCAGGAATTCCACGATCTCCTTGAGGTCCTCGATCGCCTCCTCACAACCGGCGACGTCGGCGAACGTCACCCCCGACTTCTCGCCGGCCGTCGCGAGGTCCGCTTGCTCCTTCGCCTCGCGCTTCATGCGACGACGACCACGCCAGAGGAATAACAAGAAGCCGACGAATATCAGCAGAGGAAGAGTCGAACCGAGGCCGCCAAAAAAGAAACCCCCACCAGACTCCTCCGACGAGGAGGAAACCTCTTCAGACGTCGGCCTGTCGGAGTCGGCGATCGACTCCCCGATAGCTACCTCGTTCGACGTGAGCAGCGGGTCCGGAAGCGATCGCACCCGCACACCCGACTCGAGGAGCGACACCACCAGCGACGGCGCGCGCGACGACGGATAACGCGACTCAAGCAGCGAGCCGTCCACGAGGGTCAACACCACCAGGCTCTCGTAGCGGTCGAAGGAAGCTTCAAGCACATCGCCGTTGGTGATGGCCCCTAGCACGTCGGCGTAGGTTCCGTAAGTCTTCTCGACCTTATCGGCACCACCCGTCGACGTGGACGAGGAGTCGTCGACCGGAATGACTTCCGCGGCGGCACCTGGAACATCGAGCGGAGCAAGCACGAGAAGAACAAGCGTCGCGAAAACACCCAGACGAGGAAGGCGCTGAGACGATCGGCGGAACATGCCCCACCACGGTCCCGCAGACCGTGAAATCATCCCGATATACCCCGAGGACCCCG
>Ga0169931_10001219_pt1 | contig 42574 bp, 38 predicted proteins | sample Kivu_15m_20L_FD_129675 | JGI IMG/M metagenome (GOLD analysis project Ga0169931, IMG submission 129675) | Freshwater microbial communities from Lake Kivu, Western Province, Rwanda to study Microbial Dark Matter (Phase II) - Kivu_15m_20L... | ecosystem: Environmental > Aquatic > Freshwater > Lake... | reverse complement strand
TCTCACCTCCTGGCTATCCATGATTTCTTCCCAGGCCCCTTTGTGTTCCTTGGTTGGAGAATGCCTTTGCGACCCTAAGGAATAAGGAAACATTTTGGATTTACCTCCCAATGTTGGGTAAAAACTCCCTGAATGCAGGAATGGTCATTCCTCCCCCTCCTCTACCAAATCCATGGATTGCCGGTCCTCCTAAATAGGAGAAGCCAGAAATTCGCTGCAGACCATTATTTGAATTTAGGGTGTTGGGAAGTTAAGAGTGCCTAAATACTTTTTTTAGCGCTGGAAAAACAGAGGATTGGAAAAACAAATTATCCGCTGAAAACATCAGGGATATCGACCATAAAACAGCCGTTATGTGGGGGGATTCCTCCCTTGGAAAACTGAAATCTGAAAAAATTCATTCTTTCGAAAAGGCTTGTTAAGATGGAAGAATCATTTATTGCTGATATTTCAGAAATTCTGCATCGCGACCTGGAAGCACTCATTCAAGAAATTAACCTAATTTCTGAGGAAAATCTATGGAAATCCCACCCGGGGGTCATAAATTCATTTGGAACTATTGCTTTTCATCTCTGCGGAAATTTGCGCTATTTCATTGGGGAGGTATTAGGTAAAGATGGTTAGGAAGGAATAGAAGGAAGGAATTTGAACCCCAGAATTTTTCAAAAGACGTATTGATTCAGGAAATAAAAACGACGCAGTTATCAATACGGCTTGCATTGATGAAGTTAAATCCGGAACAGTTGGTATTTCCTATGCCCGACACTCCCCCCCAACATGAAGGCAGAAGTATCCGATTTTTTTGATGCAGTTAAGTTGTCATTTATCGCATCATGCCGGACAGCTGAACTACCCAAGGAGGATATTTGATAACCATGGCTAAGGTGGGTAGGGAAATCGTCCTTCCGGGCATGTAGCTCATCCGGAAGAGGACCCTAGGACCTCTTTCTTTAGACGAACCCCAGAGGAGACTCCCAATTCGTGAGTCTTTGCGGAAAAAGGTTACCCAGTGGAAAAAAATACACCAGGCGCTGTTACCCGCTGGATTCCCGACAAGTGCATCGGAGAGAATAAGCACCTTTGGCAACTTAGCAAGCTAACGTTTTGCTGTCCTGTATTTACCAGTTTAGGTTTAATTGCCATCCCTTAATAAGCTCGCATATCTCGCCGCTATATAGGCAAAGGGAAACTCCTTTTTCACCTTTTCCCATTTTTGCTCAACCGCTTCCAAACAAAGGTTGCCGATGGAACCCTCGTGCACATGGTGCAGGTCAGGATTGGGCTCAAATGTCCCTTGGTCAACCATCTCCCCTACCTGCCGGTAAGCATCGCGGAAGGGCATACCCCCCAGTACCAAATCATTGACCTTTTCCACCGTGAACAAATGCGCAAACCGCGGGTCATTCGGTGAAATAGGGTGAATTTCCAGTCGGGGTAAAATCCAAGCCAACATTCCCAGGCATTCCAGGGCAGTATCCAATGCTGGAAACACCATTTCCTTGAGCAACTGGAAATCGCGATGATATCCCGCCGGCAGATTGTGGGTGAGTAAGGACACCTGCCCGGGTAGTGCCTGCAAGGCATTGCACTTTCCCCGAAGCAGCTCAAAGACATCTGGATTCTTTTTATGGGGCATGATGCTTGACCCTGTGGTGCACTCCTTCGGCAGGCTGAGCAATCCGTAGTGCGGATTAGAATACAACACCACATCCATGGCGAATTTTCCAAGGGTAGATCCGAGCGATGCCAGGGCCACCGCCAGAAACCACTCCGACTTTCCCCTTCCCATCTGGGCATGTATGACATTGTAACTAAGGTCCTGAAATCCAAGCAGATCAGTGGTCATCTTCCTATCCAAAGGAAAGGAGGAACCATAACCTGCTGCAGAACCCAGCGGATTGTGGTTAATTATCCCAAAAACCGCTGCCATGAGGGCCAGGTCTTCCGCCAGGGATTCTGCCCAAGATCCGAACCAAAGACCATAGGAGGAAATCATGGCAAGCTGGAAATGGGTATATCCCGGCATGAGGGCATGGCGGTGCTGCTTGGCCAGGGACTGGAATTGATAAAAAATCCCTTCCATGCCCTGCACAATATCCTCCAGACCTGCCCGAAAATACAGCCGCAAATCCAGAAGGACCTGATCGTTTCGGGAGCGACCACTGTGGATTTTCTTGCCTACATCCCCCAACCTCCGAGTCAGCAGAACCTCCACTTGGGAATGAATATCCTCTATCCCTGACGCTAAAATGAAGGTCTCTGCCTCCACAGATCGAAAGATGACCACCAATTCAGCCGCAAGGATTTTGCGTTCCTCGGGAGTAAGCAGGCCAATAGTTTCAAGCATTCGGATATGTGCCAAGGACCCCAGGACATCATACCGGGCCAGGCGAAGATCCATCTCCCGGTCCTTGCCAACCGTAAAGGACTCAATGCGGGGTGCGGCCGCAGTATCTTTTTCCCAGAGTTTCATGAGGACAGATCAGCAATTTTTAACGCATGAAGCAAAGCAAAATAACCCTCCAGGCCACTGGCCAGTTCTTCGAGTAAAACGTATTCGTCGGCCGTATGGGAACGGGCAGAATCTCCGACTCCTATCTTCAGGGAAGGAAAGGGCATGAGAGCCTGGTCAGACAGGGTAGGAGAACCATAGCTGGATAACCCAAGGCTCAGCCCTGCCTGGACCAAGGGGTGCTCCTGGGGAATACTGGACGCATTCAACCGGAAGGACCGGGCTTTTAGGCTTGCCTTAAGTTCGTTTTCCAATAGGGCGAAAACCTCCTGATTGGTGTATTGTTCATTGGTCCGAATGTCGAGGACATACCGGCAATGGTCTGGAATCACATTGTGCTGGGTCCCGGCTTCTATCTGAGTGACCGTCACCCTAACCGGGCCAAGGAGCTTCGATTCGCGGTGAAAAGGCAGCGCTTCCAGATGCCGGATATCCTTTACAGCCTCCAGAATGGCGTTGCGTCCCTCCCCGCGCGCAGCATGCCCGGCAACGCCATGGGCTTCAGCATCGACGACAAGTAGTCCCTTTTCCGCCACGGCCATCTGCATCATTGTGGGTTCACCCACAATGGCCATATCAATGGGTGGAAGCAGGGGCAAAAGCGATTCAATACCCCCCTCGCCTGAAATCTCCTCTTCTGCGGTAGCGGCAAAAACCAGATTTACTGGTAAATCGGTTAGTTCCCGGCTTCGCAAAAAGGTGCACATCAGGCAAATCAGGGATGCGCCTGCATCATTACTGCCCAGGCCCGTCAGGCTACGGGATGTCTTCAGGGGAGTCCAAGGATTCACCGTCCAGCCATCGACCGGCCGCACCGTATCGAGGTGCGAGTTGAGCAAAAGGGTCGGCCGACTGCTCTTCCAGGGGGAAGACAGCGACCAAACGTTATTTCCAGCGCGTTGCGGTGCCATTCCCTGGCTATCCAGAATTCCTGCCATCCAGGTGGCAGCTTCATCCTCCTGCCTCGACAGGGAGGGAATTGCAATCAGTTCAGTGAGCCATCCTAGTGCTTCTTGGAAATAGGGGGGTAGTTGGCGGGAAGTTTCCATATCATCGGGTAATATGGGTGCCTTGGCCATCAGTTAGGGTTTCGGGCCCGCAGATGATAACCTTGGCCACCCCTTTATCCAGCGCCCGAAAGGCATTTTCCAGTTTTGGAAGCATGCCCGAATGAAAGATGCCCTGCTGCCGGCCCGATTCAAATCCGGCCAAATCGAGGTTTTGAATCAATGTACTCGAATCGGTAACCTCCTGAAGCACCCCAGGCAATTCCAGGCAAAAGGTCAGGGTCACTGCATACCAGGGAGCCATAGCTATCGCGAGCGTGGATGCGATGGTATCTGCATTTGTATTGAGCAAATTTCCCTTTCCGTCATGGGTGACAGCGCAGCATACTGGCACCAAATCCCTACGAAGAAAATCTGCCATCGCTATGGTATTCACTTCGACGGGATCCCCAACACAGCCGTAATCTACGGTGGAGACGGCTCGTTTTTCGGAAAGGATGACTCCCGCATCTGCACCGGATAAACCCAAAGCGTTCAATCCCATGGCCTGGCAGCGGGCCACAAGGGTTTTATTATACCATCCGGCATAGACCATTACCGCAACTTCCAGGGTATCCGCATCCGTTATTCGCTTGCCTTCGTGGAATCGTGGCACCAAACCTAGGCTTTCCGAAACCTGGGAGGCTTTTTTTCCCCCACCATGAACCAGTATTTTCTTGCCCTCCAACCGGAGGAATACAGCTAGTACCCTATCCAGGGACTCGGCATTGCCCAGGACATTACCTCCGATTTTCCATATATGAAGACTTTCCTTCATTTCCCCTGGATTATGGCTGCAGCAGCTCGTGCAGAACCGCCTGCGCAGCCCAGGTACGATTTCCTGCCTGGGGTATGACCAGTGAATCGGGACCGTCGAGGACACCGTCGTCAACCACGATGTTTCGCCTCACCGGTAGACAGTGCAGGAGTTTGGCAGCATTCGTCCAGGCCATCTTCTCCGGGGTAATGGTCCAGGCCGGATCCCGGGATAGGATGGCGCCATACTCCCTGTAGGCAGACCAGTTTTTGGCGTAAATAAAATCAGCTCCTTCAAACGCCTCCCGCTGGTTGTATACTACCGGGGTGTCCCCTACAAATCCAGGTGCCAATTCGTAACCCTCTGGATGGGTCACTACCAGATCAACATCAGCCCGGCGCATCCATTCCACAAAAGAATTGGGTACTGCCTGGGGAAGTGCTCTTGGATGAGGAGCCCAGGAAAGCACAACCCGGGGTCGGAGCCGGGGCTGGTACTCGGTTATGGTGAGCAGATCTGCCAAGGATTGCAACGGATGGCGTGTAGCTGACTCCAGGCTCAGGACAGGCACCGTGGCATGGCGGGCGAATGCCTCCAACACCTCTTCCCGGTAGTCCGCCTCCCGGTCGCTGAGGCTGGGAAAACTGCGGATTCCAATCACGGAGGCATACTGGCTGATGACGGCTGCTGCCTCGCGCACATGCTCAGCCTTGTCGCCATCCATCACAGCGCCGTCGCTGAATTCAAGTTTCCAGCCCTGATCGGCATTCATCGACATCACCTGCATGCCCAGGTTGAGCCCTGCCTTTTCCGTGGAAAGTCGGGTGCGCAAACTGGGATTGAAAAACAACAACACCAGCGATTTGCCGCGCCCTGCATGCTGAAAAGCTTCCGGATTCTTCTTTATTTCGCGGGCCATGGCCAGTAGGCGGGCGATTTCAGGTGCCGAGGGTGCTTCGATAAATGATTTCATACTGAATGCATCTTGGAGGCGGTTCGCAGGGCCTTTCTCAGGCCCTCCAGCAATTGGCCAATTTCAGTTTCTCCAATGGTGAGCGACGGAAGCAGGCGCATGGTATTGGGATCAGACGAGGAGCCTGTGAAGATATGGTACTCCATCAGCAATTGTTTGCGCAAGGGGCCCGTGGCATAATCAAAGGCTATACCAGTCATGAGCCCCTCCCCACGTATGTCGGTGACTCCCGGTAGTCGGGCATCGCGCAGGGCGCCCATAAGCATTTCCCCCATGGTTGCAGCACGAGCGATAAGGTTTTCATCCCGAATGACCTCCAGCACGGCCAGTCCGGCCGCACAAGCAAGATGACTGCCTCCGAAGGTAGTTCCCAGCAGCCCATGCCTGGGTGTAAAACGTGGATGCAGGAGGATACCTCCTATGGGAAAACCGTTCCCCATGCCCTTGGCCATGCTGATGATATCTGGCTGAATTCCCGATTTCTGAAAAGCGAAAAACGAGCCGCTGCGAGCGTATCCCGACTGGATTTCGTCCAGGATGAGGATGGTACCCGTTCGCCGGCAGCCCTCCGCCAGGGCCCGTAAGAAATCCTGAGATGGCAGGTGGATGCCACCAATCCCCTGGATTCCCTCCACGATGACCGCCGCGGCATCGGACGGTCGGAGTGCATCTTCCAGGGCCTCGACATCCCCCAGCGGCAAATAAGAGACCTCGAAAGTGGTATTGATCGGTGCCTGTATGCCTTTACTATCTGTAACGTTCACCGCCGCCGAGGTCCTTCCGTGAAAAGCATGCTTGAAGGCAATCACCTTCTTTCTGCCGGTTTCGAAGGACGCCATCTTGAGCGCATTTTCATTGGCCTCGGCCCCCGAGTTGCACAAAAACAACTGATAATCCTTGCAATCGCTCATCGCGCCGAGCAAGTCCGCCAGTTCCTGCTGGAGTGGATTGATTACGGAATTGGAGTAAAAAGCCAGTGACCCAAGTTGCTCCGACAACCTCGCCGTGAAATGCGGGTGGCCATGACCAATAGATATGACAGCGTGCCCCCCGTAAAAATCGAGATAGCGCGTACCCTGGTCGTCCCAGACATAAGCGCCCTGGCCCCGGACGGGGCATAAATCGTAAAGTGGATAGACGTCGAAAAGTTTCATAGTATAAGTTCAGTATGCTGCACCTTTTAGGTCGAGACCTACCTCCTCGCCCAAGCCATACATAAGATTCATGTTCTGAACAGCCTGCCCGGAAGCTCCTTTGAGGAGGTTGTCTAATACCGAGATAATGTGTAGTTGTTTGCCGTGCTTTTTTAGCTGCATGGCGCAATAATTCGTCTGGACGACCATCTTCACATGGGGATCATCCAGGATAACCTGCGTAAAGGGTGCCGCCTGGTAAAACGTCTGGTACCGGGCCAGCAGGTCCTCCTCCGGAAGTAGACACTCTAAGTACACGGATGCCAGAATGCCCCGGGTGAAGTCTCCGCGTATGGGCACGAAGTGGATATCCTGGCTAAATCCGTCTTGCAACTGGCCCAGGCTTCGATGGATTTCCGGCAGGTGCTGGTGGGAAAATGCTTTGTAAACAGACATATTGGCATGCCGCCAGCTGAAATGCGTCGTCTCACTGAGAGCCTGTCCGGCCCCGGTACTCCCGGTGATGGCATGCACATGAATAGGCCCCTGTAAGAGACCTGCACCGGCCAGGGGAAGCAGAGCGAGTTGAATGGCCGTGGCAAAGCATCCAGGATTGGCAATCCGAGTAGCCTGGCAAAGGACTTCCCGATTCAACTCAGGTAGGCCATAAATAAAGGAAGGATCCAGCCGGAAATCATTGCCCAGATCGATGCAGCGCATCGTTTCCGGAAGTGGATTTTCCCGAAGGAAAACACTACTCTGGCCGTGACTCATGCAAAGGAAAAGCAGTGCCGCATCAGACAAATTGGGCTTGGCACAGAACCGGAGGCCCTCCAGACCAAAAAGGCCGGCGTGCACGGAGGGTACCGATTTGCCATCCTGCGATTGACTTTGGACAAAAGCCAGTTCCACCCGGGGATGGCGGACCAGCAAACGCAGAAGTTCTCCCCCGGTATAACCACCTGCGCCAATGATACCCGCCCGGATCACGCAGGAGGGGATTCCCGGGAAACTTCCGAAACGGCGCGCCAGATACGGGAGGCATTGCCCGCAATCCGGATAAAGCCCTTTACATCGTCGCCGGTCCAACCCTGATTCATTTCACCGTAATGCCCAAAGCGAGGATCCATCAGGTCGAAGGACGACTCCACGCCTTCCAATACAAAGCGATAGGGATGCAGGGTAAGGAAAACCTTACCCGTGACGGTGGCTTGTGTGTCGGCAAGGAAATGCTCAATATTGCGCATGACCGGCTCGAGGAATTGCCCCTCGTGCAGGAGCATGCCATACCAGTTGGCGAGTTGTTCTTTCCAGTATTGCTGCCACTTGGTCAGCGTGTGCTTCTCCAGGAGATGATGGGCTTTGATGAGGATTAGCGGGGCTGCCGCTTCGAATCCGACCCTACCTTTTATACCGATAATCGTATCCCCCACATGAATGTCGCGGCCGATGGCAAATGGAGAAGCCATGGACTGGAGGGCTTCGATGGCCTGGAGCGGGGAAGCAAAGCGCTCCCCGTCAATCCCCCAGATTTCCCCATTTTCAAAAGAAATGCTTAGCCTTCGGGCATCGGTGGCAGAAAGGGGCGTAGGAAAAGCCGTATCGGGCAATCCCTGCCGGGATCCGAGAGTTTCCACGCCGCCGACACTGGTGCCCCAAAGCCCCTTGTTCACGGAATACCTGGCCTTTTCCCAGTTCCAATCAAAACCCCAGTTGCGCAGCTGTTCAATTTCCTCTTGCCTGGATAGTTTCCTATCACGAATGGGGGTAATTATTTCCAGGTCGGGACCCAGCACCTGAAAGGCCAGGTCAAAGCGCACTTGGTCATTTCCCGCACCCGTGGACCCATGGGCAACAGCTTGAGCCTGCTTGAGGAGGGCATAGCGGGCTGTTTCGAGGGCCTGAAACATGCGTTCGGCGCTAACCGAGAGCGGATAGGTATTATTCCGCAACACATTGCCAAAGAGGAGAAATCGGACGCATCGGTCATAGAATTCCTGCCGGGCATCGACCGCATGAAAGGAGGCAGCGCCCAGCTGCAAAGCCCTTTGTTCCAACTGAAGGAGATCTCCAGGGGTAAAACCGCCCGTATTTACCGTCAGGGCATGCACTTCACATCCATTTTCGCGTACCAACCAGGGAATGCAAAAGGAAGTATCCAAGCCACCACTATATGCCAATACAACTTTTTTCATGGCTTCTGCACAATGAGATGAGACAAAGGATAAGCCATCTGCGATTCTTCCACCTTGGAAGGGGCAAGCATAGCCGTACAGAGGCACATGCGTCTTTCATTGCGGGTGAGGATATCGTAATTGGGACAGCTCTTACAGCCGGCCCAAAAGGCATCATCCTGTGTGAGTTCCGAAAAGGTGACTGGTTTGTAGCCAAGTTCCGTATTAATCTTCATAACCGCCAGGCTGGTGGTAATGCCGAACACCTTGGCTTCCGGATATTTGTCCCGGGCCAGGTTAAACACCATTTTCTTGATTTGCCGAGCAAGTCCTGACTTTCGGTAATCCGGATGCACCACCAAGCCGCTGTTGACAACGTACCGATTGTGGCTCCAGACCTCGATGTAACAGAATCCGACGAGTTTACCCTCCGCCAGGGCTACCACGGCATTTCCAGCCTCCATTTTAGCCCGAATGTATTCGGGTTTTCGGGCCGCAATACCTGTCCCCCTGGCCTTGGCTGATTCGGCAATTAACTGGCAAACCTCCTCCGCATATTTGGTGTGTTCGTGGGAGGATATAACGACTTCAACATCCATCTTCCGGCATTAATTAAGAGAAATAATAATAGCTGGCAAGGGAATAGGCAGGACAAACACTGCCCGGAGTGGGAAGTTTACATGACGCGCCCACAAGGGCGCGGACTGCGGCGGAAACAGCGCACGTTAGGACAAATGGGAGAACTTCCTATGCATTTCATCGTAATGCAATGTTAACCTGAAAAAATCAGCTTTCCAAACTTTTTCCTTAAAAAGTCGCCTGGCCAGCTGGCAAGTGACCACAATCCGCTAACCCTCCAAAGTTTCCTTTCGGCTGCGCCAGCCGTAGTAAAAGAGAAAAACATAGGCCAGAGCGGGAACAAGAAAAGAAAACTTTACCCCAATACCCGGAACGTCAGCAACGAATCCCTGCAACAGGGGAAGGATGGCCCCCCCGGCAATCATCATGACAAGGATGGAAGAGCCCAGGCTGGTATAACGGCCCAATCTGCCGATGGCTAGAGTAAAGATATTAGACCACATGATAGAATTGAACAGGCCAATGCCAAGGACTGACCATAGCGCCAGCTGACCCTGCGTACTCATCGTCACCACGAGGAGAAGCACGTTCATCAGGGCAAAGACCGCTAGCAACCTGGAAGGAATACTCCTTCCCAAGGGAAAAACAGCGTAATTTAGGAGCATTACGCCCAGGAAACCATAGGAAAGCGTCGGATCGCCGCCGCCCGCCCGGGCAGCCAGCCAGGAAACCCCAAAGGCAATCAAGGGAAACAACGCCATGAGTACCCAACGCCTGCCTCCTTGCTCACCAGCCAAGGAAACAGCCCCCATAAAGCGACCCACCATAGCGCCACCCCAATAAAAAGCGACATAAGATCCTGCAGTCTTAGTCTGCAGGTCTAAAAGCGCATCTTGTTTTAGGTATTCCACCAAAAAACTACCCACGGAAATTTCCGCGCCTACATAACAAAAAATCGCAATCGCACCGAGATACAAAGCCGGATACCGCCACAAATCAAAGCCCTCCCGTTCAGTTCCTCCCTTCTCACTGATAGCGGGCAAACTGAGCCTGCTGAAGACAAAGGCGATGAAAAACATGACGATGCTCATGGCCACGTAAGGCATCCGCACGGTAGCGACATCCACCTGATCAGTATTCTGCAGGATAAGGAGTGATCCAAGCAGGGGGGCTATGGTGTGTCCCAGGGAATTGAACCCCTGGGCAAGATTTAACCTGCTGGCGGCCGTCTGCTCTGGACCCAATACAGCTACATATGGATTAGCAGCAACCTGCAAAATGGTAATACCGCTGGCCAAAACGAATAGCCCCAAAAGGAAAACACCGTAGGCCTGCTCCATGGAGGCTGGATAGAAAATAAGGCACCCTAGGCCCATCAAGGCAAGACCCGACACGATACCGCCCTTGTACCCCAGACGGCGAATGAGCAATCCCGCCGGGATGCTCATGGCAAAATAGGCCCCGAAAAAAAAGAATTGTATAAGCTGAGCTTGCCAGTGTTTCAGGTCAAATGCTGCCTTCAGGTGCGGCACCAAAATGTCGTTGAGCGAGGTGAGCAATCCCCAAAGGAAAAACAAAACCGTGAGGATAATGAAGGAGAAGCGAGCTTGGGTGGGTTGGCTAGACATGGCAATTGGCTTCGAAGTACTTCAACGAATCTAAGGAAGATTTCTTAGGAAAACTTACTCCGACTTGCAAGATGCTATGATTCTATTTACATTTCCGGGAATTGAAAATCTTTTCCAGTGTTCTTGTTCTTCAAGTCATTGCATGTAATTGGATTTGTATCCTGGTTCGCAGGCTTATTCTACCTGGGCAGAATATTCGTCTATTTGGCAGAGGCTAGGGCAAAGGACGAGCCAGAACGCGGTATTCTCACCAAACAATTCCAGTTGATGGCAACTAGGGTTTACCGCATCATCTGTATGCCCGCAATGATTATCACCTGGACTTGCGGCCTCTTCATGCTGGGTATGCATGGAACGGACTGGTTATCTGCAAATCCCTGGATGTATATCAAGCTGTCCCTTCTAGGTGGACTAAGCGGCTACCAATTCTGGTGCGGCACCCACCTGCAGGCAAGCGAACACGCCGGTCCTGAAATTAGCTCTTTTCAGTTTCGCTTGCTCAACGAAGTGCCCACCCTATTCCTGGTAGCCATATCCTTGCTAGCCGTTTATCGGAACACCCTGGACTTTCTGACAGCAGCGGGCGGATTGCTTGCTTTGGGAATCGTTCTCTATGGAGCAACCAAAGGCTACCGAAAGTATCGGGAAAAGGGGTGACCCAAAGAAAGGGTTTTCCCATTTCCAGCAGTTTGTTTTGCCTCAATGGAGGAACCGCCGAGCTTTTCACCCGGACATGGGCAGCGCCGGCGGCGCTGCCCGACGAGCCACAGCCGGCGCCCTCCACTGAAACCATGCGAGAATGAAAAAGGTAAACCCCTTCCACTGCGCCAAGCTCAGAAAATCCAACAGCCCCAGGGAGTTCCAGCGGCGTTCCTTAAAGCCATTCCTAAACTACCCTCAATGCGGAAGCCAGTCGCGAACCTTGGCATAGCACCAGGTTCCCAGCACGGCCCCGGCGATAACCACAATGACGAAGGCATAGCCATTGCCGACCAACACAAATAAGGGACCCGGACAAGCTCCGGCAAGCGCCCATCCCAGTCCGAACACGGTGCCAGCCAAAAGGTGCCGCAAGGGACGCAGGGGAAGAATCTTAATCGTCACTGACTGCCCATCCAGGGACTTCATCCCAGAGCGCTTCATCCATTGGACTATGGGGATTCCTAGCAAGACCGCCGTGCCAATGATGCCGAACATGTGGAAACTCTCCAAGCGAAACATCTCTAGGATGCGGAACCAAGATATGGCCTGGGACTTGGTCATGGTTATACCGAAAAGGATGCCAATTGCCCCAAATATTAAATCTTTCATATCAGATAGATTTTATAGAATATATGGTAAAAAAAAGTGGGTCATGAGCAATCCGCCGATAAAAAAGCCGATAACCGTTAGCAGGGAGGGCAGTTGCAAGTGAGAAAGCCCAGTGATGGCGTGTCCGCTGGTGCAACCATCGGCATACCTGGATCCAAATCCGAGGAGGAAACCACCCCCGAGGGCAATTAACCAGGCTTGCAGATTGTTCCAGCGCAGCAATTCGTCGGGGAACAGGCCTCGTCCCTGGGAGTCAGCGCCTGGATAGGCGATTCCCCAGTCTGCGAGCGCGGCGATAGTTGTAGGATTCAGGTCAACGGCCCGGGTATCGGGAAACAAAATCCCGGCAAAAAAGCCGCCAACCATGGCGCCAGCCAGAAAGAAAAGCCGCCAGCCATCCTCACGGTAATCAAACCGGAAAAAGCTATCCCGGGCTCCGGCTAGACCGCAGAAATTCCGGAAAATGGTCGACACCCCAAAAACTTTTCCATTCCAGGCGAGCAAAAAAAGAATCAGGGCGATGGCGGCACCGGAGGCGGACCAGTGCCAGGAAGTGTGAAGGAAATGATTGAGCATATTTTTTTTCGAAATATAATGTTTTGCTTAGTTCTTTCCGGCTTCCCGCAGTTGGTAAATGAGGGTATGGGCCGACTGAACCCCGGAAACCCGCCATTTCAGGATACCCTTTCGAAAAATAGCCAGGGTAGGCACCCCATTGATCTGCAGTTGCTGGGCTATTTCCGGATTCCGGTCCACATCGATTTTAATAATCCTGGCTTCTTCCCCAAGTGTGGCGGCTACATCCTTCAATATGGGGGCCATAAACTTGCAAGGCCCGCACCATTCGGCGCTGAAATCCACAAGAATGGGCTTATCGGATTGAATGATTTCAGCAAACGATTGTTTTCGTGCCATGGAACGGTTTTTTAATCAAAAATAGCACACTGGCGAGCTCTCTTTCCGCAAACAGCATCATCAGAGCAGCAACCTGTTGTTAGATATGGCATCAATAGATTGACTTGAAAAATCAACAAGGAGTTAATGAAATAGCGGGAAGATTCTTAACGAAGGAAGAGTAAATCCAAGGAAAACCCAATCTCATTTTACCACAATAATCCGCTGCACGGCCACCTGGTCACCAGCATGCAGGGCACAAAGCCAGACGGCCCCTTTTTCTTGATCCGATAAATGGAGCCGATAAGTATTCCAGCCTTTGCGTCCGTCTAGTCTGCGAGATGGCCCTGATTTGCCTGTCAAATCCGTGAGCGTTAGCGAAACTGGGGTATCCCCAGGTAAATAGAAAGAAAGAGATATTTCGCCGGCAGTAGGATTTGGGAATGGAGGGAGGAAGCGCATAGCGCCGCCAGCAGGGTTTCGTTCCCGGAGGCTAAGGGTGTAGATGCGATTGCCGGCATAGGCTTCAGGCAGCAGTCCCATGCGGGAAAAGGAAACCAAGACCTTCGGGAGTTCGTCTGCGTGCATATCCAACGAAAATAAGGGGCCATTTCCTCCGAGTTTTTCTGCACTCAGGTGAAGCAGCCCCTTCTCCTCCGACAGGGAGGTGTATTCAGCGCCCAGGCTGCCAGGCCTGAAAAACAAGCTGCTGGCCAATGCACTCGGAAAAGCCAAAGTGGCCTGGAAGGCATCAGGCCTGATCTCGAAATAGAAGTCTATTCGGCACGCACCCGGCAGAAAACCAGGTACCACCTCGTAGTAAATTGGCCAGGAGGCGAATTCCCGGCGGAACTGCGCCCCGGGTCGTTCCTGGGTGGGGGCATCGCCGGATAAGTCGCCGATTTTTACGGCAATAAAGGGCACCGTGGTGTCCCGAGAAAGGGCTTCTAGGGTCACTCCTTCAGGAAAGGGAGCCGTCCAAGGATTAAGAGAATCCGGGAAAACATAAGATGAGGGCACGAAACGCCAACTATTGTTCTTTTCAAACCGATCGCTGACCCCAAGAATCAGTTTACGCAATTCAACCAAGTCCCGAATACTTACCGATTTGGAGTTGTCCAAATCGGCAGCGATGAATTCATATGGATTCTTCAACACATTTCCCTGCAAAAGCTGCCGCTGCAGGAGAACTAAATCCAAGGTCGAGATGCCGTTGCGGAAATCAAGCGGGCTGACGGGTTTGAGTTCCCCTCCCCTACCCCCGGGAATCTTGTCCAGGACATAGGTACCCAAGGCATCCGTCAGTCCGGACCACACACCGGAACCGGTTAGCTGAACGCCTAGACCGCTCACTGCCCTGTCCTTCTTAGTAAGGACGGTCCCCTGGACTAAATAGGTAGCGCCACAGTGATTGGCCGTGTCGGTGAGAACCAGGGAGACATCGCAACTGAATACCAACCGACCCGTATCAGCCAGCATCAATCGCAAGGGGACGGTGCCCCGCCGGAGATCAGCACAGGAAAGGATTAGGAAACTATCCGCCCGGGTGGGGCGAAAGGATCCGGAAGGAATATCAGACACCCTCTTCAAGGCCAGGAAGGAGGCTGGACTGCACCATTCCAGTCGGGCAGGGAAAGTGGGATCTTTAAGTAGGTCACCCACCTTTAGGATTTGGAAAAGCGTATCGCCGGGATTCTGGGGCTGAAGGTTCCGCCTCAGGCTGGCCACACAATCGAGGACCTGAACTTCGGAGGCTATGACAAGGACAGGTAACTTCACCCGTGTTAGCTGCCCGCAGTTGTCGGAAACTTGAACCCAAAGATCATAGTTACCTGCGGGCATTGCATGGAGGAGAACCTCAAGAAATCCACCTTCATAGGTACTGGAGCCCCATTTACCCCCCCAAGGAATTACGGTCGAGGAGGACCGGCGATAAAGCATGGCGGAATCTAGGGAAATGGTAGCAAAGGGACAATTGTCGCTTGCCCGAAAACGGACTCTGACGGGATTAGCACAGGATGCATTGCTACGTATGACCATCGCGGTATCGGGTACCGGTACCACGGGTTGGCTCTGGTCGGTGAGTGTTAGCATCTGGGTGTATTGCCAGGCATAGGCTGGCTCTCCGGGACAAGAGGGAATCGCGGCAAGTGGATAGCGAGCCAAGGAATCCCGCGAAAGGGAATCCCGGGATAATCCGGAGAATACCTTAAGTGAATCCTTTATGGCCGGATCGCCAGGCCCGATCACGCGCTGCTTGTCTCCATTGAGTTGGGAAATCGAAAGGAAATAGGGCAGGGCGCGACCCTGGCTATCCCTTCGCCGGGGAATGACACGGGCGTATAATCCGGGATTCGCCCGAACCGCATCGCAAGTAGTCAGCGGGGGAAGGGCACAGGTATTGATTACGGTATAGGTCCGGGCCACAGTAATGCAGCCTGCAGGCTGATTGCGCCGCGATAGCAGGGAATCGGAATAACTTACCTGGAGTTTATCGCAAGCATTGGAGGCGACCACCAACGCAAGGGCAGCTGGGCTCCCGCAACTGGCTGTCGTGTCTGGCGGAAGACTCAGGGAAAAGTTGTGAGCTGGCCGAACGAAAATCCGTTGGGAATCTCGAATCACCACCGTGTTTGCTCCCACGGTCTTTTCCACAGTCCATCGGCGTGTGATGAAGCCCGAACCACAGGAAATGGACGAGGCGGTGGAATAGGTGACCTTCCCCGAGCAATCTAGCCCATAAATGAGGGGGGTGCCAAAAAGGGAATTGGCCAGCAGCTCATTGTCGATAGCACGCAGGGAGGCAGTATCCTGACAGGCAATTTGATTAGTAGCCAAGGCATTACCCGGAGCATTCAGGTCTGGGGGAAGGATGACCGGATTAAAAACATCTACTAATAAAACATCCACCTCACAGAAACTGAAATTGGACTGATTACCGTTTCCGAGGTCGCCTACCCAAAGTTCCGCCGTATTTTCAGGGTTGGCATCGCAGCAGAAGTATTCTACGTAGGGCATAAACCGGGGAGTATAGTATTGACCAGCGAATTTTCCAGCTGTGATTTTCTCAAAATCGGAGAGGGTTACCTTTCCGTCACCATTGCCAAAGCGGTCATAATCGGCATTTCCAAGCATATTCTCCAAAATACAAGCCTCCGGCACGGCGCGCCGCATGTAGAAAGTATCCAGGTAACAATTATCCGTGGAACCTGCGTTGACCATATCGATGCGCAGCCGGGCGTAGAGATTGGCCGAACGCCCCTGCCCATACCAATCGGCATTCCGCCGGTAAACAAATGGTAGGGTGATGGATTGCTTACATCGGGCACGAGGGAAAACCTGGTCCTGCATAACAAAATACAGGGTATCGGCATTAACCGCTTCGCATTCCCCTGCTGTGGCCTGGATAATGAGTCGATGAGAGCCAGCTGGCAAGTCTCCAAGGATAGGCCCATCCCCAGTCATACGCATGGGGTAGGTGTAGGGTTTCCAGTCAGGACTGCTCCGAAATTTGGTAAAATCGGGCACCACCTTAGACTCCACCCGATAGCTCAGATTGAGATTTGCCCTAGGCGTGCAGATATCCCGAACAGTCCAGTTGAACAAGCGGCCTAGGTCAGCTTCGTCGGTTCCGTGAGTCGGGGGAAGAGAAAGGCTCCCTTTACATGAAACCAGCGGTAAGGTAATGCGCACCGGACTTCGGGCATCCCTACCTAATACATGCTTCCCACCTGTAGTGTCTAATGCAGGAAAACTCGGACCAGATACCCGCACAAAGTAAATCCAAATCGTATCCGTGAAGAGGCGATTTGGGCAGCCACCCTCGATCGTAAGGATGACGCGTACCCGTTTGCCGTCGTTGCAAGCAGAGAAGGCCCGCGATGCATAGGAAACCCGCCAGCTAGCTGGTGGATCGAACAAGCTTATAGTGTCCAGCTTTCCGTTTGGCCAGGTGTAGGTCGCACTATACACTGCCCGAAGGATTCGCTCCTGTTCTTCACTCCCCGAAAGGGAGCAGACATCGAAGCGAAGGGTGTCTGGTGCTTCGCATCGATAGAATCCTGAGGTTAAATCCCTGGTTCCTACAGGAAAGAGCGGATGGGCACTGGTCCTCGGATTATCACCGAGAGGGCCAAAGGCGAAGAGGTTGGCCGGAGCATAATCAAAGGCAAGTCTTGCGGGTTGGTCGCAGGAGGAAGTTGCGCCTACCTTCCGGAAAAATATTTCTTGTACAAACCTAGAGCGATTGCCAAGATTGTCAATAAAGGTGAAAGTACGGGTGATTCGAAACGAAAGGTGGGCCATAAGCTGACCGCCCCGGAACCGGATGAGGGTATCACAGGGAAAGGAAATTAATTCGTCGGTAACCACCCGATGGATATAGCCAGAGCCACAGCCGTCCCTTACCGAGGGAATGCCAAGAAACAGGGGTGAACTTGCCTGCATCCAGGTCTGTGATTGATCCCTTACTAAAGGCAAATCCCTCTCGGGTAAAACTAGGGTATCCCACGTTTCCCAGTTTCGTTTGGCCACGTCATCGCGGAAAACGGGCCCAATGGTATCTCTAGCCTGCACCTGCCCAACACAGACAAACCCTCCTTTATTATTAAAAACTGCATAGGGAAATACCCCCATCTTGTCAATGACTCCGCCGCTCACAGGATTCACCCGCACGCCATCATCCACAATGACATAGCCCTGAAAAAGGGCAAAACACTCGCCGAGAATTTCGGCCGGCGTAATTTCGTAGGAACAGTTGCCATTAACATAGACACGCACTAAGCCACAGGATATCTGGCAGGTATCCATCGCCTGAACCTGAACGGGCGGAAAGGGCTTGCCCAGGGACATACGAAATCCCGATACGGCTGCCGAAGCAAGGGGAAGCAACAGCAGACAGGCTGTAACCAGCGAAATGGGCAGCACAATCAAGCGTTTCATACCTTAGAATTTCTGGGGCGGCAGATTTTGAAATCTTCTGATTTACAAATATGTTAATTATTTTGAATATATAAAAGTTTAATGTAGAGTTTGAAAGAAGGGGTAAATCCTACACCGGAAGGGAATCCCAGGCACCCCCGTTGTAAACATCCTGAGCGCCATGACCCTGAAGCAAGGAAGTGGCCATCCCGCTGCGGTTACCACTTCGACACACCAGGATAAGGGGACGGGATAGCGCAAGGAGTTCATCCATCCGGGTGGGAACTTCACCGAGAGGAATGTTGAGGGAACCTGGAAAGTGGCCATCATCAAATTCCCAGGGCTCGCGCACATCCACCACTGAGGCACCGGGGGATTGAAGGAGGTCGACTATTTGCATGGGTACTACGATTTTACCTTTTTTTCTTAGTCAAAGATAGGGAAGTAATTGATGCAGGGGGCACAACGTCTCCGGCACGAATAGCCTGATGGGCATCGAATACGGTGAGAAAAAAACGGTTCTCCCCGATCATTTGCACAAGTCCGGCTTTTTGCATCTGATCCAGCAAGGGCCCTTTGGCAGCGGCAAAGCACCATGTCACGCCGTCCCGGTCGCTGACACGAATCAGTTGGATTAGCTGATTCATTCCGGTGCTGTCGATGTAGTTCATGCTCTCCAGATTGAGAATAATCCAACGCAGATCTGACCCTTTTTCCCGGGACCACTCCCGGATGCGCTCTGCGAAAAAGGGGGTATTAGCAAAAAACAAATCGGCATCGAAGCGCACCACCAGGGTATCGGAATCGGTTTCCAGGTTCTGAAAGCGACGAACATTGCGAAAAATTTCTGTCCCGGGCATCTTTCCCAAAATGGCTGCATGCGGCCTGCTGGCACGGAACACCATAAGGGCGAGTGACAAGGCCACGCCGACCCCGATTCCCAAGGGTATACCTGAAAGCAGGGTAACCAGAAAGGTAGTCAGTAGCAGGAGGAAGTCCTGACGGTTGCTGTGCCAGAGGGTAATAGCCTCAGCCCAGCGCATCAATCCGGAAACGGCAACCACCACCAATACGGCTAAAAGGGCTTTGGGAAGGTAGTAGAAACTTTGCGTAAGGAAAAGGAGGGTAAGCACCACACCAAGCCCTGCGATGACGGAGGCTATTCCCGAGATGGCTCCGGCCTTCTTGTTTACTGCGGTCCTAGAAAATCCGCCGGCGACTGGAAAACCACCTACCATCGCAGATGCTGCATTAGCGGCTCCAAGCGCAATAAACTCCTGATTTGCCCGGATCGGTGGTTCGTCCAAATGATGCTGCACCGATTTGGCAATGGCATAACTTTCCAAAAAACCAACCAAGGAAATAGCCAATGCTGCAGGCAACAGCGCCATCAGCGGCATCGTGCCAAATTCGGGAAAACGCAGGGTTGGCAGACCGGCAGGAATCGATCCAACCATGCTAATACCCATTCCTAACCTCTTCAACCAGAAAGAAAGAAGGATGCCTCCCAGAAGTAACAGCAGGGCGGCAGGCACTCGGGTGCTGAAACGCTGCATACCTAAGAGAAGGACCAATCCGGCTATAGAAAGGACCAGGGTTGGCAAGTGGGTCTGTCCAAGCTGATGGAACCAATCCATTAGCATGGCCGGCAGGTAGTCCTGCCTGGAAGGGGAGATACCCGTAAGGTGAGGAATTTGGGTAACCAGGATGAGCAAGGCGGCTGCTGAACTGAATCCACTCAACACCGGACCTGCAAGAAAATTGGCCAGGAAGCCGAGCCGAAGGGCTCCCATGGCAAACTGGATCACGCCAACCAGGGTGGCTAGCATGACCGCTGCTTCCAGCCAGGCAGCTGTTCCCTGTTGGGCAAAGGGCTGAATGGCAGCCGCTGTAAGCAGAGAATCCATAGCCACCGGACCGACGGCGAGTTTACGGGAACTTCCTAGCACGGCATAAATCAGGAGTGGAAGGGTTGCGGCATACAGTCCGTGCACCGGGGGCAAACCGGCAAGCAACGCATAGGCCATTCCCTGAGGAATGAGCAGAGAAGCAGTCACCATACCCGCTAAAAAATCCTTCCGAAATCCGGAAAATCCATAGGGCCGGGGCAAATCCAGCAGGGGAAAGAAAACGTTGTGGAACACCAAATGCCAGTTGTATCCTCAAGATAGGGGAAAAGTCCCCGTGCAAAGTGTGCGGCAGCAAAAAAAAGATGATCTCCCCTTGAGGAGATCATCTCAACTACACTCACTCGTTAATCAACTCACTGACAATATAAAAAAACACCACTTACCTAAAAACGTTATGAAGATAATGTTTTTGAAAAAAGGATGTTCAAAATACTAAGGGAAAATAATGGTTAGATCTCTCCTCCTCCTTAAAGGCAGTTGCTGTTTCAGCTATCGTTTGTTCCAATGGCCTGTACCCTTCAAAACCTGGAATCCGGATGGATTTGGCATGATCGTATCGGTTATGATGCCCAGAGAGGCGGATGGACTCCGGGGTGATAAATGCTCGCCGACCCGTAAAGCGGGCCTGCAGCCAAGCAAAAGGCAGGACAAGATATTCCAATAGCCTGGGCAAATGGAGTTGGGGAGGCTTGCAGTGCAAGTGTGTAGCGATTGATTGGAAGAAGTTTTGGAAGGAGCAGTCGCCACCAACCAGGATAAACCGCTGGCTATGTATTTCGGAAACCATTAGGCAGTACATGGCCGTCACCACGTCCCGCACATCCACCCAATTGCCGGTACCCCGAGGGATGAAAGGGAAGCCCGATCGGATGAGCCGAAAAAAATGGGGCGTACCCTCGTTCCAGCGGCCGCTACCAAGGATCATCGATGGATTGACTATGACTGCCTTAAGGCCTTCTTCCATTCCCCGCCAAACTTCCTGTTCTCCATAGCATTTGGTAATGCCGTAATAAGAATGGCGTAAATCTTCTTTCCAGGGCGTATCCTCATCGATGATTTCTCCGTCGCCAGCGCGACCCAAGGCGGCTACCGAACTGACAAAGCAGAATTTTCTCACGCCATGCAACAGCGAAAAATTGACGAGGTCTGCCGTGGCATGGGTATTGATTCGTTCCATGTCCCGATAATCTTTCCTGTCGAAAGATACCATGGCTGCAGCGTGAAAAACCCAATGGACGCCTTCCAGGCACTCGGATAGAAATCCGAAATCCCGGATATCCCCTTCCAGCCAACTAATCGAATCTCCCAAATCGGCGACTAGATCCATGGCGCTGCCCCTTCGGCGCAAAGCCAGAATGTTGGTATGACCCATGCGAAGAAGGTAGCGAAGAAGATAGGAACCTAAAAACCCTGTTCCTCCTGTCACCAAGATACGCAGCGTCGATTTTTCCTGGGGAATTCCCGCCGGCTCCAAGGGGAAGAATTATTCAGCTTTAAGTGTCATGGTATACTCGGCAACGGCCTTGATTTTGGCCTTATCAAGCAGTGCCTTGAAGGACGCCATGGTTTTGCGGCCATTCGTGATGACAGCAACCCGCTCATTGAGTTTCAGTTTGGAGGTGGCCAGATTTGCTGCACCGCTAGCTCCCATATCGCCGTAAACCCCATGGCAGGTAACGCAGTATTGCTTGTATATTTTCTTACCATCTACAGCCTGAGGAAAAGCTGTTGTTCCCTCAGGAAAGGTGAATCCGGCTCCTGCAAAGACCAAACCGGAAATAAGGAAAGTAAACAAAAGAAAAGATTTCATCGTAGGGTTTTGATGGTGAAAATAGCCAAAATACAGCTGCCGATGGGAAGGTTTAAGCCTATTAAACAAATATTAACAAAAACCAAGGGGGATACTTTCTGGATTATCCCGGGAAGTGTAACTTCCAGGGGATTTCGTTGCATCTCAGGATTGGAATGGATGCTATTTCCGGGGTAAATGCCAACTAGGGTGACTAACCAACTAATCTACTGGCCGGCTCTCTCTCCATGGATGGTTTTGCTCCATCTGAGCTGCCTGGGCCTCCCATCCAAAGCCATCACCTCGACAGGGAAATTCCCTTGCTGGAGCGGGGAACTTGTAAACGCCGATGCTAGGCCAGCTGCGATAAGCCTGAAGCAAAGGGCAGATACCATCTGGCTGGACCAACTCCCCATACAGGCCTACTCGGAGGGAATCCGTCCGGTGAAAGGGGGCAGCAACTATCAGGGAGATACCATCCGCATGCAAGGGAAACCCTACCTCAGGGGTATTGGCCTTCAGTCTGTCAGTGTCATTCCACTACAGGTCGACGGGGAGGCGTTTCGATTGCTGGCTACCCTTGGCGCTGATGATGCGGGCAATCCGACTATACCTATCCGCTTTTTCGTTTTGGGGGACGGGCGTCTATTATACGCGAGTCCTCCCCTACTACCGGGCGATAAGCCAGCGGAGGTGGATATAAACCTGGCAGGAATCCGTCGGCTCGGCCTGCTGATGACAGATCAGACCGGGGGCATTCGCAACAAACGCACCTATGGAAACTGGGCGATGGCCAGAATCCTGATGCGTCCGGGCCACCGACCCCGGCAGGTTCCCAGGGATCGATCCGCCCTTTACCTGACACCTGCACCGAGGAAGTCGCCACAAATTCATTCTCCCCGTGTGGCGGGTGTGCGTCCCGGGCATCCATTCCAGTATCGAATGGCAGCGACCGGGCAGCGACCCATGCGTTTTACCGTGAAGGGATTGCCGTCAGGCCTGACGCTGGATGCGGCATCGGGTATCATCAGCGGCATGGTGGCCCTTCCTGGTAGGTATGCCCTGTCCCTGGTTGCGGAAAATACCCGAGGCAGCGCCCGGCAGCCGCTGGAAGTCATCGTGGGCGACACTATAGCTCGCACTCCGCCACTCGGATGGAATGGCTGGAACTCCTGGGCTCACCTTTTGGACAGCGAAAAGGTCCTGGCCTCAGCTCGGGCCATGGTGTATTCCGGGCTGGCAGACTGCGGCTGGACCTACATCAACATCGACGATTGCTGGCAGGGAGTGCGGAGCGGGCCCTATAGCGCCCTGCAGCCAAACGCAAAATTCCCCGACATGAAGGGGCTTATTGAGGAAATTCACGCGCTGGGACTAAAGGCAGGAATCTACTCCACCCCTTACATTTCCACCTATGCAGGGTATCCAGGCGGCTCCTCCGACGCAGCGCAAGGGGGCGAGACCCATGAACAAATTCGCCAAAACCGACAGCCCTACATGCGCATTGGTCCCTACCGGTTTGAAGAGGCCGATGCTCGGCAGTGGTCGGAATGGGGCATAGATTTTTTAAAATACGATTGGCGGATCGAGCCGTCATCGGCGGAGCGGATGGCCACCGCCTTGCGGCATTGCGGCCGCGATATCATTTTGAGCCTGTCCAATTCCGCCCCGGTGGAAAAAGGCTCCTCCTGGGCAAGTGTAGCCCAGATGTATCGGACAGGACCCGACATCCGGGATAGTTGGAACAGTGTGTATCTCACCACCTTTTCCCTGGATGCCTGGTCGGACTTTACCGGGCCGGGGCATTGGCCCGATCCAGATATGATGGTGTTGGGCAAGGTGAGTACCGGAGCGAGCCTTCATCCCACCCGGCTGAGTCCCGACGAGCAGTACAGCCATATGACCATGAACGCTTTGCTTTCCGCCCCCCTACTAATCGGCTGTCCACTAGAACAGCTCGACCGCTTCACCCTAAATTTGCTGACCGCTACCGAAGTGCTCGCTGTGAATCAGGACCCCCTGGGAAAAGCTCCCCGCCGCATGGTAAGCGAGGGGCCGGTTCAGGTGTGGGTAAAGGATTTGGAGGGTGGAGCAAAAGCCGTGGGATTTTTTCACACGGCCCGGTATGGGGAGACTCCGGCCTCGTACTTCCGTTGGGGAAAAGAGAAAGCTATAGCTTACCACTTCGAACCCGAAAGCTTGGGCATGACGGGAACCTGGCAGGTCCGGGACGCCTGGCGCCAGCGGGAGCTGGGACAGGCCAGGCACTTGCGGTTTACCATCCCCCATCACGGCACTGTTCTCCTCATCCTTCGACCCCTTAAGGAAGGAAAAAGCAGCGCAACAGCTGCGAAATAGCCGTAGCTTTATGGAAAAAAAATGAGCCAGCTATCAGGAAAAATTCCCTCAGGAAAATTTTTAAGCACCCTGGGCATTATCTTCTTTATTGCCTTGATTGTGATTATCTTTTCCAACGCCACCTTTATCACCATCGATGCCGGTGAGCGAGGGGTCCTGTTTCGACGATTCAGCGGGGGTTTGGAAAAAGACCGCACCTACACGCCCGGATTCCACATCTATGCTCCCTGGAATACCATGTACATCTATAACGTACGCGAGCAGCAGCTCGAGGAACAAATGGAAGTCCTCTCGAGCAATGGCCTGAGCATACGCGTGGACGTTACGGTTCGAGCCCATCCAGCCTTTGACAAAATCCCCCAACTCCACGAATCCTTTGGCAAGGATTTCATTCAGAGTTTGGTTCGGCCCGAAGTGCGCAGTTCCGTCCGGAAAATTATTGGTCGCTTTACCCCAGAGGAGTTATACTCCACCCGCAGGGAGGAGGTCCAGACCCTTATTCAAAAAGACCTCGAAACCACCTTGGCCAAAAACTTCGTGAACCTAAAAGCATCCCTCATTCGCGAAATCAATTTGCCCCAGAAAGTCCGCACAGCAATCGAGGAAAAAATAGAGGCGGAGCAACTTTCTTTGAAATTTGAGTACATTCTGGAACAGGAAAAGCAGGAGTCGGATCGAAAGATTATCGAGGCAAGGGCCAAGGCTGAGGCGAATCAAATCCTGACGGCGAGCCTTTCAGATAAGATATTGAAGGATAAGGGCATTGAAGCCACGCTTAAGCTGGCAAACTCACCCAACTCAAAGATAATCATCATTGGAAGCGGGTCGGACGGATTACCGATTATCCTGGGCAATCCCAATTGAATTAACCTAATTCGGAGGGCCTTTCAAGCGTTCCTCCTCCTGCAGCAGTTGGCGGATAGAAGCCATGAAAGCGGTGACCGAATCCGGATCGGTGCCATCGCAGAAGGCGCGCACCCTTCTGCGAGAATCCACCAGAATTAAGCGGCCGCTGTGGTCAAATCCACCTGGAGCGTCCGGATTTTCCAGGGCGATGCTGAAGTATTTTCCAGCAATACCCAGCAGGCGGGCTTTGTCGCCAGTCAGGAATTTCCAACGACGGGTGTCGGCATCCAGATTCCTGGCATAGTTAGCCAGCCGACCGACAGTGTCCCTTTTGGGGTCGATGGAATAGGAGACCAACAGCAGGTTTTCCGTGTTTTGGAAGGCTTCATGGACCCGGAGCATCTGCCGGGTGACCATGGGGCAGATACTTGGACAGCTGACAAAGAAGAAGTCGGCAACATGAATTTTCCCCTGCAAAGACTCCCAGGTAAAGGGTAGACTATCCTGATCTGTGAAGGAAAGTTCCGGGATGGTATGATAGCGGACTGTGCCATCGGGCAGGGTTTCCTTGTTTCCAAGGATGGGTAGAGGGCCTTGTTCCTGTTTCGCGCAAGTCATCAGCATGCCCAAGAGCGCAAAGCTGGAAAGCCCTAATCGCCAACCAGATAATTTGAACACCTACTTGACTTTAAATTTTTCCATCCATGCGCGCCCAATTTCCATGGCGGTGTGGGTTTCCTTTTGAACGCCTTCGATTTGTTTTCGCTGTTGGCGCAGGTAAGCCAAAACCTCCTCATCGGGAAGATTTGTCTGGCGGTAAGGGGGCAAATAATGGTTCATCCATAGCATCATGCTTTCCTCAGCTGCATCCATTTTACCCAAGTCGCGCAGGATGGATTCCCGATCGCCAGCACGAAGCATAGAGTCCCTTTCTTCCAATTGCTTTAATTCCAGAGCAAGTTGCGCCAGTTCAGATGTCATGGGCATGATCTCATCGTGGATGCGCATAATGTCGCGATGGAGCGATTCAACGGGATCGGGCTGGCAGGAAAAAAAGCCAGAAAGCAGGCCTAGGAGGATTAGCCGAAAAAAGAAAGCCATGCTGCGATTTTCCAACAAAAGACTGGAAGGAGGCAAAAGGTTGACCCCTAGGAGCATTATTCCAGGATTCCTTTTTTAATCTCGTACTCCTTGATGAAGTTCTCGACAATCTCGTCGATAATGTCTTTGAGCATAGAGCGCTCCAGTCGTGCGATGGACTTCAGTTTGCTAAGCTTTGTTTCGTCAAAAACGAGAGTGAGCCTGCGGGTTCCCCCAGAGCCCATACGGAAAGAGGAAGAATCTACGGTGCTGCGAAGGATAGCATCGAGGCCGGCCATAGGTTTGAGGGACCGTTTGCGCGGGCCGTGATCTTCCCGCTGGTAATTGGGATCGGAGAAGCGCTCGAAGGAATCCTCAAAGGCTTCTTGGAGAAAAACATGAAGATCATCGCTGAATTTCTTTCCACTGCTGCGCTTTAATGGGGTCGTCGCTGGCGCTTTGGATGTGGCAACTGGTTCCGAAGTCGGGGAAACGGGGTTTTGGATTCGAGGGCGTAAAACCTGTCCCTCAGAAACTGGGGCACGATGAGGCCCAGTTTGACTGGCCTGTTGGAGCAGGTCTTCCATTCCCGATGTGAATCTTTTCTTACTCATGGGATGCGGGACAGGGGATGATCAGGAATTTTCAGTTCTGCCCAGCAGCTCCTTACACAGCGTCAGATAATCCTCTGCGCCAATGCTAGCAGCATTATAAGAAAAGATATCCTTGCGCTGCGCTGGTGCCTCCGCCAGGGATACATTGTCCCGAATGAGGGTTTCGAAAAGTAGTTCCCCGAAGTATTTCTTGATGGTTTCCACTACGTCGCGGTTCAACACTTTCCGGTGATCGTACATGGTAGCTATGACCCCCGCTATTTTTAGCTCTTTGTTCAGTCGGGCCTGCACTTTCTGGATGACTTGCTTAATCTTGGCAAGACCCTGCATGGCTAGAAATTCGGTTTGCAGGGGGATGAGGACATAGTCCGAACTGGTGAGCGAATTCAGCGTGAGCAGCCCAAGAGAAGGCGGACAATCGATGATAATAAAATCGTAGCTGTCTCGAACCTGGTCAAGCAGTTCCCTAAGGATATATTCCCTACCCGCCTCGTTAATAAGTTCCATTTCCGCACCCGACAAATCCAAGGTAGAGATGATGACATCGAGATTATCCTTGGCCGGATAGGGAACCAGCGGGCTTTCGCCGCGCAGAGCCTCATAAATAGTGTTGGGAAATCGGGGTAGACCAAGGGAGATGGTCAAATTGGCCTGTGGGTCTAAATCGAGCAGGCATACCCGCTTGCCCAACTCCACCAGGCCAGCACCGACATTGATGGCGCTTGTGGTCTTGCCGACCCCTCCTTTATGGTTCAATAACGAAATAACTAAACCCATGTCATGTGGTCTTGATGGTATCGGGTAGAATCAGGGAGTAACAAATGCAAAAATAATAAATATTTTGATTAAACATATATATCTTATCCTTAGGCATTTTTATAAAATAATTGCTTCCCCGGAAATCTGAGCTGGAGGAGCAGGATATCTTCGGCCGAGCCTGTCCGCCCCCATGCCAAATCACCTGGAGGTTATCCGGGTGCGTTACCCATTAGTAGGCTAGGCCTGGAAAATGTGAGAAGAGCGTGTTAGGCAGTTGGGAAAGCAACATCATCAGGGTGATTTTCCTTTATTTCCCGGGCCTGGAGCAAGAACGGTCACATCGCCCACGGGGCGCCGTCCTTTCCCAGCAAATCCTGTGAGCTCATCGCCTAGTTCGCTGCGAGCCTTGGCGGCGAGACTATCCAGCTGCCTGAGGATATCCGGAAAGAGCTGACTCAGGTCATAACATTCTCCGGGATCCCGGCGCAGGTCGTACAGGCCACCAGCTATGGAAAAATCCTCCGGGGCGGTTCCGGGATATCCGTCTTGCCCGGGAGGGTGCAGGGTGTACGTTCGCCCCGGATGAGGGAATACCCGTTTCCAATGATCCATCCGAACGGCTTCTAAGGCATTTTTTCTATAGTAATAAAGGAATTCCCGCCTTATTGGCTGGTCGGTACGTCCGTTCAGCAGCGGAAGCAGGGACATACCGTCGATGGGAACAGGGGGAAGAGGAATATTCAGCAAATCCGCCAGTGTAGGGAGTACATCTATGGTGGAGGCCAGCTGGTTGCAAGTGCGGGGGGGAATCCTGCCAGGCCAATAAAAGATAGCCGGCACGCGATGCCCACCTTCGAAGGAGGTCCCCTTCCCTTCACGGAGGCCGCCGCTGCTGCCGGCGTGATGGCCGTAGTTCAGCCATGGCCCATTGTCGCTACTGAAGAGGATGAGGGTGTTTTCGGAAAGCTTGTATTTAGCCAGGGTTCGAACGATGGTATCCACCGACCAATCCATTTCGGCCATGACATCGGCAAACAATCCGGCTCCGGTGTGCCCGGCAAATCGCTCGGATACGGCGATGGGAACATGAGGCATGGTGTGCGCCAGATAGAGAAAGAAAGGATAGGCCCGATTGGCGGTAATGAAATCGACGGCCTTTTCAGTGTATCGGCGCGTGAGCTGACCCTGATCGGTCAGATTGCGCACCAGGGCAAAGGTGTCACGATTCAGGATAAGCGGAAGGGGTGGTATCGATTTCTTCCAGCCGGCGCTTTCCCCGGTGCCATCGTAACCCACCGGCCACATATCGTTAGAGTAGGGAATACCGAAATAGGAATCGAATCCTTGTTGGAGCGGCATGAAGAGCGGATGGTCGCCCAGGTGCCATTTGCCGATAGCAGCAGTGCGGTAATCCTTCTGCTTGAGAAGCTCAGCCAGGGTGATTTCCTGGGGATGAAGACCAATGGTAGCATTAGGAAAATAGGCCCCGGAAACCCCTACCCGATTCGGATAACAACCGGTGAGCAGGGCTGCCCTGGAGGCACTACAAACTGCCTGAGCACTTAGGAACTGCGTGAACCGCATGCCTTGCGAAGCGAGCCTGTCAATGGCTGGGGTCTCATAGCCCAGGGCCCCATAGCAGGAGAGGTCGCCAAAGCCGAGGTCATCCATATAGATAACGATTACATTAGGCCTGGTCAAATCAGGAGGCGGCTCCGATGAGGGGAGAACGAAGGGCAGTTGCCACCAAAGCAACAAAGGAAAGAGGATGGAGAACAGCATCGTTGAATGGTCAATGTGGGCAGAAGATAAGGCTTTTATTGGTATACGGATGGATTGCATCCAGCAATTCGCACGAAAGCAGGAAACGGCTTGGTAGAGCCGAAAAAAAAAGGCAGCTTTGGAGCCGTTTATCCAATGAAAAGTCAAAGCCATGAAAAATGATTTCTCTATTGTCAATCTGTTACTGATTGTATCCGTGGTCTTCCTGCTGGCAGACCGATTTATCACCGGCAGCAAAAAATCTGCTACAGGTTTCACGGCCACCGAGGGAAAGGCCGATTTACCAGCAGGTGCCATAGCCTACATCAATACCGATAGCCTATTGAGCAACTACAGCTATTTTCGCGAGGAGGCCGGAAAACTAGAACAAAAGGCCAAGGAAGCAGAGGCCGCCCTGCAAGCCCGGGGACAAGCACTTCAGCGGGAGTTCGCCCAAGCCCAGAACCGGGTGCAGTCGGGTACCATGACCCCACGGCAGGTCCAGGAGGAAGAGCAACGCCTTGGGCAAAAGCAACAAGGACTGGCCGCCGAGCAGGAAAGGCTAAGCCAAGGTCTCCTAGCTGATCAACAAGCCCTGCAGGCTGTCATCCAGACCCGGCTCAAAGGCCTGCTCCAGGAAATCCGCAAGGAAAAAGGATACGCCTACATCCTGAACTACACCGTTGGCAGCGGGGTGCTTATGGTAGATCCTGCGCTGGATATCACGCGGACAGTAACAGAAAAACTTAATCAACAAGAAGACTAAGTTTTCCACATACCGATGTGGAAAAATGCTTGCGTTTTCCACATCGGTTTTTTCCTTTTCCTTTTGTTCCCCTCTAGCAATATTTTTTTTATTCCATTACAAGACATTGAAATTCAATATTTATTAATTTTTATTAGAATATATTAAATCCTGATAAATGCCTTTTTAGAAAAGTTATCCACACGATGTGCAAAATACTTTGTATTAAAAATTTGTTCAATCCGTAGGACTGATTTACTTTGCACCCAAGAAGCGTCCGTTCACCGGTCTTTCAACTCCCTGATAAAGTATCCACCCTGATTCACCCTGGATTAGGACGGATTTTGTTTGTATGCCACACGTGAAACCTAAAAAAAAATATGGGGACATCCATCAGGTTGAAGCAGGCGAAGGAGCCTGCCGTTCGGACTTACGCACATGAAGAGGCGCTGGCGGAGGCTACGCGTTATTTTAATGGTGATTCCTTAGCTGCCAGTGTTTGGGTAAACAAGTATGCCCTGAAAGATGCATTTGGCAAGATTTATGAGAAATCGCCCGATGACATGCACCGGCGTATTGCCGCAGAAATCGCCCGGGTAGAGGCCAGGTACCCCAATCCGCTCTCCGAGGAGGAGATTTACGGCTTGCTGGCAGATTTCCGCTACATCGTGCCCCAGGGAAGTCCCATGGCGGGCATTGGCAATCATTTCCAGGTTTCATCCCTTAGCAATTGCTTTGTCATTGGTTCGGGGGCTGATTCCTATGGGGGTATCATCCGTACCGACGAGGAACAGGTACAATTAATGAAGCGTCGCGGGGGTGTGGGTCACGATTTATCCCACATTCGTCCTAAGGGAAGTCCCGTGATGAATTCCGCTCTTTCCTCCACGGGCATTGTCCCTTTCATGGAACGCTATTCCAATTCCACCCGGGAGGTTGCCCAAGACGGCCGCCGCGGGGCGCTGATGCTTTCCGTCTCCGTCCGCCATCCGGACGCTGAGGACTTCATTGACGCCAAGTTGGAGCAGGGCAGGGTCACGGGGGCCAATGTCTCCGTGCGCATAGACGATAAGTTTATGCGGGCGGTCATGGCCGACAAGAAATATAGCCAGCAATACCCTGTCGAGGGAAAAGAGCCTGTATTCACCAAGGAAATCCATGCAAGTAAGCTTTGGGATAAAATCATTTACAACGCCTGGAAATCAGCGGAACCAGGCGTGCTCTTCTGGGATACCATTTTGAGGGAATCCATTCCAGATTGTTACGCAGACCTTGGCTTCCGCACGGTAAGCACCAATCCATGCGGAGAAATTCCCCTCTGCCCCTACGACAGCTGCAGGCTACTGGCTATCAACTTGTTCAGCTATGTTCGTGATCCCTTTACGCCGGCAGCTCACTTCGACTTCGAGTTGTTTGCCAGGCATGCCCGCATTGCCCAGCGGATTATGGATGATATCATTGATTTGGAGATTGAAAAAATTGACGGCATTCTGGAGAAAATTGCCCGGGATCCCGAACCTGATCCCATGAAAATCGTGGAAAAGGTTCTCTGGGAAAAGGTCAAAGCAACTTGTATGAACGGTCGCCGCACCGGGGTGGGCATCACTGCAGAGGGAGACACCTTGGCTGCCCTGGGTATCCGCTACGGTACAACGGAGGCTACCGAAGCTTCCGTTGAAATTCACAAGAATTTGGCCATCAACGCCTATCGAAGTTCAGTTACGCTGGCGCAAGAAAGAGGGGCCTTCCCAATGTTCTCGGCAGATCGCGAAAAGGGCAATCCCTTTATCGGCAGGCTGCGCGAAGCTGATCCCAGCCTTTATGCCGACATGGTAACCTACGGACGCCGCAATATTGCGCTGCTCACCATCGCACCAACCGGTACCACTAGCCTCATGACCCAGACGACATCGGGTATTGAACCGGTATTCATGATTTCCTATAAACGCCGCCGAAAAGTCAATCCCAATGACCCGGAGGTAGAAGTCAATTTTGTCGATGAGGTGGGAGACCACTGGGAGGAATTCCATGTTTTCCATCACAAATTCGTGGACTGGCTTCGGGTGAACGGCTATGATGAAGACCGCGTGAAGAAGTTGCCCACCGAGCAGCTAGACCGCATCATCGCCGAGAGTCCCTATCATCGGGCCACGGCCAACGATGTGGACTGGGTGCAAAAGGTAAAGATGCAGGGTGCTATCCAGAAATGGGTGGATCACTCCATCTCCGTGACCGTCAACGTGCCAGAGGAAACCTCGGTGGACATGGTGCGCACCATTTACCTTACGGCTTGGCAAGAGGGATGTAAAGGATGTACCATTTATCGGGACGGTTCCCGATCGGGTGTCCTCATCTCGGACAAGAAGGAAACCCGCAACGAGACCCCAGCGTCATCGTTTCCGGAAATGGCCTCTCCCCAGCGCCCCGCTATCCTGGAGGCTAAGGTGGTTCGCTTCATGAACAGTAATGAGCCCTGGATGGCGGTCATTGGTTTACTAGAGGGCCGTCCCTACGAAATATTCACCGGTGCAGCCGTGGACATTTTCAAGTTCCCGGATTATGTCACCCAGGGCTGGGTGATTAAAGCACGCGACGACAAGGGAGCCAGCCGATACGATTTCCAGTTTATGGACAAGGACGGCTACAAAATAACCATCGAAGGCCTTTCCCGCTCTTTCAATAAGGAGTTCTGGAACTATGCCAAGCTTATTTCCGGGGTACTGCGCTACGGCATGCCCCTGCTGAAGGTGATTGATCTGATTTCCGATCTCAACGTCGAGCAATCTTACATCAACACCTGGAAGAACGGGGTCATTCGCTCCCTAAAAGCTTTTATACCTGACGGGACTCTGGCTTCGGAAGCCACATGTCCGGATTGCCTGGACCCCAATGGGTTGGTTTTTAAGGAAGGCTGCCTGATTTGCAAGAGTTGCGGTTATTCAGAGTGTCACTAATTCAGAAATCTCCTGTCAATCGACTATAATTTCCGTGTTGCCGCCTCAGCGGCAACACGTTTTTTTTTCGCCATGTTTGCAGCATGGCAAAGGGGGAGCAGCGCAAGCCGGCAGCCCGTATATTTGTGAAAAAAGTATTATGGCGCAATTTGCCTTCCTCAATGGCAGCTGCGTAGAGGCCAGGGGGCTTAGCATAAGGGTCACCGACATCGGTATCCTTCGAGGATATGGGATTTTCGACTATTTTCTGGTGCGCCAGGGAATTCCCCTTTTCCTGGAGGACTACCTGCAGCGTTTCTTTCGTTCTGCAGCTTTGCTCGGGCTTGGAATTCCCTTTACAGAAGCGCAGATAGCTGCCCAGGTATACGAGCTCACTCGACGCAATGGCCTGCAGGAAGCAGGGGTCCGCCTCCTGCTGACTGGGGGCGATTCCCCTGATGGCTATGCCCCCGGGGAATCCCAGTTCATCTTGTTACAATATCCCATAAACTGGATGGCTGCCCGGGACTACAGCGAAGGTGTAAAACTCATCAGCCGGTGTTTCCAGCGGGAGATTCCTGAAGTAAAATCCATTAACTACCTAACCGGCATTCGGCACCGCCCGGAAATGTTGGCGGCGGGTGCCGTGGAAATCCTTTACCACGATGGCGTATTTTGGCGGGAAACGGTTCGTGGCAATGTCTTCATGGTTATCAACGGGGAGCTCTTCACGCCCGAATCGCAGATTCTCCTCGGCATCACCCGAAAGCATATCCTGAACCTGGCTTCCAAGCGAATGCTGGTCCACGCGGAAGAAATACCTTTGAAACGGCTGACGGAGGCTACCGAGGTTTTTATAACCTCTTCCACCAAAGGCGTTCTGCCTGTGGTTGCCATCGATGGCAACAGGGTGGGTGACGGGCGTCCTGGCCCCCTAACTCAGGCTCTTGCTGGGGATTGGGAGGTCCATGTAGCCAGTTACCTTGCCCATCGGCGGCAGGTTCCCGCTTTTGCTCCCTCCCCTTCAAATGCTCTGCCGTGATACATCTAAGCCCGGAACAGTTAGCTGCTATGGACCGTTATCAGCGGATGAATCTGGTAAACTCCCTTTCAGGATACAAGCAGCCTTTCTTGGTGGGGAGTCTGGATGGCCGCAACCGGTACAACCTGGGGTTATTCAACTCGCTGGTCCACATCGGGGCGCATCCGGCGCGCATGGGATTCTTCATTCGTCCCCTCACGGTGCCGCGCCACACCTACCACAACATGCTGGAGCGCAAGGTGTTCACCATAAACCTTGTCCGGGAGGATATGCTGGATGCGGCACATCAAACCTCTGCCGATTATCCTTGGGGGGTGTCCGAGTTTAGTGCCACAGGCCTCACGGCTTGGTTTTCGGAAAAGCACCCTGCACCTTACGTTGCCGAATCCGTCCTGCGCATAGGCATGGAGCTCGAGGAAGATCACCGCCTGGCCTGCAACGGCAATATCCTGGTGGTCGGCCGGGTCGTTGAGCTATTCTTGCCCGAGGACAGTCTGCAACCTGCGGGGCATGTGGACATCATGGGGCAGCAGACGGTGGGCGTCATCGGATTAGATACCTATTTTCGCGCCAATCTCTTGGGGGTAAAGCCCTACGCGCGTCCAACCTGAAATCCTGCTAGGTGAGCATTAAGGTTAGGAAAGTATTCGTCTGTCGTTCATGCGGTGCCCAATCACCCAAATGGACGGGTAAGTGTCCTGCCTGCGGGGAATGGAACACCTATCAGGAAGAGGTTCTGCAGCGCGATGTATCCAATGAGCCGGGACGGGATGCATGGAAAATTTCCTCCCCATTGGAAGCATTACCCCAACCCGTGGCTTTGGATGCTATCCGCCCCCGGGATACCCCACGGCTTCGCACGCCGGATGAAGAACTGAATCGTGTCCTTGGCGGCGGCATAGTTCCCGGATCCCTGGTTCTCATTGGTGGCCAGCCCGGCATTGGCAAATCCACCCTTTTGCTGCAGTTGGCTCTTCGATTGGGAGGCAAGGTGTTGTACATCGCCGGGGAAGAAAGCGAGGATCAGATCAAAATGCGGGCCGACAGGTTGGGTGAGCGCACCTCGGGTTGTCACCTGCTCTCAGAAACCAATGTCACCCGGATTTGCACCATCGCCCTTGGATTCGAACCCGACCTCATCATCGCCGACTCCATACAGACCCTCTCGGTCCCCTATCTCGATGCCACCCCGGGGAGTATATCTCAAATCAGGGAGTGTGCCGGGGAGTTCCAACGTTTTGCCAAAAGCACAAATATTCCGGTCTTCCTTATTGGGCATATCACCAAAGACGGCAGCCTGGCAGGTCCTAAACTCCTGGAGCACGTTGTTGACACGGTTTTGCAGTTCGAGGGGGAACAGCACTACACTTACCGCATGCTGCGGACCATAAAGAATAGGTTCGGTTCAACCGACGAAATGGGCATCTACGAAATGCAAGCCGGGGGTCTGCGGCAGGTCTCCAATCCGTCGGAACTCCTTCTTTCCCAGCACGGAGAAAATCTGAGCGGTAGTGCCGTGGCTGCCACTCAGGAGGGTATGCGACCCATGCTCATCGAAACGCAGGCCCTGGTTACCAAAGCGGTTTATGGCACACCGCAGCGATCGGCCACTGGATTTGACCTGCGCCGGCTGGGCATGTTGCTTGCCGTTCTGGAAAAGCGGGGTGGTCTTCCTTTCGGCATGCGCGACGTCTTTCTCAATATTGCCGGGGGTATCCGGGTGGACGATCCGGGAATCGATCTGGCCATTGTGGCGGCCCTTCTCTCTTCGCTGGAGGATGTGGCTCTTCCGCGAAAGAGTTGTTTCGTGGGGGAAGTCGGGCTATCTGGTGAAATTCGGGCTGTCAACCGCATCGATCAGCGCATCCAGGAGGCCGACCGCCTTGGATTTGAAACCATGTATTTGTCGCGCTACAACCTGAAGGGTCTGGACGCGCAGCGCTTCGGCATAAAACTGGAAACCTTTGGCCGCCTGGAGGAGTTGTACGCAGCATTATTCCCTTGATATGCCGTCCAAGCTGCTGCAGCCTGCCTCCGAAGGGAACTCCGCTAATGACCCCACCCTTTATTTCGACGGGGTGTGCAATTTGTGCCACCACGCAGTGGGGTGGATTATCCGGCGTGACCGGCTGGGGATTATACGTTACCAGACCCTTCAGTCGGAAGAAGGCCAAGCCCTACTTCACAAACTACCTGCAGCTGACCGAAAGGGCGATACTGTCCTGCTCCTTTTCAGAGGACGGATTTACACGCATTCCAGCGCCTCCCTTCAGTCCATGATTCTTTTGGGCGGTACCTGGGCCATCCTGGGCAGAGCCTGTCTCCTCGTGCCGGCAGGCCTACGCGACAGCCTCTACCATTGGATTGCCGCTAATCGCTACCGCTGGTTTGGTCAGCGGGAAACGTGTACGCTACCCGTACGGCCGGAAGGTCGGGGCAAAAGACCCCAACCTTAGTCAGCGCAATGAATGAATCCTCAGTACTGGAAGGGTTTTCCGTTGGCGAGAACCTCTTGGGTTTTTTCATCAAAAGTTACTCGGGCACCGGTGCGGTAAGCCGCTGTTGACATGATGGTGGCAATGGAGTGCTGGTAGCCCGCCTCAACGGGGGCATTGGGTTGTTTGCGCGATCGCACACATTCCATCCAGTTCTTCATATGGTAGAAGGTGAGGGAATCTCCACCTGTATTAGCTCCGGTCTCCACCTTTTCCCCTTCGAGTTTCTGGGCACCCAGGAGATTGGGCTTCATGTCCATGGCTCTGGCCTCCCTTTCGCCTAAGCCCCCTGTAGATGAAATTTCATTGGTATCCAAATTAATCATACCCCCATTGGAGTAGTACAATTCCTTGGTACCCCCTGCCCCATTGGAGAATCGGCTGGTAAACTGAACCTGGAATCCGGTGCTGGGGTCGTCGGCCGGACCGTAATCGAACACCACGGTGAGGGTATCTGCGTTGGTTCTGCCGTCCTTCCATTGATAGATCCCTCCATTGGCTACAGCGCTGCGGGGATGGGGAAGTCCGCTGAACCAGTGCACGGTATCGATTTGGTGGCTCATCCACTGCCCGGGAATACCGGAGGAATAGGGCCAGAAGAGCCTGTATTCGAGGTATTTTCGGGGATCAAAAGCGACCTGCGGCCGATTGAGGAGGTAGCGATTCCAATCCACGTCCTCCTCTTTCAATTCGGCGACCAGCGCAGGTCTGCGCCAGCGTCCGGGTTGATTGACATTCCACATCAGTTCCACCATCACGATGGGTCCGAACTTACCGCTTTGGATGAATTCGGCAGCGGAGTGGTAAGCAGCTCCGCTTCGTCGCTGGGAGCCTATCTGCACTATCTTTCCGGTGGTCTTCACCGCTTTCAGCACAGCGCGGTTGTCGGCCATGGTTTCAGCCAAGGGCTTTTCGGCATACACATCGCAGCCTGCTTCTACCGCTTCGATGGTATGCAGGGCATGTTGAAAATCTGCCGTGCTCAGGATGACGGCGTCCACGCTCCGGGAGGCGTACAATTCCTCATTATTTCGGAACATGGTCACATTGGCTCCCAGGCTTTTGTCGAGCGTAGCTTTACCCTCCTCCCTTCGTTTTTTCCAGATATCCGACACAGCAACCATTTCAAAGTTGAGGGAGCCCATCAACTCGCGGAAGGGAGGCATGAGAGAGCTTCGAAAGCGATCGGAGAAGCCTACACAGCCAACTCGAATGCGGTCGTTGGCACCAAGAATTCGGGCATAGCTGGCGGCGGAAAAGCTCAGGGCTGCTCCGGCAAGCATCGATTTTTTTAGAAAAGTTCTTCTGTTGGTTTCCATGATTGCAAGTTTAATGGGAAATGGTTCTTAGTTTAATATTACGGAAAGACACGGAGTCGCCGTGGTCCTGAAGCAAAATCGGACCGGCATCTGCGGTGCCGAATCCGGGATACTTGACGTATTTGCTGCGCGCCACCAGGGCTTGATAAATCGCCGACTTCCTTTCGTATTGCACCACCTTAAATCCATTGAGCCAGTGCTGTATGGTGTTGTCGGGAAAGACGATGATGCGGCCCTGGTTCCACTCGCCGATTTTCCGCTGAAAGCGGGGCTCCACCTTTAGGGAGGGAATCAGGTCGTAGAGGCTCCCCAGGGTGCGGTTACCGACAACTCCCTGGCTGGCATCGGGGTGACGGGCATCGTCCAGGATTTGGAATTCGAGACCTACGCCCGATTTGCCATTACTGTCGTATTTTTCATCGACGAAATATTTAACCCCGGAGTTGGCGCCTTCAGAGAGCCTGAAGTCAAAAACCAGTTCGAAAGCCCCGTAGAAATCCTTGGTAACGATATCATTTCCGGTCTCTGAGCCACCGGATCCACCAACGGAGAGGACACCATCGGTTGATTTCCACCGAACGGAAGGCGTCTGATCTGTATGGACACTTCGCCAGCCGGAGAGGTCAGTACCATTATAGAGCGCGGTAAATCCTTGGAACTTTTCCATATCGGAAAGTTTGTTGGCCAGCAGATTGACCACTGGGGTCTGATCGAAGGGGCTGGGTACCAGGTTTCGGGTTTGAATCCGGATATTCCGCCAGCGGATTTCCTTGCCGGGCAGGGCGTCTTTCCCAATGGCGTGGACTTGCAGGGCAATGAATCCGGAGCTTGTCATGTCATCGATGAGGGCGGATATGGGCACCTCATTGACCCAGGTTCGAATGACTGGGCCAATAGCTTCTATGCGGTAGGTGTTCCATTCTCCCAGCTTGAAAGCTTTGCGCGCCAGGGGATTGATGGCTGGGATGTATAGCCAGTCCCGCCGGCTTTCATCATAGATTCCTCCTGACCAGGCGCGGTCGGAAGGATCGATTTCCATCTGATAGCCATGGACGCGGCCATCCTTGAAGTCGGGACGGGACAGGCTGCGGAACTGGATACCCGAGTTCATGGATCCATCCACCTTCAGTTCCAATTCGAGGATAAAATCCCCGTAATCTTTTTCGGTTGCCAGAAACGAATTGGGGGTGTTGGAAACGGTAGTGCCCACGATGGCACCATCCTCCACCCGGTACTTCGCCTGCCCATTGAGTTGGCGGAAGCCGCTGAGATCCTTTCCGTTGAACAACCATTCCCAATCCCCGGTCTGACCGGTTTTCTGGGCTATTAGTTTTCCCTGGCATCCGAGAAGCAGGGCAATAAATAAGAGGTGATACATATGTGGTGTGGGTTTAGGTCACAAGGTCTTCACCTGGATTTTCCGAAAATGAATTTCCATTATATTTCCAGGATGAAGCTGCAGGCCAACGGGACCTTCGGGGGGCAGGGAAGCGGAGGTATAGTCCAGCACTTGGGTGCCATTGAGCCAAACTTGGTAGGTATCGCCGGAGCAACGCACCATCAAGGTATTCCAGTCTCCGGTGCGGAGAAGTTCCGGGACGCCGGCGGCCTCTACGGGATAGCCCTTACCCGGGAGATAGGGTGAGGCCGTCCTGTCGGTTTTGAGAGACCCGGAGATACCAATTTGGATTTGATTAGCCTCGGAACGAAGGAAAATACCGGAATCGACGATGCCGTCCAACATTCGAAAATCGGTCTGAAAAAGAAAATTGCGGAAGGACTCCCGGGTCCACAGGATGCTCCCCTTTTTTTCGGGACTGTTTTTCACGCGGAGTATCCCATCAGTTACCTGCCAGCACTGCGCTTCGGCGCTGGGAGACCAGGCCTCAAGCGTATCTTTGGGGAGTAAGTCCCGCCAATCTGCATCGCTCTGACTAGCAACAGGCAATGTGCCAATGAGGAAGAAAAGCAGTGTCGGTGCGCGCATAAGGAGAGACCCGGTGGCATGGCAGGTGAGCTGGACCACGAGGATAACGAATATAGTTTTTATATCCCGCATTATGCGAAAACGCTTGGGCATTTCCTGGGATAAGATTAGGATGTAAAAATCTTCTCCCTTGTTTAGGGCCATTCCTGGTCTCTACAAGGCGCAAACGTTTGCGCAAAATTTCTATTGGTCTTAACCCTTATTTGGAAAAATCCGATTACCTTTTCAAACCAACCCATTCCCATGACGGAGCGCCCCTTTATACACGACGATTTTCTTTTGCAGTCACGCACTGCCTCCCGCCTCTACCATGACTATGCGCGGGATATGCCCATCATTGATTACCATAACCATCTGCCGCCCCAAGAAATCGCTACCAATCGCTCCTTTGACAATCTGACCCAGATTTGGCTCCAGGGCGACCATTACAAGTGGCGGGCTATGCGGGCCAATGGGATTGTAGAAAGGTACTGCACTGGAGAAGGTAGCGACGAAGAGAAATTCCAGCAATGGGCACAAACCGTGCCTTACACCTGGCGCAATCCCCTTTTCCACTGGACGGCTTTAGAGCTGAAGCGCTATTTTGGGGTGGATAGCTTGCTCGACAGCCACAATGCCTCCACCATCTACGCCCACTGCAACACCCTGCTCGGGCAAGCGGACTTCCGGGTTCGACCCCTGCTGGAGCGCATGAAGGTGCGAGCTGTATGCACCACCGATGATCCGCTTGATTCCCTCGAGCATCACCGGGCCATGCAGGCTGAGACGAAAAACCAACTAAAAATGTTGCCGGCTTTCCGACCCGATAAGTTTATTCTGGTGCGCGACGTCCGTTTCGGAGGCTATGTCCGACGGCTCGGTGAACTGACCGGCATTTCCCCGAACACCTACGAGGACCTGCTGGAAGCACTCCAATGCCGAGCCGAGGTATTTGCATCCCTTGGTTGCCAGCTATCGGATCACGGACTGGAGTACCTGAGCCCCCAATCCGACACCCCTTCGGAGGTAAACCGCATTTTCAGGACAGCCATGGCGGGCAATGAGGTCAGTGAGGAGGATGCCCGCACCTTTCAATCGGCTATTCTCCACGACTTGGGCTGCCTCTATCATCGCCTGGGTTGGATTCAGCAGTTCCATCTGGGGGCTATGCGCAACAACAATCCCCGGGCCTTGCGCTCGCTGGGACCCGATACCGGCTGGGACTCTATTGGGGACTGGCCGCAAGCCCGTGGCTTAGCGACCTTTCTTGGCAGGCTGGACGCCGAAGACCGTCTTCCACGGACGATTCTCTACAATTTGAATCCGGCCGACAATGCGGTGATGGCCTCCATGACGGGCAATTTCAATGATGGCAGCATGGTGGGTAAAATCCAGTACGGCTCAGGATGGTGGTTCCTAGACCAGAAAGACGGCATGGAACAACAGATGAATGCCCTTTCGAACATGGGCCTGGTCAGCCGCTTTGTGGGTATGCTCACCGATTCGAGGAGTTTCCTTTCCTTTCCGCGGCATGAGTATTTCCGGCGTATATTGTGCAATCTCCTCGGTCGGGAGATAGAAAATGGGGAGTTGCCAGGCGATATCCCTTGGGCGGGAAAACTGGTACAGGACATCTGCTATCACAACATTCGGCAATTCCTTGGATGGGAGGACCACTAAAATTGTCCCAACAATGATGAAAATATTTAGCCTTTCTTTTCGGGTATACGGACTTGTTCTTCTGCCCTGCTGGCTTGCAGGACAGGGTGCCGGGGTCAGTTTCTCTAATTTGCCCAGTGGGGATATCGATGTGGCAATGGATGGAAAGCCCTTCACCCAATACCTCATTTCGCGCAACGCGGAGATTAAAAAACCGGTACTTTTTCCCCTGATCACGCAGGAAGGTAAGACCCTGACCCGGGGTTTTCCCGTCGCGCCTCGTGCGGGCGAACGGACTGACCATCCGCACCATGTTGGTCTATGGCTGAACTACGGCAAGGTAAATGGTGTGGATTATTGGAACAATTCGCCGGAGAGCCTGGCTTCGGGGGATCCGGCAAAATACGGTATGGTCGCGCACCGGTCGGTTGCGGCCATGATTCCCGGCGAGCGAGGGGAGCTCCGGGTCACGGCAGCCTGGCTGGAGGCCGACGGCAAGGGCAAGCAAGTGCTTGAAGAGCGCACCATGTATCATTTTGGCCGCCATCCGCTGGGTCGATATATCGACCGGGAGACCATCCTGGAAGCCCTGGTTGACACCGTCTATTTCAAGGACGACAAGGAGGGGATGCTAGCTATCCGGGTGGCCCGAACCCTAGAACATCCCAGCAATCGGCCCGATTTGTTCACCGATGCGCAGGGGCGGGAAACGAAGGTGCCCACCTTAGACAATACCGGCGTTACCGGCGAATACCTCAGCAGCGAGGGCATCCGTGGAGAGGCCGTATGGAGTACCCGGGCCCGATGGATGCGCCTCGGGGGCCAGGTAGAGGGTCAGCCCGTAGCTATTACCCTTTTTGATCATCCAGGCAATGTAGGGTACCCAACCTATTGGCATGCCCGTGGCTATGGCCTTTTTTCTGCCAATCCCCTTGGCGCGGAAATCTTCAGCAAGGGCAAAGAGCACCTTCATCTTGTCCTGCGCAAGGGAGAGACCCTGCGGTTCCGCTACAGGGTAATCCTGAGTGATAGCATCCCAGGAGAAGAGGTATTGGAGCTGGAAGCCCGCCAATTTGGAGAAAAACCCTGAATTTTAACTTACAAAATCCTAATTATGGAAGATACCAGGCAAAAAGCTCGCCGCCATTTCCTCAAGAGCGTACCCGCTTCGCTGGCAGCATTCACGCTTGTTCCCAGACACGTCCTGGGGGGAAAAGGCTTCACGCCTCCCAGCGACCAGTTGACGAAGGGAATCATTGGTGTGGGGGGAATGGGTCTTGGCCATTTTGGTTACGAGGGGACGAAATTGCTCGCCATTTGCGATGTGGACCGAAATCACCTGCAACGGGCCGCCGATCTGGCTGGCCCCGA
>Ga0169931_10001218_pt1 | contig 42593 bp, 39 predicted proteins | sample Kivu_15m_20L_FD_129675 | JGI IMG/M metagenome (GOLD analysis project Ga0169931, IMG submission 129675) | Freshwater microbial communities from Lake Kivu, Western Province, Rwanda to study Microbial Dark Matter (Phase II) - Kivu_15m_20L... | ecosystem: Environmental > Aquatic > Freshwater > Lake... | reverse complement strand
TTTGAGGCTGGTGCGTACTCGGTGGTGCTCACCGATCGTCGCGACGATGCCATCCTCGAACCCAAACCCGGCGAAATCCGGCTGTGGCCGGCAACGCGCCTGCAGGCCATCTTTCCCGCGGATGGCCTGACTGAAGACACGCTCGCCTCGTTGGCGGCCGCCATAGTCTGCAGCCGTTCGGCCTTGCAGATCGAAGACATTGCCGATCGCGAGTGGGAGCGCGAGTGGCTCAAGGATTTCAAGCCGATGCGTTTTGGGCGAAATCTTTGGATCTGCCCCTCGCATGCCACCGTCGATGAGCAGGACGCGATCGTGGTCGCGCTCGATCCGGGGCTGGCGTTCGGCACCGGTACTCATCCCACCACCCGACTCTGTCTCGAATTTCTCGATGCGCGTCACACGAACAACCCTGCTGCAGCTGCTCGCAAAGCGGACACTATTCGCGTGGTCGATTTCGGCTGCGGCTCGGGTGTGCTGGCGATCGCCGCGCTCAAACTTTGGTCGGGCGCCCAAGCCTTTGCACACGATATCGACCCGCAAGCGCTGACCGCCACGCACGATAACGCGCTCGGCAATCAAGTCGCCGAGCGAATCGAAACTTTTGCCGAAGCCACCGGGCTTGCGAGCCGAGTTGGTACGCAGGGCAACGCCGATCTGGTGTTGGCCAATATTCTTTCGGGACCGCTCTGCGAGCTTGCACCCATTCTTTGTCAGCTGCTCGCACCGGGCGGTGAACTCGTGCTTGCGGGGCTGCTCGATGAGCAGGCAGATGAAGTCATCGCGGCATATGCGTCGACGCTTGTCTTGCAGCGCTGGCGCTCGCTGGACGGCTGGATCTGTCTCGTGGGTCGCAAAGCCCCCTGAATGCACCTGTGAATGCACCTGTGAATACGCCTGTGCAGACGCTCCACGCCGCGACCGAAGATCGCACAGGCTTTCGTATCGGGCGCTGGGAAATCACGGCGCCCGCAGTGCTCGCGCCCATGGCTGGCGTGACGGATCGGCCGTTCCGGATTCTGGCGCGCCAGCAAGGCGCAGCACTCGCCGCCTCGGAGATGATCACTTCCGATACGCGGCTGTGGAATTCGCGCAAGTCTCGGCAACGCATGAACCACGAAGGTGAACCCGAACCGCGCGTCGTGCAGCTCGCGGGTGCTGATCCTGAGGCTCTTGCAGAGGCGGCACGACGCAATGTGGACCTCGGCGCGCAAATCATCGATATCAACATGGGCTGTCCGGCTAAAAAAGTCTGCAACAAACTTTGTGGCTCGGCGCTGCTGCAAGACGAACCTTTGGTGGCGCGCATTCTGGAGACTGTCGTCACTGCGGTGGCGGCCACTGGCAGCGACGTGCCGGTCACGCTCAAAACTCGCACGGGTTGGGATCGCGAGCACCGCAACGGCGTTCGCATCGCGCAGATTGCTGAGCAGAGCGGGATTGCCGCGCTTGCCATCCATGGCCGCACTCGCGCCGATTTCTATGAGGGTGAAGCCGAGTACGACACCATCCGTGCCATTCGCGCAACAGTGCGTATCCCGGTGTTGGCCAACGGTGATATCGATGGTTCGGACAAAGCGCGACACGTCTTGGGCTATACGGGGGCAGCGGGTGTGATGGTGGGTCGCGCCTCCCATGGAGCGCCGTGGATTTTCCGCGACATCAATGGACTGCTGACGCGCGGGGCCGTGCCCGCGGCGCTCTCGGCTGCAGAGCGGCGTGATATAGTTCTCGCGCATTTGCAGGCCATCTACGCCTTTCACGGCGAAGAGTCCGGGCTGCGAATCGCACGCAAACATCTTGGCTGGTATGCACGACTGCTCGACAGGACGCCCGACGCGCGCGCCCTGCTGATGGCGCCGTCTTCGACGTCGACCCAGTACGCATGCGCCGCGGAATTGTTTGGTGCTTGGGCGGCGGTGCATTGAGCGGTGCGTTGATCGAGGTGTGAGTCATGTCGGGTGAGGGAGCGGGCAACAGCGACGGCAAACTCGATCTGCCCTTGCGCGGTCACGCCGAACGCGCCTTCGAGGACTACCTCAACCACCTCAACGGCCATCAGCCTTCCGGCCTCTATGAACTCGTGTTGCGCGAGGTCGAAGAACCTTTGCTGCGCGTGGTCCTGCGTCACGCCAATGGCAATCAATCCCGCGCCGCCGAAATCCTGGGCATCAATCGCGCCACGCTGCGCCGCAAGCTGCGCGAGTTCGGTCTCAACCCGGAGTAAGCCTTCATGCCTGTTGTCGTACGTCGCGCCCTGATTTCGGTATCGGACAAGACGGGCGTCATCGAACTTGCGCGAGCGCTGCTCGCACGCAATGTCGAGATTCTCTCGACAGGCGGCACCGCCCGACTGCTCGCCGAGCAGGGCATCACGGTCAAAGAAGTCTCGCAGCACACCGGCTTCCCCGAGATCATGGACGGCCGGGTCAAAACTTTGCATCCGCGGATTCATGGTGGGCTGCTCGGTCGCCGCGGCGTCGATGAGAGCGTGATGGCGCTGCACGGTATCGAGCGCATCGATCTGCTGATCGTCAATCTCTATCCGTTCGCCGAGACTGTGGCGCGTCCGGCCTGCACCTACTCGGAAGCCATCGAAAACATTGATATCGGTGGGCCGGCGATGGTGCGTGCCGCCGCAAAGAATCATGATGCCGTGACCGTGGTCGTCGATCCGCAGGATTACGGCACGGTGCTCGGCGAGATCGAAAATCGGGAGGGTGCAACCACTCCGGCGCTGCGCGCCTGGCTCGCTGCAAAGGCCTTTGCGCATACCGCCCGCTACGACACCATGGTCGCGAACTATCTGCAGTCGCGTAATCCTGCACCGGGCGATGAGTTCCCGAAGTCTCTTCCGCTGGTGTTCGAGAAAGTGCAAGACCTGCGTTACGGCGAAAACCCGCATCAAGTCGCAGCGTTCTATCGCGATGTCATGCCGCGCGGGCCTTCGGTGGCCAACGCCCGAACTTTGCAAGGCAAAGAATTGTCCTTCAACAATATTGCCGATGCCGACACCGCCATCGAATGCGTGCGGCAATTTGCGACTCCCGCCTGCGTGGTCGTCAAGCACGCCAATCCCTGTGGCGTCGCCACGGCGGCAGATATCCACGCAGCCTACGAATCGGCGTACAAAACCGACCCCACCTCGGCCTTTGGCGGCATCATCGCGTTCAACCGTCTGCTCGACGCCGCTACCGCAAGTGCCATCCTCGCCCGTCAGTTCGTCGAGGTGCTGGCGGCGCCAAAGATTTCGACTGACGCGCTCGCCGTACTCGCCACCAAGCCCAATGTGCGCGTGCTCGAACTTGGCGACCTGCCAGCCGATCATGGCGCCGAGCTCGAATATCGCAGCGTCTCCGGCGGTCTGCTCGCGCAAAGCCGCGATCTCGGCATGGTGCGGCGCGCAGATCTGCGGGTGGTCACCGCTCGACAGCCGACCGAACAGCAGCTCGATGATCTGCTCTTTGCCTGGCAGGTCTGCAAGTTCGTCAAATCCAATGCCATCGTCTATGCGCGCGACCTCGCCACGGTCGGTATCGGCGCGGGTCAAATGAGTCGCGTGTACTCGAGCCGCGTTGCAGCCATGAAGGCCAGCGACGAAAAACTCGAGGTGCGCGGTTCGGTGATGGCCTCGGACGCCTTCTTCCCGTTTCGCGATGGCGTTGATGTTGCCGCCGAATATGGGGTCGCGGCGGTCATTCAGCCGGGGGGTAGCCTGCGTGATGCCGAAGTCATCAAAGCGGCCGACGAGCACGGCATGACCATGGTTTTCACCGGCATGCGCCACTTCAGACACTGATGATCAAAGTACTGATCGTTGGCAGTGGCGGGCGCGAGCACGCGCTCGCCTGGAAATGCGCCGCGTCACCGCGAGTCGCCGAGGTACTGGTTGCACCCGGTAACGCCGGCACCGCTCTCGAGGCCAAGGTACGCAACGTGGCGGTGGCAGCGGAAGATGTTGCGGGCCTCGTGGCACTCGCCCGCAGCGAGCGCATCGATCTCACCATCATCGGACCCGAAGCCCCGCTCGTGCTTGGCGTGGTCGATGCCTTCGAAGCCGCGGGACTGCGTTGCTTCGGGCCACGTCAGACTCCTGCGCAGCTCGAGGGCTCGAAGGCCTTCACCAAAGAATTCTTGCGCCGGCACGGTATTCCGACCGCCGCCTACGCCACCTTCACCCGCGACAACTTCGACCCCGACTGGGTGCGCAAACAGCGTAGCCCCATCGTGGTCAAAGCGAGCGGCCTTGCCGCCGGCAAGGGCGTGATCATCGTCGACAGCGCCGAAGAGGCCATCGCGACCGCGCAGGCGATGTTTGCCGGGCAGTTCGGCGATGCCGGCGCTGAGGTCGTCATCGAAGAATTCCTGCCTGGCGAAGAAGCGAGCTTCATCGTCATGGCCGATGGCGTGCATGTGCTGCCGTTTGCCACCTCGCAGGATCACAAGCGCATCGGTGATGGCGACACTGGCCCCAACACCGGCGGCATGGGCGCCTATTCACCGGCGCCCGTGGTCACACCCGAGATGCATGCGCGCATCATGCGCGAGGTCATCGAACCCACCATTCGCGGTCTGGCCGCCGACGGCATGCCCTACACCGGTTTTTTGTACGCCGGGATCATGATCGCACCCGATGGCACACCCAACGTGCTCGAGTTCAACTGTCGCTTCGGTGACCCCGAAACACAGCCGATCATGTCGCGCCTGCGCTCCGATCTCACCGTGCTTTGCGAAGCGGCGCTGGAAGGCCGCCTCGACGAGGCGAGCATGGACTGGGACTCGCGCGCGGCACTCGGCGTAGTGCTCGCTGCCGCAGGCTATCCGGACACGGTGCGCAAGGGCGATGAAATCCGTGGCCTCGACAGGGCGGCACAATTACCCGGCAAGGTGTTTCATGCCGGCACCACGCAACGCAACGACCACGTCATCACCCATGGCGGACGAGTGCTTTGCGCGGTGGGCCTTGGCGAGAGCGTGAGCGACGCGCAACGCGCCGCTTACGCGCTCGTCGACCAGATCGACTTTGCAGGGATGCAGTGTCGGCGCGATATCGGCTATCGCGCCATCCACCGCGAACAACAACGCTGAGCTCCGGCGGCGCCGGAGCGGGCGTCAGCGCTTCATCGCCTCGAAGAAATCCGAATTCGTCTTCGTATCCTTCATCTTGTCGAGCAGGAACTCGACCGCTGCCAGCTCGTCCATCGGATGCAGCAACTTGCGCAGGATCCACATCTTGGCGAGCTCGCCCGGATCGGTGATGAGATCTTCTTTACGGGTGCCTGAGCGGTTGATGTTGATCGACGGGAAGACGCGCTTCTCGGCGATGCGACGATCAAGGTGGATTTCGCTGTTGCCCGTGCCCTTGAATTCTTCGTAGATGACATCGTCCATCTTCGAGCCAGTGTCGATCAGCGCCGTAGCGAGGATGGTCAAAGATCCACCTTCCTCGATATTGCGCGCGGCACCAAAGAAACGCTTCGGACGCTGCAACGCATTGGCGTCGACACCACCCGTGAGCACCTTGCCCGAGCTCGGCACCACGGTGTTGTAGGCGCGCGCGAGACGCGTGATCGAGTCGAGCAGAATGACCACGTCTTTCTTGTGCTCGACCAGTCGCTTCGCCTTCTCGATCACCATTTCGGCAACCTGCACGTGACGCGCTGCGGGTTCGTCGAAGGTGGATGAGACGACCTCACCCTTCACCGTACGCTGCATCTCGGTGACTTCTTCGGGCCGCTCGTCGATGAGCAGCACGATCAGATAGACCTCGGGATGATTCGCGGTGATGGCCGTTGCGATGTTCTGCAGCAGCATGGTCTTGCCGGCCTTGGGCGGCGAGACGATGAGGCCGCGCTGGCCCTTGCCGATCGGCGCCACCAGATCGATCGCACGTGCGGTCAAATCTTCGGTCGAGCCATTACCGCGCTCGAGCTTCAGGCGCCGCGTCGGATGCAGCGGCGTGAGGTTCTCGAACAGCACCTTGCTGCGTGCGTTCTCCGGCGAGTCGAAGTTGATCTCGCCGACCTTGAGCAACGCGAAGTAGCGCTCGCCATCTTTGGGCGGACGGATCAGCCCCGAGATGGTGTCGCCGGTGCGCAGATTGAAACGTCGAATCTGCGCCGGGCTGATGTAGATATCGTCGGGGCCGGCGAGGTAAGAGCCGTCGGCCGAGCGCAGAAAGCCGAAGCCATCTTGCAGAATCTCGAGCACACCGTCGCCATAAATGTCTTCGCCCTTGCGCGCATGCGCCTTGAGCAAGCTGAAGATGATGTCCTGCTTGCGCGAGCGCGCCATGTTCTCGACGCCGAGCGCACTCGCCATATCGACCAGCCGGGCGATAGGCATCGCCTTCAGCGTGGTGAGGTTCATCGAATTGCGCGAGGCTGCGAGCTCTTCTTTGCTGATGATCTCGGCGTCTTCACCGGAATCGATGAAGGGCGCGTGATCCATCGGCATGTCGTCGTGCATCGGGCCACCGACGTTGCCATTGCGCATGCCGCGATGTTGATCGCGAGGGCCGCCGTGCCGGGGTCCCTTCCCCTGACGTCGCGGGCCGCCCTGCCCGCCGCCTAGATACCCGCCTCTCACAGGTGACTGTCCAGGAAGGCTGCGAGTTGCGAGCGCGATACCGCACCCACTTTCTGCGCCTCGACCGTACCGTTTTTGAAGAGGATCAGCGTCGGGATACCGCGAATGCCGAACTTCGGCGGCGTCTGCGGGTTCTCGTCGATGTTGAGCTTGGCGATGTGCACGCGATCGGCATAAACGCCAGCGAGTTCATCGAGGATGGGGGCGATCATCTTGCAGGGGCCACACCATTCGGCCCAAAAATCGAGCAGCACAGGCTTCTCGGACTTGAGCACGTCGTTGGCAAAAGTGGCATCTGAGGTGTTGATGATGTGAGGGCTGCTCACGCGGGTGGACCTCCGGCTGGAGTGGTTGTTGGCTGTGGGAAAAATGTCGGAATTTTGGGGGTGTGCGGGCCCGCGGCTGAACGCCATGTCTGAGGGGCCGTCAAACGGTTACACTACATCGTCTTTGGAATTTGGGTTTTGCCTCTGGATCGACCAGGAATGCTTAATGGGTTGGGAGGGGGCAGTGCCGCAGGACAGTGGGCAGAACGCCCTTCTGGATGTGCTTTTTAGCCAATTCCCCAAACGTTTGCAAGCAGTGTCAAGGTAACCGAGCAACATCCGACCTAATGACTGATACCCATCTTTCCGATCTGACCTTCTCCGCGCTTGATCTCGCCGCTCCTCTGATGCAAGGCATCGATGAAGCCGGCTTCACTCGCTGTACGCCAATTCAGGCGCAAACTCTGCCCTCCGCCCTCGCGGGTCGCGACATCGCCGGACAAGCGCAAACCGGCACCGGCAAAACCGCCGCGTTTCTGGTCGCGCTGTTCCAGAACCTGCTGGCGAAGCCTGCACCCGCCACTCGCGGTGCCACCGCCATCCGCGCACTCGTGATCGCGCCCACACGCGAACTCGCCGTGCAGATCCACAAAGATGCCGTGCTCATCGGTCAACACACCGGGCTGCGCCTCGCCGTGGTCTTTGGTGGCGTCGACTATGAAAAACAGCGGCGCGACCTCGAAGGCGGCATCGATGTGCTGATCGGCACGCCAGGCCGCATCATCGACTACTACAAGCAGCACGTCTTCGAACTGCGCGAAGCGCAAGCCGTCGTGCTCGATGAAGCCGATCGCATGTTCGATCTCGGTTTCATTGCCGACATCCGCTATTTGCTGCGTCGATTGCCACTCCCCGATCAGCGACAGTCCATGTTGTTTTCGGCGACGCTGTCACAGCGTGTGCTCGAGCTTGCCTACGAACACATGAACGAGCCGGTGCTCGTGCGCATCGAGCCCGAAAAAATCACTGCTGATCGCGTTCGCCAGGTCATCTACTACCCGGCGATGGAAGAAAAAATTCCGCTGCTTATTGGTCTTTTGCGCAAGATGGATCCGCATCGCACCATGGTGTTCGTCAACACCAAGCGCATGGCAGAACGCCTCGAAGATGTGCTGCGGGCCAATGGCATCGATGCGCAGGCGCTCTCGGGCGATGTGCCGCAGAAAAAGCGACTACGCTTCTTGGAAGATTTTCACTCCGGCAATCTCGCCGTGCTGATCGCCACCGATGTCGCCTCACGCGGGCTGCACATTCCCGAGGTCAGTCACGTTTTCAATTTTGATCTGCCGCAGGACTCGGCCGACTACGTGCACCGCATCGGTCGCACGGCACGCGCGGGCGCCGAAGGCGATGCGATCAGCTTCGCCTGCGAGGAGTACGCCGTCGGTCTGCCGGACATCGAAAAATTCATTGGTCGCAAGATCCCCTTCGAATCGATCTCGGTCGACATGCTGCCCGAGCTCACGTGGCCACCGCGACGCAAATACGAGGATCGCGGCGGTTTTCGTGGCGGCTCGCGCCCAGGTGGCGGCGGTCGTCCGGGCGGTGGCGGTCGCTCAGGTGGCGGCGGCAGACCGCGCAGCGGCGGACGCTCGCGGAGCGGACGCTCCTAGCCGAGATCGGCCACGCCGTCGATCGCGGCGAATTCTTCGTGGTTATGCGGCTCACGCGAGCTGTCGGGCCGCTTCACACCATAGGCCCAGCGGATGCCGTACTCGATCGCCGCATGTAATACGGCCTTGCTGTCATCGACGAACAGGCTGCGCGCCGGGTCAAACGGTTCGACCGCTCGCGCAGCCTGCCAAAAACGCTGGTCTTCCTTGGGCGCGCCAAAGCCGTGCGAGGTGTAGGCCGCGTCGAGATAGGCCAGCACGCCCGTGCGCTCGTTTTTGATCTCGAGAATGGTGGGGTGCGAGTTGGTCATCAGCACGAGGCGCTTGCCACGCTCGCGCACGCGCTCGAGAAAACCGCGAGCTCCGGGTAACCAGGCCACGCGGTGCGCCTCTTCCCGATGTACACGCGCGATGTCGATACCGAGTTGTGCGCTCCAGTACTCGATCGAGTACCACTCGAGCGTACCCTGCACTCGATGGAAACGCGGCGCGAGTTCGGCGTGGGTCTCGGCCAACGAAAGCCCATGATTCTCGGCGTAGATTTCGGCAACCCTCGCGAGCCAGATGAAGTTGTCGAAAGCGAGATCGAGCAGAGTGCCGTCGAGGTCGAGCAGCACAGTGTCGATCTGCTCCCAAGAGGGCGCCTGATGGGCGGGAAGTGACATGGGTTTATCATACCGATGATGAAGGTATCGATGATGAGTGCGCCCCTTGTCGCCGACCTGCACCTGCATAGCCATCACTCCGACGGCGTGCTGGCGCCCGCCGCACTCATTGAACTTTGTGCGAGCCGCGGCGTGACGCACGCGGCATTGACCGATCACGATACCCTCGAAGGCTGTCTCGAGGCGCGTGACGCCTGCGCCCGCCAAGGATTGCGGCATGTGGCGGGCGTCGAAGTCTCTTGTGGCTGGAATGGTCAGACGCTGCATGTCATCGGGCTTGAGTTCGACCTCGAGGACCCGGCACTCGCCCTGCACCTCGCGGACATTCGCGCGCGCCGCGCCGCGCGTATCGCCGAGATCGGCGAACGTCTCGAACGCAAGGCGCGGCTACCGGGCAAGGCTCTGGCAGCAAAGATTCTCGGCCGCGATGCCGTGCCGACGCGTATGCACCTCGCTCGCGAACTCGTCGCCGCCGGCCACGCCAAAGACATCGGCGATGCCTTCGCAACTTGGCTCACGCGGGGTCGCCCGGGACACGCGCCCATCGCGTGGCCAACGCTCGCTGAAACCGTAGCCCGGCTGCGCGGCGCAGGGGCACGCGTGGTGCTTGCCCATCCGCATCGCTACGAGCTCTCGGCGGGCGCTTTACGCCGCCTGCTCGGGGAGTTTCGCGCCGAGGGCGGTGAGGCCATCGAGGTGGCGGTCGCGGGCATCGGTCCAAGTGATCTCGACCGCCTTGCCACACTCGCGCGACATCACGGTTTTGCAGCCTCGACCGGGTCGGATTTCCACGATCCGGCCATCCCGTGGAATCCGCCGGGCCGCTTCGCTAAGCTACCCGCCGACCTCGAACCTTTGGCAGCGCGGCTCGCATGACCGACCAGGAAGAACAAGACAAAGTCGACCGCGAGCTCTTCCGTAACGTCGAAAAGCTGCGCGAGCTGCGCATCGAGCACCGCGATCTCGACGACACCATCAGTCGGCTCTCAATGGATATCCATGTCGATGAGATCGAGCTGAAGCGGCTCAAAAAACGCAAGCTGATGCTGCGCGATCAAATCGAGCGCTACAGCAGTCAGCTGATTCCGGATCTGAACGCCTGATCAACCCCGCCCCGTTGCTCGCGCACCCAACGTCAGGAGAAACCTGCCCATGAACAATTACGGGGACTCTGCAGAAGCGCTGCTGCGCGAACTGCTGAGCAGAGATGGCATCAATGAATTGACCGCGATCCTGGTTGCGGTGGTGGTCTCGTTGATCGTGAATCGGTTGATGCGCGCGCCCTTGAAGCGTGTTCGGGCAGCGCGCAGCGGCAGCCTTGCCGAAGGCGCCATCATCATTGCGCCTTTTTTGGTAGCCATGGGACTCATCGCCTTTGCCATCGGCGTGACGCGCATGGTCGGCGCCGCCGACGGCATCCTGCTGCTCGCGTTTCGTCTAGTCGTGGCACTTGGCGCCGTGCGCTTCGCCGTATTCCTTCTGCGCATGCTGCTCGGCGCCACAAGCTGGGTTGCACGCTGGGAAGGACGGCTGACACTCTTGGTGTGGATCGCACTCGGCCTGCAATTATTTGGCGGCTTCGACTGGCTGGAGCAGACCCTCGACGGCATCGATCTCATCCCGGGCAAATCGGTATTCAGTCTTTGGGCGCTGCTGCGTGGCATCGTGGTGGTGGGCGGCTTCGTCATCGCAACGACCCTGGCTGCAAAAGCCGTGGAATCGCGAGTCATGGCGATCGAGGGCATTGCACCGTCGACGCGAGTCGGCATTGTCAAAGGCTCTTACTCGCTGCTGATCACCATCGGCATTTTGTTGGGCGTCAATTCGGCGGGTGTCGATCTCACCTCGCTCACCGTGCTCACCGGTGCCGTGGTGTTTGCGCTCGGCTTCGGCATCCGCGACATCACCAGCAACTTCGTCAGCGGTTTTGTGCTGCTGATGGACAAGTCGATCAAGCCGGGCGATGTCATCAGCTTTCACCAGCACACCGGGACGACCTCGGATAATTTTGGTTGGGTGCAGGAGCTGCGCGGTCGCTATGTGGTGGTGCGTGATCGCGATGGCGTCGAGTCGCTGGTACCCAATCAAAGTTTGATCATCAACTCGGTGATCAACTGGAGCTACTCCGATCAGCGTGTTCGACTGCGCCTGCCGGTGATGATCAGCTACGAGGACGATCCCGAACTCGCGCTCGAACTGCTGATCCGGGCGGCGAGCGATCACCCGCGCATTCTCCTCGATCCGGCGCCGGTGTCGCGACTGATGTCCTTCGAAAATTACGGCATGAAACTCGAAGCACGCTTCTGGATTCGCGATCCGATGAACGGCGTCAACAACGTGCGCTCGGATGTGAATCGCAAGGTCTGGAAACTCTTCAAGGAACACGGCATCAAGATTCCGGTCGCGCAACAGGAAGTGCGCGTGCTCGATCCGGGTGCCGATATGCCGCGCAACACCCTGCCCTACGATGCCGATCCGCGTCGGTAGAGTGCTGATTCCGGACAGCGACCTCTCCGTCGCGTTCATTCGCTCGGGCGGTCCCGGCGGTCAGAACGTCAACAAGGTCGCCTCGGCAGTGCAGTTGCGCTTCGATCTTGCCGGCACGACGGCACTCGGAGAAGCGTCCAAGGCGCGCTTGCGTGCGCTCGCAGGTCGGCGGCTCACCGATGAAGACGCGGTGCTCATCGTGGCACGCGAACATCGCAGTCAAGAGCAGAACCGCCATGCCGCCGAGGCCAGACTCGCCACGCTGGTGCGCGCCGCACTCACCGAGCCCCGCCCTCGTCACGCCACCAAACCGACGCGCGCCTCGAAGATTCGCCGACTCGAAGGCAAGACCCGTCGCGGGTCGATCAAACGCCAGCGCGGCCGCATACAAGAAGACTGAGTTTGTTTTTGACCGACGTCAGGCTGCGTGCGTCACTTGCAGGATGCTGTGACGAATCTGCTCCGAGAGCACGAACTCGGCATCCGCTGCGACCCGCATCAAGACCTCATCAAAGACCAAGCGGCCAGAGTCGTCGTTGCGGATCACCCGTCGTCGCAGCAACAAAGCGATGAATTGATCGAACATCGCACGATCCGAGAACTCGGGTGAATTGAAGCCGTACAACATGGTGATGCGTTGGGCGGCGAGCTGACAGCGCTCGGCAAGCGCTTTGGCGGTCAGCGCGCCCGAGCCGGCGTGCATCAAGGTCGCAATGGCGAGGTAATAGCGCTCGATGGTTTGTACCGAGGCCTGTGCCAACAGGGACAACTGCACAGCCTGCGGCGAACTCGGCGCCGGTCGGCGCCAGGCGTCTTCGGCCTCGATGCGCTCGAGCACGCCCAAAGCCGCCAGCGTCTGCAAATATTTGACAACCGCCTCCGCCAGCTCTTCTTCGGTCCACTTCAAAAACAGTTCCGCTGCGACATACGGATAGACACGCCACGCGAGGCGCTGGATATCTTCGGTACGTACCACCGGATTGGCGATGAACGCGCAGGCAAGCAACGAAGGCAAGGTGAAGAGATGCAACACGTTGTTGCGGAAATAGGTCATGAGCACGGCCATCTCGTCGCTGATGCGTACGAGATCACCCAGCTTGTGCGGCTGGCGCTGCAGCACCTGCATGTTTTCGCCATAGGCAATGACCGCGGCGCCATCGAGATCGGTGATCGTCACCCGCGAGTCGTAGGGTGCTTTGCGCAGCAGATCGAGATACAGATCGCACTGGCGCGCGAGATCGGTGGCGACCATCGCCTGCCGCGGCATCGCGAGCAGCGTCACCGCGAGCAAGTTGATCGGCGTAATCGCTGCCGCGGCGTTGATGCGCTGCATGATACTGCCCGCGAGCTCATCGACCACCGGCGAAACCCAAGGCGCGCGACCTTCATCATCGAGTTTGCGCTGCCGCCAATCGCCCGCGTGGCGCGCAAGCACAGTCTCGAGGGCGATGGGTTCACCCACGTTCACATAAACGCGACCGAATTTTTGACGGAGCACGCGCAGCGCCCGGAAAAGATCGCCGATGCTCTCCTTGCGCTTGGCCTGACCGGAAAGTTCGCCGACGTAGGTGCCGGCCTCGACGATGCGCTCATAGCCAAAGTAAACCGGCACGAAGACCACCGGACGCTTCGGGTCCCGAAGATAACTGCGCGCCGTCATCGAAATCATGCCGGTCTTGGGCTGCAGCAGGCGCCCGGTGCGCGAGCGACCGCCTTCGACGAAATATTCGATCGAGTGCCCCCGCGCCATGATAGTCGCGAGATATTTCATGAACACGGCGGTGTAGAGCGTATTGCCGGCGAAACTGCGCCGCAGAAAAAACGCCCCACCCTTGCGCAGAAAGCGACCGACGACGGGGATATTCAGATTGATGCCGGCCGCGATGTGCGGCACGGCATAACCCTGCTTGTAGATCACATAGGACAGCAACAGGTAGTCCATGTGACTGCGATGACAGGGCACGAAGACGATCTCCGCATCGCGTGCCACATTGCGCAAGGTTTCGGCGTGACTGAAAGTGACGCCGTCATACAGGCGGTTCCAAAGCCTGCCGAGAAAGCCCTCCATGAACGTGATGAACACGTGTGAATAGTTGGCCGCAATTTCTTCGACATAGCCCTTGGCGACCGAAAGTGCTTTGCGCCGCGGCAAATGTTTGTCGCGCATCTCGGCCGCGACGGCTGCGCGTACCGCGCGAGTACTCAGCACCCGCGCCAGGATGGTGCGTCGGTGCGAAAGATCAGGACCAATACGGGCCGCACGCTGTCGCCTGAAGCTGGCGCGCTGTACGCGTGCAATGCGTGCCGCTTGCGCCGCCGGACTACCCACGCCCGACAGCAGGCTGCGCAAACTGGTCGGCTCACCAACCTCGATCATGGTGAAGCGGCCATTGATCAACACTTGCATGAACTTGCGCAAACCGCTCGCCAGCACCCAGTTCTCGGTGAACAGCAAGCGCCACCACGATCGTTCTTTTTGGGGCGCACGGCCCCAATAAACCGCGACGGGCACAAGCCGCGCATCGAGCGTGGGATCACGCTCGAGCGCTTCGATGAGGCGCACGAGTTCGCGCGGTGGACGACGATCGATCCGCGCATCGAAAGCACCACGCGTGCGCAACAAAGGCACCATGGCGCGCACGGCGCTGCGATCACGCCCGAGAATGCGACCCGAGGGTATGGGCAAGCCATGTCGCTCACAAAGATTTTCGAGCGCTGCAAGATCGACCACGCTGCGTCGCTCGAGCACATAGACGATGGGGGCTGCCTGCACGGCACCGATGCTGCCAGGAGCCGACTCTGGTCGAACTTCAGGCTTCACCCAAAGCGCAAGTACGCGCCGCATCACGGCGCTCATGGCACGCACTTCAGGCATGGAGCTGCCTCAGAAAGTCGTCCAACCAAGCACAGATCTTGGGCAGCGAGGCGTGTAACCGATGGTCATCATCGACGATATGGGTGAGCGCGCCCTGCGCACGCGCGAACGTGAGGCCCTTCTCGATCGGCACAATATCGTCACGCCAACCGTGCACCACCACCGTCGGGCAAGGCGCCACTTGGGGTGTGGGCGGAAGACCCGGCAGATCGAAGGCGGGCGCCATCAAAAAGAGGCCGGAAGCCTGCAGCGGTAGCGATGCCGCCGCCGCAAGAAATCCACCCAAGCTGGACCCGGCGAGCACCGGCTGCGCAGGCCACTCGCGGCAGCAGGTCAATAATTTGCCAAGTCGTCCTTCGACGCTGTCGATGCCGCGATAATCCACCGACTCGACACGCCAGCCGCGCGCTCTTGCCACTTCGGCCAGCGCCAGAATCTTGGTACCCCAAGGCTCGGAATCCTTGCCGTGGGAAAAAACGATCGTTCGCTCCATCACGCGGCAAGTGTACCCGCTCGCGACCTGCGGGTATCCTGCCGCCCACTGCGCATGGACCCTCAAGAGTCAAAACAAGCCGTCTGGAACTTCTGGATCGACCGCGGTGGCACCTTCACCGATGTCATCGGCGAAAGCCCCGAGGGACGTCTGGTGCTGCGCAAAGTCCCCTCTTCGACGCGCGGCGAGTCGGGTGATCCGGGCATCGTCGCAGTGCTGTCCATCCTGCGTGACGCGGGTGCCTCGCCTGATGATTTGGGCACGATTCGTGTCGGCACCACGGTTGTCACCAACGCGCTGCTCGAGCGCCGCGGCAGCAAGCTGCTGCTCGTGGTGACGCGGGGTTTTGGCGATGCCATCGTCGTGGGTCATCAGGCACGCCCCGATATCTTTGCTCTGCAAGTGCAGCGAGCGATGCCGCTGCACGCCGACGCACTCGAAATCGATGAACGCGTCGCGGTTGATGGCCGCGTGATCGAGCCGCTCGATGAAGCGACCGCCACGAAAGGCTTTGCCGCCGCACGCGAACAGGGTTTCGAAGCCGTCGCCATCGTGCTGCTGCACGGCTGGCGTCATTCGCGACATGAGCAACGTCTTGCGCAACTGGCCGAGGCCGCAGGCTTCGCCGAGGTTGTCAGCTCGCATCAGTGCCTGCCACTGCCGCGGTTCGTGCCGCGCGCCGAAAGCACATCCTTCGATGCCTACCTTGCTGCACGGCTCAAAGATTATGTTCGTACACTGGAGCGCGAACTTTTTGCGGTGGCGCCTGCTGCCCGCCTCGAGTTCATGCAAAGCTCAGGTGGCCTCTGCGCACCGCAGGCATTTCGTGCACTCACCAGTGTGCTCTCGGGTCCGGCGGGCGGCCTGATCGGCATGGCCGCGATCGGCCAGAGATCGGCCGACGACACCGCGCGCCTGATCGGCTTCGACATGGGCGGCACCTCGACCGACGTGTCTATTTTTGATGGGGGTTTTGAGCGCCGCTTCGAGCACGAGATCGAGGGCATCCGCATCAGCGCGCCGATGCTCGATGTGCACACCATCGCAGCCGGCGGCGGCTCGTTGCTCGCCGTACGCGATGCTCGACACCGCGTCGGTCCCCGCTCGGCAGGTGCCGACCCCGGCCCCGCCTGCTACGGGCGAGGTGGGCCCGCCACCCTGACCGACGTGCAAGTTGTCCTTGGACATCTGCATGCGGCCTTCATGCCCGCTCTGTTCGGGCCGCACCGCGATGCCGCGATCGATATGGAGGCAGCACACATGGCGCTGCGATCGGCGCTGCAGATCGAGGGCCATTCGCTCCAAGATCAAGCGAATGATGCGCTCGCGCGCGCCGCCTGCGGCTTTCTGCATGTGGCCGTTGCAGCGATGGCGAATGCCATTCGTCATGTGAGTGTCCGTCAAGGCATCGATCCGTCGAACTTCACCCTGGTCGCCTTCGGCGGGGCTGCAGGACAGCACGCCTGCCGAGTCGCCGCTGCAGCCGGTATCCGTCGCGTACTCGTTCATCCGCTCGCGAGCGTGCTCTCGGCCTATGGCATCGGGATCGCCGATCGCATTGCCGTTCGGCGCGAAGGACTGGCGCTGCCTCTCGATGAGGCTGGGCTCGCCGCGAGCCGCAGCCTCGCGGCAAAACTCATCGCCGAGACGCAGGCAGAACTCGCGGCGACGCAGACAGAACTCGCAGCCATGCAGATCGAGGTGATCCACGAATTACGCGAGGGGCAGGCCGAGAGCTCCCTCGATGTGAGTGGCAATGACCTCACCACCCTGAGCGTGGCGGCCTTGCAGAGTGCCTTTCGCGCCGCGCATCAAAGGCGCTTCGGCTTCGCCGCGGGCGACGCGCTGCAGATGGTCGCCGTACGCGTCGAAGCCCGTGTGGTAGGCGCTGCAGCAGCGCATTTCATTGACGATTCTTCAGTGCAACTTGTCTTGCCGAGCACCGTGCGCGCCTGGTTCGATGGCTGGCAAGAGGTACCGGTGTATTCCGCCGCTGCCCTGCAAAAAGAGCGACTGCTGCAAGGGCCCGCCTTGCTTGTCGAGCCGCGTTCCACTTTTGTGCTCGAGCGCGGTTGGCAGCTCGGCCGAGACCCCTCGGGTGCCTGGATCGCCACGCAGCTTGCGCAAGATGCCACGGTCGCAGCACGGCCCGTCGATGACCCCGCACAGATCGAAATCTTTGACGGTCTTTTCATGCACGCCGCCACGCAGATGGGCGAAGTGCTGAGGCGCACCGCGCAGTCGGTCAACATCAAGGAGCGCCAGGATTACTCCTGCGCGCTGTTCGATGCCGCGGGCGGGCTAGTAGCCAATGCACCGCACATGCCCGTGCATTTGGGCTCGATGGGTGCGACGGTGGTAGCCCTGCTGCGCGATCATGCGGCTGACATCCGCGACGGCGACGCTTGGCTCATTAACGCGCCCTCGCATGGCGGCACCCACCTGCCCGACATGACGGTCGTGAGCCCTGTTTTCTTTGATGGCCCGAGCCCTGCGTTTTTCGTAGCCTCGCGAGCCCATCATGCGGACATCGGCGGCATCACGCCGGGCTCCATGCCGCCGTTCTCGACCACCCTCGCCGAAGAGGGCGCGGTTTTTCGCGGCATGCTGATCCTGCGCGATGGCGAGTTTCGACGCGACGAAGTCGTCGCCGCCTTCACGGATGGTCCATTTCCGGCGCGCAATCCGACCCAAAATCTGGCGGATTTGCGTGCCCAGCTTGCGGCCAATCGCTGTGGCATCCTTGAACTGCGACGGGCGGTGGCAGAGCACGGCCTGCAACGTCTGGCCTCCGCCATGCGCGCCGTGCAGGACAACGCCGCGCGTTGCGTCGAAAACGCCATCCGCGCACTCGGCGATCGTGATGCGCACTGCACGCTCGCACTCGACGGCGGACAAAGAATTTCCGTGCGTATCAAGCTCGATGCACAAGCGGGCCGCGGCGAGATCGACTTCAGCGGCACCTCGCCCGCCGGCCCACACAACTTCAACGCGCCGCGCGCCGTGACCCAGGCCGCCGTGCTGTACGTGTTTCGTACGCTGGTCAGCGAGCCGATCCCGCTGAACGCCGGCTGTCTGCGTCCGCTGTCGATTCGCGTGCCGCCGGGCTGCCTGCTCGACCCACCCGATGGCCACGCCGTCGTCGCCGGTAATGTCGAAACCTCGCAGGTGATCGTCGATGCGCTCTATCAGGCGCTCGGCGTTCTGGCAGGCGCTCAGGGCACCATGAACAACCTGACCTTCGGCAATGAATTCCTGCAGTACTACGAGACCATCGCCGGCGGCTCGGGCGCGGGGCGTTCACCCGCCGCAGCAGGCTTCGCCGGTTGCGCAGCGGTGCAAACCCACATGACCAACTCGCGTCTCACCGACCCCGAAATCCTTGAGGCACGTTTTCCGGTGCGGCTGCGCCGCTTCGCGATCCGTCATGGATCGGCAGGCAAAGGGCAATGGCGCGGCGGCGATGGCGCAATCCGCGAGATCGAATTTTTGCAGCCGCTGACGGGGGCCATGCTCGCCAATCGTCGCAGCACCCAAGCACCTGGACTCGACGGCGGCGGCGAAGGTGCAGCGGGAATCACGCGCATCAGGCGAGCCGATGGACGGATCGAAGAATTCCCCGCCTGTGCACGCTTCGAACTCGACGCGGGCGATATTCTTGAAGTGGCGACGCCCGGCGGTGGCGGCTGCGGGGCGCCCTGAGATGACTCAGTGCTGCCGCCAGATCGGCACGTGCGCAAATTTGAACAGCGGGATCAGAGCCAATCCGGCAATGAATCCGCCGACGTGCGCCATGAAAGCGACACCCCCGCCTTCGGACTCGATCCCGAGACTCATCGCCAGCTGTAACGCAAACCACAACGTCAGCACCCAGATGGCACGGAACCAGCCAATCGTGACAAAGATCAGAGGTGGCGGCAGAGCAATGAGGATACGCGCTCGCGGATAGAGCAAGAGATAGGCACCGAGCACCCCCGAGATGGCACCACTGGCGCCGACCATGGGCACGGCACTCGCAGGATCAGGCATCACCTGCGCAGCGACCGCAGCTACACCGCAGAGCAAATAGAACACCGTGAAACAGGCATGCCCCATCGCATCTTCGATGTTGTTGCCGAACACCCAAAGAAATAGCAGATTGCCCAGCAGATGACCGAGCGAGCCATGCAGGAACATCGAAGTGAAAACGGTCATCCAACCCGGAATCCAGGGCTGCGGCGCATCGATTCGAGACTGCCCGGTGAGCACCTCTGGCGTCACCCCTAGCCCACTGTAGCTCGCCTCGAGATGCACCACGCCGCCGCTGATCTGCCAACCGTAAATCAGCGCGCAAGACAAAATGAGCGCATAGGTGATCCACGGCGTGATGTGGGCCGGATTGTCGTCGCGAACCGGAATCACGGCGACGACGCCCGATCGGCGAGTTGCTCCGTTTCGCCGCTCCAAGTTGCGCCAATCGGCAGCGCATTTCGCACTCGGGTCGCAGCGGCGAGCACGCTCGCGTAGCTGACGTCGGCGCGCGATACCGGCACCGCCAAACCGCGCGGCTCGTGACTGAATCGCGAGAAGACCTCCCAGTCGATGTTCATGCCCTTCGCCTGCAATTCTTTCTGCACCTTTGCGGCAAGACTGCGCGAGATCAATTTGCGCTGCGCTTTTTGCCAATCGCGAGGGTCATCTTCGAGTACATCGAAAGCCTGCATGTGCAACTGTCCGTTGTGCCAACCAAAGACAAAGGGTTGGTTGACCACCGTTACTTTGATGCCGGGCCGCACCAAGTCGTACAAAAATTCGACATCCTCGGGAAACAAGCGGATGCAGCCGTGACTCGAGCGCAAACCCACACCGGCGGGCTTGTTCGTGCCATGGATCAGATAAGACGGCCAGCCGAGGTAGAGCGCGCGGGTACCGAGCGGGTTATCGGGTCCGGGCGGCACCACCGCAGGCAGAATCTCGCCATTTTCGGCATGCTCGGCACGTACGCCGGGACCCGGGCGCCAGGTCGGATTTTTGGTCATGCGAGTGACCGAGGTGCTGCCGATCGGTGTCGCCCAGCCGACGCGACCGATACCGATCGGAAAGGTGTACACCATCTGCGGCTCGCCGCGGGCGACGCGCGGGAAAAAATAAAGTCGCATCGCCGCAAGATTGATGACAATGCCCTCACGGGGCGCGTTGGGCAGCAAATGCTGCGTCGGCAAGACGATGTCGCGATCCTCGCCCGGCACCCACGGATCTATCCCCGGGTTTGCCCGCACGAGCTCTTCGTAGCCCACGTTGAAGCGGCGCGCGAGGTCGGTGAAGGTGTCTTCGTGATTCGCTCGGGTGATGCGCAACTCGCCGATCATGTCCGAGCCCGTCGTGTCGAGCTCGAAGCGATGCGTACTCAAAGAATACGGCTCATCGAGCACGAGTTTGGGCGGTGGCGGCAACGGCTCGGCCACCTGCCGCGTAGCGACGCTACTGCAAGCTGTCAGCAGGCCGAGGGCAGCGAGTGCGCCGAAGCGACCGGTGCCATGAGGGAGCGTCCGCATGGACGCGAAGATTACAGCAGGACGGGCCGATTCGGCTGTTCGTTGCGATCGCCCGGCGCGTTCGGGAAATGACGGGCGAGCAGATCGCCCACCCCCTCGATGCCGGCCAAAGCGCCCTCGCGAAATCGACCGTCGCGGAAGTGGCTCTCCATGACACTGCAGAGGGTTTGCCATTCGGCAGCGTCGACCTTCGCGGCAATACCGCGATCGGCAATGATTTCGACATCGTGCTCGGCCATGAGCACGTAGATGAGCACCCCGTTGTTGTCGGCGGTGTCCCATACCCCCAGCGCACCGAAGAGATCCAAGGCTCGCTCACGCGGCGTGCAACCGGCGCGCAGTTGACTGAAATCGAGCGCAGTCTCGATGACAAAGCGGATTTCGCCGGCGTGACGTGACTCGACCGTGGCAACGGCCTTCTCGATGGCCTGACGGACATGGTTGGGAAAGCGCCGTCGGGTCAGCAAAGGCGTAGCGACAAGATTTTTGATCCAGCGTTCGATCTGCATGTTTGCGCTTCCGGCTACCAGCGCCCGGAGGCGCCACCGCCACCGAAGCCGCCGCCACCACCACCAAAGCCACCGCCCCCAAAACCGCCGCCGAAACCGCCACCTCCGCCACCGAAGCCACCGCCCCAGCCGCCATCCCAAGGATTGCGCCCGCGGTGACTGCGGCTAGACCCGCCACTCGTGAAGGCGCCGGGGGCGAATCCGCCGAGCAGGCCGACGACCAAGCTGACCACCGAGGCCACGATGGCAAACACCAGACCGCTCAATAAAAAGCCGGCAACCCCCGCGAGGCTTGCTGTCGCCAAGGCACCGAATACCCGCCCAAAGATTTTGCGCAGGATGGCCGAGACCACGACGGCAACAATGAAAATGAGACCGAGCAGATCGCCAATGCCCGGACTGCCGCCCGAGTCGCCCTCGCCCCATTTTTCTTCGGGTGCCGGCAAGGACTCGCCATCGGCGACCCTGATCATGCGATCGACGCCGGCCGCGATACCGCCAGCGTAATCGCCGGAGCGGAAAAGCGGCGTGATGGTTTCATCGATGATGCGGTTCGAAACGAGATCGGTCAGCGCACCCTCGAGCCCGCGGCCAACCTCGATGCGCAATCGACGATCCTCGACGGCAACAATAAGCAGCGCACCGTCATCGACACCCTTGCGCCCGAGCTTCCAAGCATCGACCACACGGATGGAATACTGCTCGATTTCTTCGGGTGCCGTGGTGGCCACCGTGAGCACGGCGATCTGCGTACCCTTGCGCGCTTCGAAGGCCGCGAGCTTTTCTTCGAGCGCGGCCTCTTCGGCTGCCGGCAAAATGTCCGCACTGTCCGTCACCCGGCGCTCAAGCGTCGGAATGGCTTGCAAGCCCTGACTGATCGCCGTGACCCACGGGGTCAGGGCGAGCAGCAGGGCGAACAGAATGGGACGCAGTCGTGGCACGTTCGCGATCGACCTTAATTGGCAGGCGTGGCGGGCGCAGCAAAGTCGACCGTCGGCGCCTGCGAAATGGCGGCCTCATTCTCGACCGTGAAGTTGGGCTTCACCTCGTAGCTGAACACCATGGCCGTCAAGTTCGAGGGGAACTTGCGAATGGTACCGTTGTACTCCTGCACGGCCGCGATGTAACGATTGCGCGCCACGGTAATGCGGTTTTCGGTGCCCTCGAGCTGCGCCTGCAAATCGCGGAAATTTTGATCCGATTTCAGCTGCGGGTAATTTTCGGTGACCATCAACAGACTTTTGAGCGCCTGTGTCAACTCGCCTTGTGCGGCCTGATATTTTTGCAGCGCCGCCGGGTTGTTGACGAGCTCGGGCGTCACCTGGATGGACGTGGCGCGGGCACGCGCCTCGGTCACACCGACGAGCACCCGCTCCTCTTGCGCCGCGAATCCCTTCACCGTGTTGACGAGGTTCGGGATGAGATCGGCACGCCGCTGATACTGGTTCACCACCTCGGACCACGACGCCTTGACGGCCTCGTCCTGGGTCTGGATGGTGTTATAGCCACAGCCGCTCAAGCTGAGCGACAGCAACAAGATGATTGCAGTAAAGGTCTTTTTGAATGTATTCATCGAGTCGGTCCTCTTCACCCGTAATTACCAAATTTTCACTCGGTCGGTCGGCTCACGGTACAGCCGATCGCCGAGTTTGACACCGAACGCTTCATAAAATTCCGTCATGTTGGTGACGACGCCATTGCAGCGATACTCGCTCGGGCTGTGCGAGTCGGTAACGAGGCGCACACGCAGCTCATCGTCCCGATATTTGCGGCGCCAAATCTGCGCCCAGCCGAGGAAAAACCGCTGCGGCCCGGTGAAGCCGTCGATCACCGGCGCCGGTTTGCCCGCCAGCGAAATCATGTACGCCCGATAAGCGACAGCAAGACCCGACAGGTCGCCGATGTTCTCGCCCATGGTGAGATCGCCGTTGATGGAGCGTTCATCGATCGGCTTGTAGCCCGCGTACTGGGCGCCTAGCCGCCCCGCCCGCTCGCGAAATCGCACGTTGTCATCGAAAGTCCACCAATCGCGCAGGTTACCCTCGCCATCGTAACGGCGACCGGAGTCGTCAAAGCCGTGACTGATTTCATGGCCGATGACACCACCGATACCGCCATAGTTGACGGCGTCATCCGCAATGGGATCAAAGAATGGCGGTCGCAGGATCGCCGCCGGAAACACGATCTCGTTCATCGGCGGGCTGTAATAGGCATTGACGGTCTGCGGTGTCATGCCCCACTCGGTGCGATCGACTGGCTTGCCGAGTCGGTTCATCTGCCGCAGGAACTCGAATTCATTGACCCGGCGCAGATTGCCGAGCAGATCGTCCGCGCTCACCTGCAAAGCCGAGTAGTCACGCCACTTGTCGGGGTAACCGACCTTCACCGAAAAAGCCTCAAGCTTGCGCTTGGCCTCGGTCTTGGTCTCGGGTCCCATCCACTCGAGCGAATCGATCGACTGCGCAAAGGCCGCGCGCAGATTGGCCACCAACTGCTGAATACGAATACGCGCCTCGGGCGGGAAAGTCTTTTCGACGTAGGCGCGTCCGGCGATTTCGCCGATCGAACGATCGATCAAGTTGAGACTGCGGCGCCAGCGCGGTTGCTGCTCTTGCACGCCGCGCAGTGCGCGCTCGCGGAAATCGAAGCGCGCCGCATCATAGGCCTGCGGCAAAAACGCGGCGTTCGCATCGAGCACGCGGAAACGGAAATAGTCGCGCCAAGTTGCGACCGGCGTTGCCCGCACGAGCTCACCGAGTTGGCGTACGTAGGTCGGTTGCCGGATATCGAACTCACTGATGCCCGCAGCCTCGGGACCCATGCCGCTGATGAACGCGCGCCATTCGAAGGCCGGCATCGCGGTTGCGGCATCGTCCAGCGACAGGCGGTTGTAGGTCTTCACCGGATCGCGATTTTCGACTCGCGTCCAATGCAGCTTGGCGATTGAGGTTTCGAGGGCAAGGATTCGCGAGGCTGCCGCAGCAGCATCCGCCGTGCCTGAGAGCGACAAGAGCTTCTCGGCGTAGACGGCGAAGTCGGCACGCGCTTTGGCATTGCGTGCATCATCGGCGAGGTAGTACTCGCGATCAGGCATCGTCAGTCCGCTCTGCGAAAGCCCGGGAATGTAGCGCGTCGACTGCTTGCGATCTTGCCCCACATAGGCGTTTACCGGCGCGCCAAGACCCACGCGCTGTGCACGACCAAAATAACCGTACACGTCTTCGGGTTTGATGACCTGCTCGATGCGCCCGAACTCCGCAGCCAGCGGCTCGAGACCGCGCTTTACTATGAGGTCGGTGTTCATGAACGCGGTGTAGAAATCACCGAGTTTTTGCGCATCGGAACCCGGTGCGCGTTCGCTGTCGGCCGCCGCGGCCTCGATCAGCTGCCGCAAGGTGGCGAGTGCATCGTCCTCGAGCTTGCTGAAAGTGCCGAAGTTGGAGCGATCCGCAGGGATCTCGGTTTTGCTCAACCAAGTACCCCCAGCAAAGCGATACAGGTCGTCCTGCGGCCGAACGCTGCGATCAAAGCCCTCGAGGTCGAGGCCCGAACGCAAGGCAGGCGCCGCGCTCGCAGACACCGTCATGGCTGCAGCCACGATGATTGACAGATAATGGCGTACCGACATTTTCTACTCGTCCTTTGTTGCAGAGATTGCCGAATCCGGAAAGGCCGTGAAGTTTAGGGGATTCAGCGCCCAGAGACTAAGATGCCACCGCCATGCCCCGCTATCGCCCCCCCACCACGCCCGGTTCCAAGTTCATCACGCCAGACGGTCACAATCGTTTGACAAGTGAGCTCGATCAACTTTGGCGCGTGGAGCGGCCGCAGGTCACGCTCGCCGTCAGCGAGGCGGCCGCCCAAGGGGATCGCTCGGAGAACGCCGAGTACACCTACGGCAAGCGCCGCCTGCGCGAGATAGACCGCCGCGTGCGCTTTCTGCGCAAGCGACTCGAGGGCATGGTGGTCGTCGACAAACCACCCGCCGATCGGCAACGCGTTTTCTTTGGTGCGTGGGTGACGCTTGAAGACGACGACGGCGTCGAGACACGACACCGCATCGTCGGTCCCGACGAGTTCGATCTCGCCCCCGGCTATATCAGCATGGATGCCCCGCTCGCGCGTGCCCTGCTCGGCAAACGACTCGATGACGAAGTTACCGTGCTCACGCCCAAAGGCGAGCGGAGCTGGGTGATTGCCGAGGTCCGCTACAACACGCCTTGAGTCAGACCACGCGCACGTTTTTGAACTGCCAAGGGTCCGTGTGATCGAGGTCTTCTGCGAAAAGACTCTCGCGCCCCGTGAGCGGGTTCCAATCGGTGTACTCGCCCACCACCGGACCCAAATAAGGCATGCAGATTTCGAGATTGCGCCGGAAGTCCATGTCGTCGGGCTCGATCACGCCGCGATTCGGGTTTTCCATGGCCCAAATCACCCCCGACAACACCGCCACGGTGACCTGCAGGCTGGTCGCATTGTTGTAGGGACAGAGCTGCCGCGCTTCGTCGATCGAAAGTTGCGAGCCGTACCAGTAGGCATTCTTTGAGTGGCCGGCGAGGAGCACGCCGAGCTCATCGATGCCCCCCGACGAAATCTCGTCCATCAGAATGCGCTGCTTGGACTGCACGACGAAATTGCGACCGGCGAATTCGTGCACCGACAGCACTGCGTCATCGCAGGGGTGATAGGCGTAGTGCACCGTCGGACGATAGATCACCTCATCGCCTTTTTTGACCGAGAGGTAATCGGCGATCGAGATCGACTCACCGTGCGTGATCGCAAAACCGTGAAAATGCCCGGCCTTGGGTGTCCAGGTGCGCACCCGCGTCGCGGCACCGGGGCGCGACAAAAAAATCGAGGACTTGCGACCGAAATCATAGGCGTTGCCATCAGCCGGAAAGTGCTTCTCGTGGGCACCCCAACCGAGTTCGCAGGGTTGCGAACCTTCGCTGACAAAGCCATCGCAAGACCAGGTGTTGACGAATTCGCCCGGGCGCTTGCGCACCGGTGAGACTTGCGTATCGCGCTCGGCGATATGGATCACCTTGATGCCGAGCGTGTGCGCGAGTTTCGCCCAGTCGTCGCGCGAGCTCGGGTCGCCGGCCGCGATGCCGGTATCGGCTGCAATATTGAGCATCGCCTGTTTGACGAAGTGCGACACCATGCCGGGGTTGGCGCCGTGAGTGAGCACGGCAGTCGGCGCCGTTTCGCGACCCGGACGCAGAGCAAGCGCACGCTCACGCAGCGCATAGTTGGTGCGCTGCGCTGCGGGCTGGGATTTGTCGGTATAGCCGCCCGGCCAAGGCTCGATGCAAGTATCGAGATACATGGCGCCGCGCGTCTGGCAGAACTCGATCAGCGCAATCGACGACACGTCGACCGAGACATTGATCAAAAAATCGCCCTGACCGACCAAAGCTGCAAGCCGGCTCTCGAGATTGCCGGGCAAGATCGGATCCAAGATGAACTTCACGCCGAAATGCGTCGCCACCTCGGCGCCGCGCTCGTCGGCCGACACGATGGTGATGCGATCGGTACTGGTGCCGATGTGCCGCAAGATCAAAGGCAACACGCCCTGACCGATGCTGCCGAAGCCAACGAAAATGATCCGTCCCGGAAACTGCACGTGAACCTTGTGGTCGCTCATGATCTGCTTTGTCTCGCCTCCCTGTGATGTTGTGCCCTGTGACGTTGTGCTGGGTCAGCCCGTCCGCCAGTGCGGCGGAAAAGTGCGATCGTAACCCGGCAGCGCCTCGATTCTGGCGAGCCAGCGACCAAGCGCCGGGTAGTTGACCTCGATCGGCAAAAACCGCCGCGCAAGGTCTTCGGCGCCCGGGCGACCGAGCGCCCGTCGCAAAAGTTGGATCGCCGGAAAAATCACCATGTCGATGGCGCTGTAGTCATCGCCCACGATCCAGTCAAAGCGCGACACCCGCATTTCGATGGTGCGCGCCTCACGCGCGACAACGTGCATCGCATCGGTGAGCGCATCTTGGCCGAGCGGTGGCTCTTCGGGGGGGTTGGTGCTGCCGAGCAGCGTCCGGCAAATCCCCATGATGTGCGGCTCGGTATACGCCTGGAATTCTTCGATCACCCGCACGATGACCGCCGCTTCTTCGGGCGTACGACCAAAAATAGGCGGATCCGGATACTTGCGATCAAGGTAATAGAGGATCGCCACCGACTCGAACACCACATAGTCGTCGTGTTTGAGCACCGGCACACGCCCACGCGGGTTCATCGCCAGCATTTGCGGCGCCTTGTGCTCCTGAAATGCGAGCTGCAGCGAGTGGCTGTCGTAAGGCAGCCGCTTGTGTTCCAGCGCCAGCATTACCCGCCAGGAGTAGGGACTGCCGCTGGCCCACCAGAGGTCGATGGCCATGGCGCGGGATTGTAACGGTAACGTCCGCACCGGAGAATTCGCGCTGGTTCAACCCGGAGCGCCGATGTCCGCCACCACGAGTTCCTGCAGCACCACCATCGAGGTCGCCACGCTGGTCGAGGTCGCCACGCTCGCCACCCACGTATCGTCACCCGACTGGGTGACGCTCGATTGTCGTTTCGAACTCGGCAAACCCGCCGCGGGCGAAGCCGCCTACGCAGCCGGTCATATTCCGGGCGCTCGCTATGCGCACCTCGATCGCGATCTGGCGGGCCCCGTGAACCCGAGCACCGGCAGGCATCCCCTGCCCGATCCGTCGACCCTCGCGAGCAAGCTTGGCGAGTGGGGCATCGATCGGCAAACCCGGGTCGTGGTCTATGACCAGGGCAACAGTTTTTTTGCCGCGCGCGCTTGGTGGCTGCTGCGTTGGCTGGGTCACGAGCAGGTGGCGATGCTCGATGGCGGACTCGCCGCCTGGCTTGCCGCCGGTCAGCCGCTCGAGACGGCGTTACCTGAAGTCACGCCGCGCGAGTATGTCGCGCAAGCAAATACTGCGATGGCCGTGAGCGCAGCCGACGTGCTGCAGTCGCTGCAAAGCGACACGAGCCGCCTCGTCGATGCGCGCGGTGCTGATCGCTTTGCGGGTGAAAACGAAACCATTGATCCGGTGGGTGGGCACGTACCCGGCGCCTTGAACCATCACTACGCCCGTAACTACAACGCCGACGGTCGCCTCAAAGACGCCGCGACACTGCGAACGGAGTGGCTACAAACTTTGAACGGCCGTCCGCCCGCCTCGCTCATCGCCATGTGCGGCTCCGGCGTCAGCGCCTGCGTAAATCTGCTTGCACTCGAGCACGCAGGGCTGCATGGTGCGCGCCTTTATCCGGGCTCGTGGAGTGAATGGATCCGCGACCCGGCCCGCCCGGTGGCCCGAGGACCACACTGAATGAACACGATGATGAACGAGACAACGCGCAACTCTGCCGAGGTGAATGGTGGCGCGGCTGCGCCAGCGACCACGCGCCGCGGACCCGCCTGGAGCGTGGCCGACTCGCGCGAGCTCTACCACGTGCAGGCCTGGGGACAGGGCTACTTCGGCGTCAACGAGCAAGGTCACGTCGTCGTGCGCCCCGAACAGCGCGCCGATCGCGAGATCGATCTTTTTGAAGTGGTTCAGGGTCTCAAGGAGCGCGAACTCACGACGCCCGTCGTCGTGCGTTTCTCGGGAATTTTGGCGCATCGCTTGCGACAGTTGAACGATGCCTTCGCACGAGCCATGGCCGAAAACGATTACCGCAATCGATACGCCGCGGTTTATCCGATCAAGGTCAACCAGCAGCGACTCGTGGTCGAAGAGGTCTATCGTTACGGCGCCGAGTTCGGCTTTGGACTTGAAGCAGGTAGCAAACCGGAATTGCTCGCGGTGATGGCGATGAGTGAAAACTCGCCTGAGCGACTCATCGTTTGCAACGGCTTCAAAGACGACAGCTACATCGAGACCGCGATGCTCGCCACCAAACTCGGTCGGCGTATCGTTCCCGTGGTCGAGAACTTTTCAGAACTCGGTCTGATCATCAAACACGCGCAGCGTCTTGGCGTGAAGCCGCAGATCGGCGTTCGCGTGAAGTTGGCGAGCGAGGGCTCGGGCCGCTGGCGTGATTCCGCCGGCGAGAAATCGAAGTTTGGCCTCTTCATCACCGAGATTCTCGAGGCCGTGGCGATGCTGCGCGCGCACGACATGCTCGACTGCCTGAAGCTCGTGCACTGTCATCCCGGCAGCCAACTGCAGGATATCCGTCGCATCAAAGAGGCGATCAACGAACTCGCCCACGTCTATGCCGAACTCAAGCTGCTCGGCGCAGGTCTTGAATATATTGATGTCGGTGGCGGACTCGGCGTCGACTATGACGGCTCGGGCACCAACTATTCTTCCTCAATGAATTACACCATCGAGGAATACGCCAACGATGTGGTGTATCGTATTGCGAGCGTCTGCAATGCACGTGGCATCGCGCACCCCATGATCGTCAGCGAATCGGGTCGAGCCATTGCTGCGCACCACAGCGTGCTGATTTTCAACACGCTGGGCTCATCCGCCCTCGACAAGTTCCACGTCACGGGTCGAGAAGACGAGGACTACGCAGGTCGCACGCTGCCGCAACCGGTGCAGGATCTGCTCGGCGCTTATCGCGAAGTGAGCGACCGACGGCTCGTCGAGTGCTGGCACGACGCCCTCACCGCCCGCGAGCAATGCCTGCAGATGTTCAATCTCGGGCTGCTGTCGCTGGAATTCCGCGGCCTTGCCGAGCGGCTCTATTGGGCAACTTGCGCCAAAATTCGCGACTACTGTCGCAAGCTCGAAGAGGTGCCCGAAGAGCTCGAGGGTATCGAGAGCATTCTCTCGGATATCTACTTCTGCAATATGTCGGTGTTCCAGTCGCTGCCTGACAGCTGGGCTATCGATCATCTTTTTCCGATCATGCCGATCCATCGGCTCGACGAGTGCCCGACGCGACGGGCCGTGCTCGCCGACATCACCTGCGACTCGGACGGCAAGATCGACCGCTTCGTGAGTCACCGCGAAATCAAACGCACACTGGAGTTGCATGACCTCACCGAAGGCGAGGAGTACTACCTCGCCGCATTTTTGGTGGGTGCCTATCAAGAAACGCTCGGCGACCTGCACAATCTCTTCGGTGATACGCATGTGGTACACATCCGTCTCGAAGAAGACGGCAAGTGGTGGATCGACGAAGTGGTCAAGGGCGACACGGCGAATCGCGTGCTCGAATATATGGAATATGACGTGGCCGAGCTCTACCCCGCGCTGGCGCGCGACTGCGAACGTGCAATCCGTGAGGGTCGCATGACGGTGGCCGAAAGCCAGGCGCTGAAGCGATTTTACGAAGGCGAGCTCAACGGCTACGCCTATCTCGAATGAACGCCACCGAGAGTCGCGACTTTCGCAGCTACCACGCCTTTTTGCGGGCTGCGCGCAACTTCATGGAAGGGCCACTCGTCGGTCAGCTCCATGACAGCTACGAGCGTGCCCACCCCGCACCGCAGTCAGACTGGCGCGCGGCAGAGGCCACGCTCGATGAGCTCAATGAATTCCAGTTTTATTGTTGGGCCTATCGCAATCTGCAGCGCTTCAAATATCACCGCCCGACCCTCGGAATCTTTGCCACGCTGGAGCGTGAACGCGAGCGTCTCGAGCAGGCGCTCGATGCCGCGGCTGCAGAGACCATGGCGAGCGACCCGGCCGCGCTGCGACTGAACCCATCGCTGCCACTACCCGACTACTTTCGTTATGTGCCCTTTCATCAGCACACGGGCGGCGTCACTGGCGATTCATTGGCCGGGCTCGCCTATGAAATCGGCCGTCGCACGACCGTTCCGGCGCATGCGGACCCGAACGGCATCTATCGCATCCTCTTCGATGCCTTGCCGCAGCGGGATTACGCGCGCGTGCTCGATTGGGGCGTGGGTCATGGTGCCGCGCTCATCACCTGGCAACAGCGACAACCGCAAGCCGAGTGTCATGGTGTCGACTTGTCGGCCCCTTGCCTCAAAGTGGCCAATCTGCGCGCCCGCGAACGCGGCATGCGGTTTTTATTGTCGCAGCAAGATCTCGAGCATCTTGACTACCCGGACGCACACTTTGATCTCGTGTTCTTCAATTTCATGCTGCACGAACTGCCGCCCGCGCACACACCGGCGCTGCTCGCCGAGGCCGCACGAATCTTGAAGCCCGGCGGTCTGTTCGCGGGCCACGAATTCCACCTGCGCCCAGGCGATGCGTTTCAAAACGTATTGCAACGCACCCACGCGTGGACCAATAACGAGACCTACTCGACGCCTTGGTACAGCACCCCGATTGGCGAGTGGGCACGTGCCGCCGGTTTTTCGAAGGTCAGCATCACGCCCTTCGAACGCCTGAATCGCTCGGTGAAACGGCCGGGCAAAGCGCCGATCAATGCCAATCATTGGAACCTTTACCTGTTCGAAAAATGAGCAAGATGACCTCACCGCCCGCCACACCCTCGGATCCACTCGTCGATCCGACCACCGGCAAGCGCTTCAACGCGGCGCTGCAAGGACCGGTCACCCACATAGAACCGGACTTCCTGCACAAGCTGCCCATGGATAACGCCGTAGGCGCCATCATGGCGCTCACTGCCGAAGTGTGGATGCTGCGCGAGCGCCTCGCGGCGCTCGAGGCCGAGCTCGAATCGCGAAAAGTTCTGCCCGCCGGCGCCGTCGAAAATCATCAAGATGTGGGCGCTGCTGCCGAAGCCCGGGCCGCCGATCTCGCGGCTTACACCGAACGGGTAATGGGCGAACTCACGCGCAACCGCGAACCGGTGTCACATATCGACCCCGCCGTTCAAAAATTCCTTTGTACGGTATGATCCGGTAACCCCTTGGCCCACTTTCTTCAGAACACTCCCTTCAGAACACCGAGGAAACTCCAGATGTCACGACCGCTGATTTCTCTGGCCTGCGCCGCCGTTGCAGCCTGTGCGTTGCTAATTGCCCCTGATGCGCTCGCGCAAGGCAAAAAAGCCCCGCGCATCGACCTCAACACCGCGGAAGGCGCAAACCTCGCTGCAAGACGCATCCAATGTGGATCGATCGACAACACGCCAACCATCTACTACTTCCACGGCGAAGGGTTCGCACGGGTCCCCGGCGAGCGCGATCGCAAGCTGTTTGACGTCGAGGGCTACAACGTTCGGCAGTGCGTGACCGTGACCGACCCGGTCCGCGGTACTGGCTGGCGGTTGGTCTCGCGCGAGCTGCTGCTCTACGTCGACCCCACCACGGGCGAGCTGCTCAAGGAATGGAAGAACCCGTGGACCGGGCAAACCGTCAAAGTTCTGCAGACGGCCAACGATCCGGTCAACCAGCGACCGGTGTTCCCGATCGGCGCCGACGGCAAGCCCGCGACCTGGCCCGGCACCACCAACGGCAACGTCTGGTGGAACACCATCACGGTACCGCTTTTTTACGTGAATCCTTTGGGTGGCGAGTTCCAAAAAAATGTGGGCGGTTACTACCACGCCACCGAAATGTTCAATTTCTTCGGTGACATCAATGTCCTGACCGACCCGAAAATTCCGAACCCGGCGGTCGAGGTCGGCTGGGTACGGATGGCGGACTGGCTGCCCTGGATGGAAATGAGCGGCCGCGCCGGTCTGATCTATATTCATGCCGCAGGGCGCAAACTCGACAGTGCCGATCAGCTCTCGTCGGTGCTCAAAAAAGCCATCGAGACGGACTACCCCGAATATCGGACCCCGCCCGCTGGCGACGATAGCCGCGAAAACGAGACCAGCTGGACCTACTTCAAGAAAAAGATCGCGCCGACAACCCCCGTTAAAAAGTAGTCGCTCGCGCCCGGTTGTCTTGCCGTCGACTCCGGTAGTAGCATCAAGCCGCTCGTCACGGGCAACCGTGGCGAGCGGCTGATTCAACTGACCAAAGATCATAGAGACGGTCGAATGACTACGATCTACGTGGGCAACCTGCCCTTCTCCGCCAACGAGGCCGATGTCCGGGTGCTCTTTGAGCGTCACGGCAAAGTCGACTCCGTCAAGCTCGTCAACGATCGCGAGACGGGTCGCCCGCGCGGTTTCGGCTTCGTGGATATGCCTCCGGCAGAAGCCCAAGCTGCCATCGCGGCGCTCAATGGCTATGAAATGAACGGACGTGCCCTGCGCATCAACGAAGCGCAGGAACGTGCTCCGCGGCCACCGCGTCCAGGCGGTGGTGGCGGCTTCCGTCGCTGAGTCGGCTCGGCCCGAAGCGCGAACGGATCCGCAGCAAGCGGCGCTGGCACGCCCGGCGCCGCCTCGGTCTGTTTTTACCCGAAAGAGGTCCGTCATGACCCGCCGCTATCGCGCCCAGCCCCGAAGCAAAATCGCCCTGAAGCTGCCGGTTCCGCGGCGTAGTCAACTCGCCCCCGATCTCGCCAAGTATTTTGCCGTCTGCGAAGACAAGATCGGTTTTTTACCGAACGTGCTCGAGGTGTACAGCTTCAATGAAACGAAGTTGCGCGCTTTCATCGCCATGTACAACGATCTCATGCTCGGTGACTCGAAGCTCACGGCGCTGGAGCGCGAAATGATCGCAGTTGTCGTTTCATCGGCCAACCGTTGCTACTACTGCCTGACGGCTCACGGCGAAGCCCTGCGCGCGATGTCGGGCGACCCCTCGCTAGGCGAAACGCTGGTGATGAATTACCGGGTGGCCAAGATCAGCAAGAAACAACGCGCCATGCTCGACTACGCGCACAAACTCACGGTGACGCCTGCCGAAACCGGCAAGGCCGATCGACTCACCCTGCGGCGTGCCGGCTTCAAAGATAGAGAGATCTGGGACATCGTCGCGATCACCGGTTTCTTCAACATGACGAATCGCGTCGCCGCGGCCACCGACATGATGCCGAACGAGGAATACCTCGCACGCTCGCGCTGAACTGTCAGCGACGGATTATCTCGCCGCTCCGATCGCCGTGCAGCATGCGCTGCCCCATCGGTCCCTCGAGGAGGGTGCGCGGATAACCCAAGTCGATCTGACTTGCGGCCTCGAGCGCAGCCGTCGCCTCGGCATCGAGGCTGAACTGCGTCGCGGTCAGCAGATCACGCAGTTGCGCATCGTGACGCGCTCCCAAAATGGGGATCACACCCCGCTCCATCAGCCAACGAATGGCGATGCTGGATGAACTTTGACCGAGGCGTGCCGCCTGGGTGCGCACGGTCTCTGCGATAGCCAGGTTGCGCTCGCGCAAAAACAGGTTGCCCCAGCCAGTGCTCGTGAGTCGCCCCTCCTGGCCCGTTCGTGCAGCAGGATCAACCGCGTATTTACCCGACAACAGGCCGCCTGCCAGCGGACTCCAAGCCGTGACCGTCATGCCGAGTGCGGCAGCGCAGGGCAGCAACTCGCGCTCGACGTTGCGCTCGATCAGGCTGTAATGCAGCTGCAGCGCCATCAAGGGCGACCGGTCGTGGCTCTCGGCCAGCGTCTGCGCGCGCGCCACGATCCACGCGGGGGCGTTCGAAAAACCCGTGTACAAAACTTTGCCTGCGCGCACCAGATCGTCGAGACCACGCAGGGTTTCTTCGAGCGGTGTCAACGCATCCCAGGCATGCACCCACAAAAGATCAATGTAATCGGTACCGAGTCGCGACAGACTACCCTCGACCGCCTCACGCAGCGCCTTGCGCGAGTTGCCACCCGAGTTGGGGTCTTTCAAATCGAGGTTCATCGCGTACTTGGTCGCAATCACCAGCGAGCTGCGTCGACCGGCGATGAAGCGACCGAGCATGCGTTCACTGGTACCAAAAGTGTAGATATTCGCGGTATCAATGAAATTGCCACCGGCTTCGAGATAGGTGTCGAACACGCGGCGACACTCATCCTCCTCGGAGCCAATCGCGGTCTCGGTACCGAAGGTCATCGTGCCGAGACAAAGTTCGGAAACCTTCAGACCAGACTGACCGAGCAGACGCATTTTCATGATTCGACCCCGCGGAACATGCTGCGAAAAGTCTAGACTACGCCCATGCGTCCGGATGCCGAGGCTTCATCGATGTTGCTGTCCACGCGCGAAGTTTTTCGCGGTCGCGTCACCCGCCTCACCGTCGATACCGTTCGCTTGCCGAACGGCCAAACGGCAGACCTCGAAATCCTGCACCACCCCGGCGGGGCCGCAGCGGTTGCGCTCGATAGAGACGGTCGCGTCTGTCTGTTGCACCAGTTCCGCCACGCCGTGGGTGGCCGCATATGGGAATTGCCTGCCGGGCGTCTGGAGCCTGGTGAACCGCCAATCGATACCGCGCGCCGCGAACTCATCGAAGAAGCCGGCGTCGAGGCCTCGCAGCTGCAATCACTCGGCGTATCGGTAAGCTCGCCCGGGGTATTCACCGAGCGTATATACCTTTACCTCGCGACCGGTCTCACGCCGGTCGCCGATGCGCGCGAAGCCGCCGAGGTCTTTGAAGTGCACTGGATCCCGTTGGCCGAGGCCGTGCACCGATGCCTCGAAGGTGAAATCGACGACTCGAAAACCGTCGTCGGACTGCTGCGTGCCCAGCACCATCTCAAGACGGGTAAACTCGGCACGTGAGGCTATCGCGCTATCAATGGGTCGTGTTCGCAGCCGCCTGGCTTGGCTGGGGCTTCGATGTCTTCGACGCGATGCTCTTCAACTTTGTCGCCTCGAACTGCATCCCCACACTGCTGGCACTGCCCATCGGCAGCCCCGCAGCGCGCGAAGCCACCGTCTATTGGACGGGCATTCTCTCAGCCGTGCTGCTCGTCGGCTGGGCCGCGGGCGGTGTGATCTTTGGCTGGGTCGCTGATCGCTATGGTCGCCGACTCGGCCTGATGCTCACCATCCTCGTCTATGCGCTCGGCACCACGCTCTGCGCGTTTGCCACCAGCATCGAGCAACTCGCGCTGTTTCGGGCGCTGACCAGCCTCGGGATCGGCGGCGAATGGGCAGTCGGTGCTGCGCTCGTCGCAGAGTCAGTGCCGGAAGAACACCGCGTCGAAGCCGGCGCGCTGCTGCAAACCGCCTCACCGCTCGGCATCCTGCTCGCGAGCCTCGTCAACTATCAGATCGCCGGCGTGTGGCTGGCCGATGATCCCGCCAATTCCTGGCGCTATGTTTTTCTTTGCGGACTCGCTCCGGTGTTTCTCGCGCTCGCGGTACGCATCTTCGTCAAAGAAAGTGATCGCTGGCAGGCCCAGGCCGCAAGCGGGCAAGCTGCGCAAGCGCTGCGGCTCTCCCGTTTGTTCGATGTCGATCTGCGTGCTGCCACTCGCGCAGCGCTGCTGGTTTCTTTGACAGCGCTGCTGACATGGTGGGCCGTCAACGCGTTCGTGCCGCTGCTCGGCAGTCTGCTCGCCAGCGATGCCGCCACCGCAGCGGGCTTGCCGGCAGATGAAGCGCGGCAGATGTCCGAAGCCTGGAAGGCGCGAGCCTCCAATGCCTTCAATATCGGCGGACTGATCGGCGCCCTGCTCGCCATACCGCTTGCCAAACGCCTCGGCCGCAGGCCCGCATTCATCGGCTATTTTCTTTGGTCAGCAGCCAGTATCCTGCTCGCCTTCGGCTTGCCGCTCGGTCCCGAACTGCGTCTCGCCATGCTGTTCGTGGTGGGTCTTGGCGTATACGGCGTATTCAGCGCGCTCGTGTTTTATCTGCCCGAACTCTTTCCGACGCGACTCCGCGGTCTCGCCTCCGGCTTCTGCTACAACATCGGTCGCATCCTCGCCGCCTTCGGCCCTTTCATCGTCGGGGCAGTCACCGCGCGCGCCGGCGGTTCGTCGGCAGCGATCACCGACACCTTGGTCTGGGTCGCCCTGTTCCCGTTCGTCGCCGCCCTGCTCGCCCGCAGTTGGGTCGTCGAGACCCGCGGCCGCGCATTGCCAGACTGACTCGAAACTCGTCACTCAGCCGCGATTCCCGCGTTCAGGTTTGCAGCGCCGTAGCGCAAGCTGCAGTCATGTTGAGACTTGACGCTGTAACCTTTCGCGTTACACTCATCCCATGATCGCCAGCTTCCGTCATCGAGGCTTGCAGTCATTTTTTCTGACCGGGTCCAAGGCCGGTATCTGTCCTGAGCACGCGACCAGACTTCGTCTAGTACTTGGTCAGCTAAGCGTGGCGAAGAATCCTCGGGACATGGCCCTACCTGGATTGCGACTGCACAAACTGAAGGGTGAGCAGGACAACCGCTGGTCTCTGTCGGTGAGCGGTAACTGGCGAATCACGTTCAGCTTTCATGGAAAGAATGCGGTTGCCGTAGATTACGAGGACTATCACTAAGCGAGGCGGTTCCCCATGAAAATGCATAACCCACCCCACCCTGGGGAAATCCTGCGCGCTCTGTGTCTTGAACCACTCGGGCTCACTGTGACCCGCGCCGCCCAGGCTCTTGGTGTCAGTCGCAAAACGCTGTCGGCGATTCTGAATGGTCGCGCCAACATCACCCCCGAAATGGCTGTTCGACTTTCGATAGCCTTCGATACCACTGCAGCGAGCTGGCTCGATCAGCAAATGCAGTACGACCTTTGGCACGCCGAAAAACGCCGAAAGTCTCTCAAAGTTTTGAAACTTGCTGCCTGACCCTCGGAGATCACCACGTGAAAGCCCTGTTGAGCGAAGCCCCGGGCGCACCCGACACCCTCGTGCTGCGCGACATCGGCGAGCCGGTTCCAAGTCGCGGACAAGTCCGCATCGCCGTGCGCTATTGCGGCATCAACTATCCCGACGTGCTGGTCATCGAAGACAAATATCAGTTCAAGCCACCACGACCCTTTGCCCCCGGCTCGGAGATGTCCGGCGTGATCGACGCCGTTGGCGAAGGCGTCACAGAGTTCAAAGTGGGCGACGCGGTGATCGCTGCGGCCACCTCGGGCGGGCTCGCCGAAAAAGCCGTCACTGCGGCAAGTGCCTGCGTCTCCATGCCCGAGGGCATGCCCTTCGATGCCGCGGCGGGTCTCATCTTCACTTATGGCACCTCCTATCACGCGCTCGTCAACCGCGGCGAGTTGCGCGCCGGCGAAACCCTGTTGGTGCTCGGCGCCGCGGGTGGCGTGGGTCTCGCGGCAGTCGAAATCGGCAAGGCCATCGGCGCGCGGGTTGTCGCGGCCGTTTCCAGCGAATCCAAAGCGGCAGCAGCGCGCGAGCACGGCGCCGACGTGACCGTCATCTACCCACGCGAGGGCATCGACTCACGTGCGCTCGCAGCGCAATTCAAGGAAGCCTGTGGCCCAAAGGGCGCTGATGTCATCTATGACCCGGTCGGCGGCGATTACGCGGAGCCGGCATTGCGGACCGCGGCCTGGAAGGGCCGCTACCTCGTGATCGGTTTTCCGGCTGGTATCCCAAAGATTCCGCTGAATCTCACCTTGCTCAAGGGCTGCGACATCCGCGGCGTCTTCTGGGGGGCTTTCAGGCAGCAAGAACCGGCGCAAGATGCCGCCAACATGCACGCCCTGCTCGATCTGTACCGCGCCGGCAAGATCAAGCCAAAGATTTCGGCCATCCTGCCATTGCCGCAGGGCGGTGAAGCGATCAAAAAATTATTGCAGCGCGAAGCTGTTGGCAAGATCTTGGTGTCATGTACAGCCTGATGTTTCTCGGCTTCGCGATCGCCCAGACGGCCTTGTTCGTCTGGTCGTTGCGTCTGTGGCGCGAGACCCGCGCCAAGGCCATCGCGGTCATTTTGATCCCGCTGTTTTTCCTGATTTGGGACAACCTGCGCGTCGCCGCCGGCATCGTCATCGGCTTCGGCGAGCCACTTTATTGGCTGACTTGGCCCGCGTTCTGGGCCCATTGGCTGTCCGGCTGCTGGCTGATCATCGCGAGTGGCTCGATCCTGCGACTGGCAGGTTTCGAGTTCGCCAGCCATAAATGGGTGATGGGGGCCTTTTGTCTCGTGACCACGGCGCTGGTGCTGCACGATCTGCCGCTTTTCTGGACCAAAGAAATTTACCCGGTCTGCGAATTCGATCTCATCCGCTATAGCGGTTCGGTGACCGAAGCCAATCGTTGTACCGCGGACCAGGTGCTCGTCAAAGGCGAGATCCCGATCGCTCCCGTCGTCACCTGCTTCGTGGTGATCGGCACGGGAATCGCGCTTTGGGCAAGAAAGGGTTTTCCTTGGATGGCGATCGGCGGCATCGTCATGCTGCTGACCGCAGCGGTGCCCGCCCTCAACCGTCACCGCCTCGACAACCTCGGCGAAGTTTTCATCAAGGGCGGCTCGATCTTCGCAATCTGGTTTCTTACCCGATCAGCCGCCCCATCAAACCCTCGAGATCAGTCACCTCGAGATCAGGCGGTGGACCGAACTCCGGCAACCAGCTGAGGCCGCGGCGGTTGATCCAAGCCGTTCGGCAGCCCGCTTCGGCGGCGCCGCGGATGTCGTTCTCGGGGTGATCGCCGACATGCAAGAGTTCGCTCGGGCTGATCCCGAGAGCGTCAGCCACGGTCAAATACACCTCGGGATGCGGCTTCGCGCGGCCCACTGACTCGGCGTTGAGCGTCACCTCAAAGTGGTGACCGATGCCGATCCGATGCACGCAAGCATTGCCATTGGAGAAGCTAGCGAGGCGAAAGCGACTCGCCAGCCTCGTGAGGGCGGTCGTCACTTCGGGATAGAACTCCACCTCGTGCCGCGCGGCAATGAAAACCTCGAAGGCACGATCGCCGATCACCGGATCGTGCCCGTGGTGCGCAGCGAGCCGACGCATCGCTTCGGTGCGCAGCCAAGTCATGTCGTGGGCGCGCTCGGGCACCTCGGCCGCGAGCGTCCGGCGGGCCGCAAAAACCTCTTCCGCATTGAGCTGCTGCGCCAGCCGCGGATGCTCGGCCTCGAGATAGGCTTGCACGCGCGCCTCAGCGCGCCGCAACACCGGCTGCACCTCCCAGAGGGTGTCATCGAGATCGAAGCAAATGGCGCGGGGCGCGGGACTCATGGGGGCCCTTCCTTGGGCTCGACTACAATGCGGGGCATCGTATACCGACCCCTGCAGCGGAGCACAACCATGTCATCGCGGTCCACGACAGCCCCCCGTTACGTACCCAGCTTTTTTATGAGCAGCGTTGTGATGAGCAGCCTCGCGATCGGCGCCATCAGCCCTGCGCTGGCGGCGCCGTTCACGGCCCAAGACCTCAACACGCTCGCGCGCGTCTCCGACCCGCAGGTGTCGCCCGATGGGCGCTATGTGGTCTATACCCTGCGCGAGACCGACATGGAGGCCAACCGCGGCCGCAATGACCTTTGGTTGCTCGACCTTGCCGACGGCAAGGGCACCCCGTCTTCGCGACGCCTCACGCAGCATCCCGCCGCGGACAGCAGCCCGCGCTGGGCAGCCGACGGTTCGGGGATTTTCTTTCTCTCGAGCCGTGGCGGCTCCTCGCAGGTCTGGCATATCAGTCTTGCAGGGGGCGAGGCGCAGCAGGTGACGAGCCTGCCGCTCGATGTCGGCTCATTCGAGGTATCGCCCAAAGGCGACCGGCTTGCGGTGTCGATGGAAGTCTTCGCGGATTGCGCGGACCTCAAGTGCACGACCGACCGTCAGGCCGCGCAGTCAAAGAAAAAAGCCAGTGGCAAAACCTATGACCAGCTTTTCGTTCGTCATTGGGACACCTGGAGCGACGGCACGCTCTCCACGCTCTTCACGGTAAGCCTCGACAAAGATCTGAAAGTCGGTGCACCCGTGAAGGTGTCGGGCAAGGTACGCGGCCACGTGCCCTCAAAGCCCTTCGGGGGTGATGAGGATTACGCTTTCAGCGCAGACGGTGCGCGCCTCGTCTTCAGCGCACGGCTCGCTGATCGCGGCGAATCGTGGTCGACCAACTTCGATCTTTATGAGGTCGCCGCCGATGGTTCGGGCGAACCGCGCAATCTCACCGCCGACAACCCGGCCTGGGATGCGCAGCCCGTATTCCTCGCCAATGGCGATCTGGCCTGGCTCGCCATGTCGCGCCCGGGTTTCGAGGCCGATCGGTACGCGGTCAAAGTTCAGAGCGCCAAAGACGGCCGAGTTCGTACCCTGCTGCAGGACTGGGATCGCTCGGTCACGACGCTCGCGACCACGCAAGATCGCAAGCGCCTGCTCGGCATCGCCGATGACATCGGGCAGACAGCGCTGTTCGAAATCGACCCCACCACCGGTGCGCGCACAACGCTGGTGGGCGATGGGCAGGTGCAGGGGATCTCGGCCGGCCCACGCGGTGTGGTCATGGCTTGGGCCTCGCTCGGCTCACCACCCGATCTTTACCTTGCGGCAGGCGGCAAGCGCACTCGGCTGACGACGGTCAATGCCGAGCGGCTCGCTGATCGGCAACTCGCCGAGTTCGAGCAGTTCTCGTTTGCCGGCGCCAATGATCAAAAAGTCTACGGCTACGTGATGAAGCCGCAGGGTTTCACGCCCGGTCAAAGATATCCGCTCGCCTTCATCGTGCATGGCGGCCCGCAAGTGAGCTTCGCCAACCAGTGGTCCTGGCGCTGGAATGCCCAGGTCTATGCGGGCGCGGGCTATGGCGTGGTATTCATCGACTTTCACGGCTCGCCGGGCTATGGCCAGGCGTTCACGGACTCGATCAGTCAGGACTGGGGTGGCAAGCCGCTGATCGATCTGCAAAAAGGACTCGATGCCGCACTCGCCAAATATGACTGGCTCGACGGCTCACGCGCCTGCTCACTCGGGGCCTCTTATGGCGGCTTCATGCAGAACTGGATCGCCGGCAACTGGCCCGACCGCTTCAAGTGCATCGTCAATCACGCCGGAATCTTTGACCAGCGGACCATGTACTACACGACCGAAGAGCTCTGGTTCACCGAATGGGAGAACGGCGGGCCGTATTACCTCACGCCGAAAATCCACGAGAAATTCAATCCGGCCGATTACGTCACCAAATGGAAAACGCCGATGCTCGTGACCCATGGCGCGCTCGACTATCGCGTGCCTTATTCGCAAGGTCTTGCCACCTTCACGGCGCTGCAGCGGCAGGGTGTCGAGAGTCGGCTAGTGTTTTATCCGGACGAGAACCACTGGATCCTCAAGCCCGCGAACAACGTGCAATGGCACGAGGAAGTGCTCGGGTGGTTGGCGAAGCACCTCAAATAGGCACCTCGCTGAGCGGTCCTTTGCTAGCCGGCAGCGCCGCTGCCGGCTAGCTGTAACCGACACGCCACTCCGCCTTGTAGGCAAGGCCGAGTGCGATGAGGCGGTTGAGCAGGTCCTCATAACCGATCCCGGCGCCGAGCGCGGACTGCGAGAAATCTTCGGCTTCGGCGAGGCAAGGGTTGGCGTTTGCCTCGAGCACGAAGACCTCGCCGTCATCGCGCACACGAAAATCCATGCGCGCATAGCCCGAGAGCCCGAGTGCGTTGTAAATGCGCCGCGCCATGCGGTCGAGTTTGCCGACGACAGTCGGTGACAGATCTTGTGCGGCTGCGCGGATGATGCCGTGCCGCGCCTGATATTTGCGGTCCCATTTCACTTTGCGGGTGGCGATGGTCGCTTGATTGTCGCCCATGGTGCCGAACTGCAATTCCCAAACGGGTAGTCGAGTGAGCCGCTCGTTGCCGATCAC
>Ga0169931_10001217_pt1 | contig 42598 bp, 42 predicted proteins | sample Kivu_15m_20L_FD_129675 | JGI IMG/M metagenome (GOLD analysis project Ga0169931, IMG submission 129675) | Freshwater microbial communities from Lake Kivu, Western Province, Rwanda to study Microbial Dark Matter (Phase II) - Kivu_15m_20L... | ecosystem: Environmental > Aquatic > Freshwater > Lake... | reverse complement strand
GTTCGTCGAGGAGGCGCGCCAGGAGTCCGTCGACACGATCCTCGCGCTCGACGACGCCCGCCGGTCCGGCGCGGAGCTCGTCGTGACCGGGTGCCTTGCGGAGCGTGCCGGCGCCGAACTCGCCGAGGCGATGCCGGAGATCGACCGCATCGCCCCCTTCAACGCCGCGCTGCTCGGGGCCACCGAGGTCCCCGTGACGCTCGGGCGCCGACCGACCGCACCGGCGTTCGACCTGTTGAACCTGCCCCGGCCGGCGCCGCGTGCCCCCTGGGCGTACCTGAAGGTCGCCGAGGGCTGCGACCGGGCGTGCGGGTTCTGCGCCATCCCGTCGTTCCGCGGCGCGCAGCGCTCGCGTCGCTTCGACGACATCGTCGCCGAGGCGGAGGGTCTCGCCGCTGCCGGGGTCCGGGAGTTGGTGCTCGTCGCACAGGACCTCGCCGCCTACGGCCGTGATCGCACGCCGCCGGCGGTTCCGCTCGGGCTCCCGGAGGCGACCGGTGCGACCCGGCCGCTCGTCGATCTGGTCCGACGGATCGGCGCGGACGTGCCGTGGGTGCGCCTGCTCTACCTGTACCCCTCCGACCTCACCGACGACCTCGTCGACGTCGTCGCCTCGGGCGAGGTGGCGTACTTCGACCTGTCGCTCCAGCACGTGTCGGCGCCGTTGCTCCGCCGCATGCGGCGATGGGGCGACGGCGACCGGTTCCTCCGCCGCATCACCGACATCCGGGCCCGGCGCCCCGACGCAGCGTTCCGCACGAACTTCATCGTCGGATACCCCGGAGAGACCGAGGACGACCATGGGCGACTCCTCCGCTTCGTGGAGGAGGCCCAGCTCGACTGGTGCGGGTTCTTCGCCTTCTCGCCGGAGGACGGCACCTACGCACTGACCCTCGACGGCACCGTCGACGCCGGTCTCGTCGCCGACCGTCTCACCGAGCTGCGGGAGCTGCAGGACGGCATCACCGCCCGCCGGCGCGACGACCTCATCGGCACCGCGGTGCGCGCGCTCGTCGACGAGCCGGGCGTGGCCCGCAGCTTCCGTGAGGCGCCGGAGATTGACGGCGTCATCGAGGTCCCCGACGACCTTCTCGTCGGCGGGTTCGTCGACCTCGAGATCGTCGACGCGCTCGGGCCCGACCTGGTGGGGAGGCCGCGGTGAACGCTGCACCCGACCGGCGGTTCTCCTTCGACGCGTCGGCCCGGATGACGCCGGCGAACGCCGTCACCGTCGCCCGACTCCTCGCCTCGCCGGTGCTGTTCGTGCTCATCGTCGGTGGCGGAGCGAGCTACATGGCGTTCGTGCTGGGGTTCGTCATCGCCGCCACCGACAGCGTCGACGGGTACCTGGCGCGACGGTGGGGGGTGACGCGCAGCGGCGCGTTCCTCGACCCGCTCGCCGACAAGGTGCTCGTCCTCGGGTCGCTCTACGCACTGGTGTGGATCGACGCGTTCGGGGCCCTCGGCACCGTTGGCGTCGTGCTCATCACGGTGCGCGAGTTCGGGATCAGCGCCTACCGGTCGTACTGGGCGCGTCGTGGGGTGGCGATCCCCGCCCGGCGCAGCGCGAAGGCGAAGACGTTCATCCAGGAGCTCGCGATCGGCCTCGCGCTCCTGCCCCCGCTCGAGGAGACGCCGGTGGTCGCGACGGCGGTGCTGTGGGTGGCGGTTGCGTTCACGCTCTACAGCGGCGGTCGTTACGTGGTCGACGGTCGGAGGGCGTTCTCCCTCACGGGGGACAAGCCGTCGGGGGAGGCGTCATGAGGTGCGAGGTCGTCGCCGTGGGCACCGAGCTGCTGCTCGGCCAGATCGTCGACACGAACTCGGCGTGGATCGGCGAACAGCTCGCTCTCGCCGGGATCGACTGCCACCACCAGACCCGTGTCGGTGACAACCTCGGCCGGGTCGTCGACACCTTGCGGCGGGCCCTCGACCGGGCGGACGTGGTGATCTGCTGCGGCGGGCTCGGCCCCACTCAGGACGATCTGACCCGTGACGCCATCGCCGACCTGCTCGGCGTGCCGTTGCTGCACGACGAGACGATCGCCGAGCGGATCCGGCGGATGTTCGCCGAACGGGGTCGGCCGATGCCGGACAACAACCTGCGCCAGGCCGAGGTGCCTCTCGGCTGTCACACGATCGCCCAGCAGCCGGGGACCGCTCCGGGCCTCGTGTGCCCGACGCCGGACGGCAAGGTGATCTACGCCGTGCCCGGGGTCCCCTACGAGATGGAGCAGATGCTCCTCGGGACGGTGCTCCCCGAACTCGTCGAGCGGTCGGGGCGGCGTTCGGTGATCCTGTCCCGCACCCTGCGCACCTGGGGTCAGTCCGAGTCGGGGCTCGCCGAGATGCTCGCAGAGCGGATCGTCGAGCTCGACGAGATCGGCAACCCGACGCTCGCGTTCCTCGCCTCGGGGATCGAGGGCATCAAGGTCCGGATCACCGCCAAGTCCGACGACGACGCCGGGGCACGCGCGGTGCTCGACGCCGAGGAGGCGAACCTCCGGGCGTTGCTCGGTCCGATCGTCTTCGGCGTCGACGACACCACGATGGAGGCTGCGGTGCTCGCACTGTGCGCCGAGGCCGGCCTCACGCTCGGCACGGCCGAGTCCCTGACCGGCGGGATGATCGCCAGTCGGCTGTGCGCGGTGCCGGGGGCATCGGCGACCTTCCGCGGTTCCGTCGTCGCCTACGCCACCGACGTCAAGCAGCAGGTGCTCGGTGTGCCGGAGGGGCCGGTGGTCTCCGAGGCCGCGGCGGCGGCGATGGCGCAGGGTCTCCAACGCCTGCTCGGGGTCGACGTCGCGCTCGTGACGACGGGCGTCGCCGGTCCGACGGAGCAGGAGGGGCAGCCCGTCGGCACGGTGTGCCTCGCCGTCGCGGTCGGCGACGACCTGCGGACCCGGACGGTGCGCCTCCCCGGTGATCGGGAGCGCATCCGGCAGTTCACGACGATCACCGTGCTCGATCTGCTGCGCCAGCAGCTCCTCGAGCGGCACAGCGCCCGGTGACGGGCTAGAACACGCCGGTGCGCTTCAGCTACTGGATCCCTGCGACGGTCGACTGGTCGGAGATGCTCGACGCCGGCCGCCACGTCGAGTCGATCGGGTTCGACGGCCTGTGGGTCGCCGACCACTTCATGCCGAACCAGCCCGAGCCGGCCGAGGGTCCGACGCACGAGGCGTTCGCCGTGCTCGCCGCGCTCGCCGCGGCGGTGCCCCGGGTGCGGATCGGACCGCTCGTCGCCGGCAACACCTACCGGAACCCGGCCCTGCTCGCGAAGGCGGCGGCGTCGATCGACCAGATCTCCGGCGGGCGGTTCGTGCTCGGTCTCGGTGCCGGTTGGCAGGAGAACGAGCACCGGGCCTACGGGATCGACTTCAACACGTTCCGGTGGCGGTTCGACCGCCTCGAGGAGGCGTGTGTGGTGATCCGGTCGCTCCTGCGTGAGGCGCGCACGACCTTCGACGGTGCGCACTACAACCTCGTCGACGCGCCGCTCGACCCGAAGCCGGTCCAGTCGCCGCTCCCGCTGCTCATCGGCGGTGGCGGCGAGCAGCGCACGTTGCGGATCGTCGCCCGCTACGCCGAGGAGTGGAACGTGTGGGGCGACCCGGCGGTGCTCGCCCAGAAGGGCGCCGTGCTCGACCGCCACTGCGAGGCCGAGGGCCGGGATCCGGCGAGTGTGCACCGTTCCGCCGTGGCGTTGCTGTTCATGAGCGACGACGCGGCGCTGCTCGCCAAGCTTCGGTCCACCGCGATCGAGCGGCCGCATCTCATCGGCACACCCGCCGAGATCGTGGAGCAGATGCAGGCCTACCGGGCGGCCGGGGTCGAGGAGTACATCCTCCCGCCGTTCAACTTCCGGTCGGCGGCCGAACGCACCGAGACCGTCGAACGGTTCATGACCGAGGTCGTCCCGCACCTGCGGTGAGGTGCGGGGGCGCCGTCAGGCCTCGGGCTCGGCGCCACCGTCGGGATCGAGGCGAAGCGACGCCGAGTTCATGCAGAAGCGGAGCCCGGTCGGCTGGGGGCCGTCGGGGAAGACGTGTCCGAGGTGGGCGCCGCAGGAGCCGCAGAGGGACTCCATGCGCACCATGCCGTGTGAGGTGTCGACCTCGGTGCTGACGCGCTCCTCGTCGATGGGCGCCCAGAAGCTCGGCCAGCCCGAACCCGAGTCGTACTTGGTCTCGGAGCGGAACAGCGGTTCGCCGCACACGACGCAGCGGTAGGTGCCGGCGGTCTTCGTGTCCCAGTACCGGCCGGTGAAGGCCCGCTCGGTGCCCTTGTTCTGGGTCACCTCGAACTGCAGCGGGTCGAGGCGGGTGCGGAGGTCGTCGCTCATGCCCTCCATCGTCGCAGACCGTTCAGGCGCCTGCCTCGCCGGAGCCCTGGGTGGTTGCATCGAACGGTTGTTCGTAGTTACACTGCTGTGGTCCCGAGCACCGGCAGCGGCTTCGTTGTCACAGCCGGTTCGTACGGTTCCGCCACGAGGTCGCGGGGGCCCGCCCCGCCGCAGTCCGACATTCGGAAGGGGTTTGGCATGGATCGCACCAAGGCGCTGGAGATGGCTCTCGGGCAGATCGAGAAGCAGTTCGGCAAGGGCTCCGTCATGAAGATGGGCGAGAAGGGGGACATGGCCATCGAGGTCGTGCCGACCGGCGCCCTCGCCCTCGACCTCGCCCTCGGCATCGGGGGTCTGCCCCGGGGCCGCGTCACGGAGATCTACGGTCCCGAGTCCTCGGGCAAGTCCACGCTCGCCATGCACGTCGTGGCCGAGGCGCAGCGCAACGGTGGCATCTGCGCCTACATCGACGCCGAGCACGCCATGGACCCGGTCTATGCGAAGGCGATCGGCGTCGACATCGACGAGCTCCTCATCTCCCAGCCCGACACCGGGGAGCAGGCGCTCGAGATCGTCGACATGCTCGTGCGTTCCGGTGCGATCGACGTGGTCGTGATCGACTCCGTGGCCGCACTCACGCCGAAGGCCGAGATCGAGGGCGACATGGGGGACACGCACGTGGGCCTGCAGGCCCGGCTGATGTCGCAGGCGCTGCGCAAGCTGACGGCGAACCTGAACAAGTCGAAGACGATCTGCATCTTCATCAACCAGCTCCGCGAGAAGATCGGCGTCATGTTCGGGTCGCCGGAGACCACGCCGGGCGGTCGTGCGCTCAAGTTCTACTCGTCGGTCCGTCTCGACATCCGTCGCATCGAGGCGATCAAGGACGGCACCGAGGTCGTCGGTAACCGCACCCGGGTCAAGGTCGTGAAGAACAAGGTCGCCCCGCCCTTCCGGCAGGCCGAGTTCGACATCATGTACGGCCGTGGCATCAGCCGTGAGGGCACCCTCCTCGACGTGGCCGTCGACCTCGGCATCGTGAAGAAGGCGGGGGCGTGGTTCACCTACGAGGGTGAGCAGCTCGGCCAGGGTCGGGAGAACGTGAAGAACTTCCTCGCCGAGCATCCCGAGCTCATGGTCGAGATCACCGACCGGGTCATGGCCAACTCCGGCATCAACCAGGACGAGGCCACGGGCGACGACGCGCCGATCGACCTGCGGGTCGTCGGCGCCACAGCCGAGGACTGAGCGCTCGCCCCGGTCGGTCCCGAGCCCACACTGGCGGGACCGACCGGATGGCGCCCTAACCTTGCGATTCGTGACCAAGCAGTACGTCGTGCGCACCTACGGGTGCCAGATGAACGAGCACGACTCGGAACGCATCGCCGGGATGCTCGAGGCGGACGGGTACTCGGCCGCAACGTCGCTCGAAGACGCCGACGTCATCGTGCTGAACACGTGCTGCATCCGTGAGAACGCCGACAACAAGCTGTACGGCCAGCTCGGTCACCTCAAGGCGCTGAAGCAACAGCGGCCGGACCTGCAGATCGTCGTGGCCGGATGCCTCGCCCAGAAGGATCGCGAGCTGGTGCAGCAGCGAGCTCCCCATGTGGATGTCGTCTTCGGCACTCACAACGTGCACCGGGCCACGGAGTTGCTCGCCGAGGCGCGGAGCGGCGGACCGGTCTTCGAGGTTCTCGACGAGGCCGTCGTCGAGGAGGATGCAGCCTTCCCCTCCGCCCTGCCGGTGCGTCGCGAGGTCGACTACGCGGCGTGGGTCACGATCCAGATCGGTTGCGACAACTCCTGTGCGTTCTGCATCGTGCCGTCGGTTCGGGGCAAAGAAGCCAGCCGCCCTTTCGCCGATGTCGTGGCCGAGGTCGAGCGGCTCGTCGCCGACGGCGTCGGGGAAGTGACGCTCCTCGGCCAGAACGTGAACTCCTACGGGCGCGACGCCACGACCAGGTTGCGGTCCGAGTCGCCGAGCGCGTTCGACGTCCACCTCGCCGGGCCGTCCTGGGCGGGCGATCCGCGACGACGACCGCGGGCGCTGTTCGCCGACCTGCTGCGGGCCGTGGGTGCCGTTCCCGGCATCCGTCGAGTTCGGTACACGAGCCCGCACCCCAAGGACCTGCGCGACGACGTGATCCTCGCCATGGCGGAGACGCCGACGGTCTGCGAGCACCTCCACCTCCCCCTGCAGTCGGGTTCCGACCGGGTGCTTGCGGCGATGCACCGCGGCTACACGGCGGAGCGGTACCTCGACCGGCTCATCGCAGCACGCTCGGCCATCCCCGACCTGGCGGTCTCCACCGACCTCATCGTCGGGTTCCCCGGCGAGAGCGACGACGACTTCGAGGACACCCTCGCCGTCGTGGCCGAGGCGGGCTACGACAGCGCGTACACGTTCATCTTCTCGCCGCGACCCGGAACGGAGGCGGCGACGCTCACGGACCGATTCGTCCCGGCCGACATGGTGGCGGCACGGTTCGATCGGCTGCGGGCCGTGGTCGAGCGTTCGGCACGGCAGCGAAACGCCGCGCGGATCGGTCGCATCGAAGAGGTCGTGATCGAAGGTCCGTCCAAGCGGGATCCCGCCCAACTCACCGGGCGGACCCGTCAGAACCGGCTCGTGCACGTGCCGGCCGGGCCGATGCGGGCGGGGACGCTCGCGACGGTCGAGGTGACCGACGCGGCGGCGCACTACCTGCGGGGCCGACTCCTCGAGGTCCTCGAACAACCCCGCCACCGCACCCGCATCCCCGTCGTCGCCGGGTGACCGACATGTCGGACGCGCCCTCGTATCTCGAGGCGGCGTGGACCGCACGACTCGGCGTCGCCCCAGGCGCCGAGCCGGACGGCACCCTCACGGTCGAGGGAGGCGTTCCCTCCGAAGTCATGCGCTGGCTGAACGGTCGTTGCGGGGGTCCCCGCGCCCATCCCACGCGCGACCGCACCACGGTGCTTCCCGGCGGGCTGCCGGCCGACGACCCCGCCGTGCGCAGTCGCGTCGAGGAGGTGACCGACGCTCTCGCCGCAGCGATCCGGGCGGTGCACACGCTCGACCCGACGGGCTGCCCGGCGACGATCACGACGGCCGACCGGATCGCCGGTGCCACCGGACCGACGGCGCTCCTCGACCACGTCCGTCGACTCGCCGCGCTCACGGCGACCCGCCCCGCGGTCCCCGATGTCGTCACCCTCGGGAGCGCCCGTCTCGACGGGATCACCGTCGACGTCGACCCCGCCGGCCGTCTGGTCTGGCACGGTCTGGTCGAGGCGGCGTCGATCGCCGCCGGCGACCCCTACCGCGACTTCGCCGCCGCGGCCCGCAGCCTCGCTGCCGCGTACGGACCCGAGGTGCTGCCGCGCTTCTTCGAGCTCGTCGGTCTCGCCGAGCCCGACCCGGTGCGCCTCGAACTGCACGCCGCACTCGACGAGCTCGGCGTCTGACCGTGGCCGTCCCGGTCGCCCTCGTCGGTCCGACCGCCTCGGGCAAGTCCGACGTCGCCCTCGCCGTCGCCCGGCGACTCGGCGACGTGGAGATCGTCTCGGTGGACTCGATGCAGGTCTACCGAGGCATGGACATCGGCACCGCGAAACCGTCCGCGGCCGAGCGCGGGGAGGTGCCGCACCATCTCCTCGACGTCGCCGACCCGGCGGAGTCCTTCAGCGTCGGCGCCTACCAGGAGCTCGCCCGTGCGGCCCTCGCCGACATCGAGCGTCGCGGTCGACGGGCGCTGCTCGTCGGCGGGACCGGGCTCTACCTCTCGGCGGTCGTCGACGAACTCACCCTGCCGGGCCGCTTCCCCGAGGTCGCTGCGTCGCTCGAGGCGGAGCCCGACACGGGGGTCCTGCACCGCAGGCTCGCCGACCTCGACCCCGTCGCGGCGGCGCGCATGGAGCCGACGAACCGTCGACGGATCGTACGGGCGCTCGAGGTCACCGTCGGGAGCGGTCGGCCGTTCTCGACCTTCGGCCCGGGACTCGAGGCCTACCCGCCGACCCGGATCCGCCTCGTCGGCATCGACATCGATCGTCCGACGCTCGACGAGCGGATCGCCGAACGCTACCGACGTCAGCTCGACGCCGGATTCCTCGACGAGGTCGCTGCGTTGCGGTCCCGACCCGAGGGCTGGTCGACGACCGCCGCGCAGGCGCTCGGGTACAAGGAGCTGGCCCTGCACCTCGACGGACGGTGCTCGCTCGCCGGGGCCGTCGACCTCGCAGAACGCCGCACGCGCACCTTCGCACGCCGCCAGCAGCGGTGGTTCCGCCGGGACCCGCGGGTCACCTGGGTCGCACCGGTGGGTGCGGAGGCCGCGATCCTGGGATGCTGGACGTGATGCGCCTCGCGAAGCTGCACGGTCTCGGCAACGACTTCCTCGTCGCACTCGACGCGCCCGACCTCGGGCCCGACGACGCGCGGGCGCTGTGCGACCGGCGTCGTGGCGTCGGGGCCGACGGCTTGCTCGTGCTCCTGCGCGGCGAGGCGGCGGGCGGTGCGGACGCCCGCATGGTTCTGTTCAACAGCGACGGGAGCCGGGCGGCCATGAGCGGCAACGGCGTCCGGTGCGCCGCGCACGCGCTCGTGCGCGCGGATCCGCCCCAGGCCTGGCCGGCGACCCGCAGCATCGACACCGACGCCGGGTTGCGCACCGTCGTCGTGCACGCCCCGACAGGGGGCGACGGCGCGCCCCGGACGGTTCAGGTCGAGGTCGACATGGGTCCCGTCACGGCCGGGCCGCGGTGGGCGCCGTCGGCGGCTGCATCCGCCGCGACGAAGGATCGACGGGTCGAGACGGCCGACATCGGGAACTCCCACCTCGTGTGCGAGGTCCTTGATCCCTGGGCGGTCGATGTGGCGGCGGTCGGCACGTTGCTCGAGGCCGACTTCCCCGACGGCATGAATGTCGAGTTCATCGCCCCGACGCCGGGTCGTGTCGACGAGCTCGACCTCACCGTGTGGGAGCGGGGCGCCGGCGTCACCGAGGCCTGCGGTACCGGTGCGTCGGCGGCGGCGACGGTCGCCCACCGGTGGGGGATCGTCGGGCCTCGCGTCGTGGTGCACATGCCCGGCGGCGACGTCGAGGTGCGGGTCGGCGACCGGATCACCCTCGTCGGACCATCGGAGTTCATCGCCACGGTCGATCCGGCGGCGAACGGTCTGCAGCGATGAACCGCCGCGCCGAGCGGGACGGCGCCGGGACGCACCGCGGGGCGTTCGGCGAGTTCGGTGGCGCGTCCGGCGGGCTCATCGAGCGCACGTTCCGTGAGCAGATCGTGCTCGTCGGCATGGTCGTGCCTCCGCTGACCGGCGACGACGTCGAGGAATCCCTCGACGAGCTCGCCCTCCTCGTGGACACCGCCGGGGCCGACGCCGTCGCCCGGGTCGTGCAACGCCGCCACTCGCCCGATCCGGCCACCTACATCGGCAGCGGCAAGGCGGAGGAGGTGCGACGGATCGCGGAGAAGGTCGACGCGGACACGGTCGTGTTCGACGATGAGCTCACGCCCGCCCAGCAGAAGAACCTCGAGAAGATCCTCGGCCGCACGGCGCTCGACCGGACGGCGGTGATCCTCGATATCTTCGCCCAGAACGCTGCGAGCCCCGAGGGGCGGGCCCAGGTGGAGCTGGCCATGCTCCGATACCGGCTGCCGCGCCTGCGGGGGAGGGGAACCGCGCTCTCGCAGCAGGGTGGTGGCATCGGTACCCGCGGACCCGGTGAGACCCAGCTCGAGGTCGACCGGCGTCGTCTCGTGCGGCGCATGCACAAGCTCGAACGGGACCTCGGCGAGGTCCGCCGCCATCGGGGCGTGCAGGCGAAGTCTCGGGCCCGGTCACGGTTCGGGCGCATCGCGATCGTCGGGTACACCAACGCCGGGAAGTCGACGCTGCTCAACTACCTCACCAGCGCCGGCGTGCTCGTCGAGGACCGGCTCTTCGCCACGCTCGACGCCACGACCCGGCGACTGCAGCTCCCCGGCGGTGAGACCGTGCTCGTCACCGACACGGTCGGGTTCGTGCGGAAACTGCCGCACCAGCTCGTGGAGGCGTTCACCACGACGCTCGACGTGGTGATCGGTGCCGATCTGCTGGTGCACGTGGTCGACTCGACGAGCCCCGACCCGGAGGGGCAGATCGACGCGGTGCGCGAGGTGCTCGGCGAGATCGGAGCTGGCGACGTCCCCGAACTGCTCGCGTTCAACAAGATCGACGTCGCTGCGGCGGAACATCTCGTCGAACGCCACCACGGCGCCGTCGCGATCTCGGCGCGTACCGGCGAGGGGGTCGACGAGCTCCTCACCGTGATCGGTCGCCGGCTCCGTGGCCGGACCGAGATCACCGAGCTCTGCATCCCCTTCGACCGTGGCGACGCGGTAGCGATCGCCCACCGCGAGGGCGAGGTGCTCGTGGAGACGGCCGACGAGGGCGGTTTCCGCCTCCGGGTCCGTCTCGAACCGGCGGGTCGCGCCCGGCTCGAGGAATTCGTGGTCGGGACCGCCGTCGGGGGCAGGATGGAGCCGTGAGCGCAGGTTTCGTCCCCCCGCCCTACCCCTACGACCGGCTCGACGCCTACAAGGCGCTCGCCGACGCCCATCCGGGTGGAGCGGTCGATCTCTCGATCGGTACCCCGGTCGATCCGCCGCCGCCGGCGGTCGTGGCGGCGATGGCGGCCTCCGACGCCGAACGCGGGTACCCGCCCTCGATCGGGACGCCCGCCCTACGCGACGCCGTCGCCCGGTGGATGCACCGTCGGCTCGGGGTGACGGTGCCTGCCGCCGACGTTGCGGTCTGCATCGGCACGAAGGAGTTCGTCGCGACGCTGCCGCAGTGGTTGCACCTGCGGACGCCCGACCGCGACACGATCCTGTACCCGGAGGTCGCGTACCCCAGCTACGAGATGGGTGCGATCCTCGCCGGGTGTCGTCCTGTCCCGGTGCGGGTCGACGAGCGGTGGCGGATCGACCTGTCCTCCATCGACCCCGACGACGCGGCCCGGGCGCTCTGTCTGTGGGTGAACACCCCGGGGAATCCCGCCGGTGGTCTCGACGACCTCGACGCCGCCGCGGCGTGGGGGCGGGCGCACGGTGTGCCCGTGTTCTCCGACGAGTGCTACGTGGAGTTCACGTGGGCGGGGGAGCGCCGAACGATCCTGCGGAACGGCACCGAGGGCGTGGTCGCCGTCCACTCGCTGTCGAAGCGGTCGAACTTCGCGGGTGGCCGGGTCGGTTTCTATGCGGGCGACCGGGAGCTCGTCGAGTACCTGCGCGAGGTGCGCAAGCACGTCGGGATGATGGTGCCGGGTCCGGTGCAGGCCGGTGCCGTGGTCGCCCTCGACGACGACGCTCACGTCGAGGCCCAGCGTCGCACGTACCACGCCCGTCTCGAACTCGGTCGTACGGTGCTCGCCGCGCTCGGCGTCGAGGCGCCGATGCCGGAGGGCGGGTTCTACCTGTGGGTGCCCGCACCGGGCGGCGACGCGTGGGCGCTGACGGAGCGACTCGCCCGCGAGGCCGGCGCGCTCGTCAGCCCGGGAGAGTTCTACGGCGCCGCCGGAGCGGGACACGTGCGGGTGGCGATGGTGCAGCCCGACGACCGGCTCCGGCTCATGGCCGAGCGGGTCGGTGTCCGGGTGCCCGACGGCGCCTGAGGCCTGCGCCGACGGCCACTACCATTGCCGCTCGTGACCGACCTCCGCACCCGCATCGAAGCGCTCTGGGCCGACCGCGCCAACCTCGACACCGCCGATCCCGACGTGCGGGCGACCGTGCTCGAGGCGGTCGACCTCCTCGACCGGGGTGAGGCGCGCGTCGCCGAGATCGGACGGGACGGTGGCGTCGTCGTCCACGAGTGGTTGAAGCAGGCGATCCTGCTGCTGTTCCCGCTCGCCCGTATGGAGACGATGGAGGTCGGCCCCTTCGAGTACGCCGACAAGATCCCGCTGAAGCACAACTACCAGGCGCAGGGCGTCCGGGTGGTGCCCGGTGCGTCGGCCCGGTACGGCTCGCACCTCGAGCCGGGCGTGATCATGATGCCGAGCTACGTCAACATCGGCGCCCGCGTGGGTGCCGGCACGATGGTCGACACATGGGCGACGGTCGGCTCGTGCGCGCAGATCGGTCGCAACGTGCACCTCTCCGGCGGGGTCGGCATCGGTGGTGTGCTCGAACCTCCGCAGGCGGCCCCGGTGATCGTCGGCGACGAGTGCTTCATCGGGAGTCGCTGCATCGTCGCCGAGGGCGCCCGGGTCGACGAGGGTGCCGTGCTCGGCGCCGGCGCGGTACTCACCGGGTCGGTGCCGGTGATCGAGTCGTGGTCGGGCGAGGAGGTCGCCCGGGGGCACGTGCCCGCGTGGACGGTGGCCGTCGCGGCGACGCGGCAGCGGACCTACCCGGGCGGCACGTTCGGGATGCCCTGCGTCCTGCTCATCAAGCAGCTCACCGAGGGTGAACGCCACGACAAGGCGCAGCTCAACGACATCCTGCGGGAGCATGGGGCGACGTTGTGAACGCCACGGCGGCGCAGCGGGTGCTCGACCGGACCGTCGAGCTCGTCGACATCCCCTCGGAGAGTTTCGGTGAGGGGCCGATCGTCGACCACCTCGAGGCGCTGCTGCGTGCCGTCCCCCACCTGAACGTCGACCGGGTCGGCGACAACCTCGTGGCCCGCACGAGCCTCGGGCGGTCGCAGCGGGTCGTCCTCGCCGGTCACACCGACACCATCCCGGCGAACGGCAACACCTCGGCGCGCCTCGACGGGGACGTGCTGTGGGGCCTCGGTACGGCCGACATGAAGGGCGGACTCGCCGTGATGGTCGAGCTCGCCCGCACGCTCTCCGAACCTTCGGTCGACGTGACCTACGTGTTCTACGCCCGTGAGGAGGTGGCGAGCGCGCACAGCGGGCTCGAGGAGCTGTTCGTGCAGCGTCCGGACCTCCTCGTCGGTGACATCGCTATCCTCGGCGAGCCGACCGACGGGTCGGTGGAGGCCGGTTGTCAGGGAACGCTGCGGGCGCGGATCACGTTGCAGGGCCGTCGTGCCCACACGGCCCGCCCGTGGATGGGGCGCAACGCGATCCACCGGCTCGGTGCGCTGCTCGCCACGCTCGAGGCCTATGAGGCTCGTCGGCCGCTCGTCGACGGACTCGAGTTCCGCGAGGCGGTGCAGGCGGTCGCCGTGGAGGGTGGGGTCGCCGGCAACGTCGTCCCCGACGAGGCGATGGTCGTGGTCAACCACCGGTTCGCACCAGATCGCGACGAGGAGGCAGCACTTGCCGCGCTCCGAGCACTCGTCGCCCCGCACCTCGAGGACGGCGACACCGTTGAGTGCACGGAGTCGGCGCCGGCGGGTGTTCCCGGTCTCGGGCACCCGCTGCTCGCCCGGCTCGTCGAACTCGCCCCGGGTCCGGTCGGGGCGAAGCTCGGGTGGACCGACGTCGCCCGGTTCAGCGCCCGTGGCGTGCCGGCGGTGAACTTCGGTCCGGGTGACGCGACCTACGCGCACCGGGCCGACGAGCACGTGCAGGTGGCGTCGCTCGCCACCGTGCACGACGTGCTGTGGCGCCTGCTCACAGACGACGGAGCACGGTGACGACCTTGCCGTAGACGGTGACGTCGTCGGCGGCGTACTCCATCGGTTCGAGGCGCGGGTTCGCCGGGACGAGGACGACCTTGTTGCGTCGCCGCGTGTAGGTCTTCACCGTCGCCTCGCCGCCGGGGATGCCGGCGACGACCACGTCGCCGTCCTGTGCGGTCGGCTGGACCCGTGCGACGACGAGGTCGCCGTCGAGGATCGCGGCGTCGATCATGGAGTCGCCACGGACCCGCAGGACGAACAGGTCGCCGTCGCCGGTGAGGTCGGCGGGGAGGGGGAGGAGCTCCTCGACGTTCTCCTGTGCGAGGACGTTGTCGCCCGCGGCGACGTCGCCCACGACGGGCACGAGCCGGGCCGGGCGCCGCTCGGCGGCACCGACGGCGTCGTGGCGGATCTCGATCGCCCGGGGCTTGGTGGGGTCGCGGCGCAGGTAGCCCTGGCGTTCGAGCGTGGCGAGGTGCGCGTGCACGGTGGAGGGGGATCCGAGCCCGACCGCCTCACCGATCTCTCGGACCGACGGGGGATAGCCCCGTTCGGTGACGTGCCGCTCGATGCACTCGAGGATCGCCTGCTGCCGCTTGCTGAGCGTCGCTGCCATCGGACTCCGTTCCTCACTCGCCCGGTCGGGGCCGCCGTGGGACGGGCCGCCGGTGCGAACAGATGTTTGCACTCTAGCGGTCGGAGCGCCCTGGGGGAAACATCTGTTCGCCCGGGCTTGACACCGAACACCTGTACGGGTCTACGGTAGAGAGCGAACACCTGTTCCTCGTTGCCGGCCCGTCGCCTCCGACGCCCGCTGTCACACCCGCTCTGGAGAATGTCGCCATGGCCCTTCCGCTGCACCTCGCCCCGCTCCCCACCCCGCACCGCCCGTCGTCCCGTGCCGCTGGGCTACGTCTCGTCGAACCGCTCCCGGTGCGGGCGGCCGAAGTTCGGCCGAACTACGCCCTGCGGCGTGCGGTCGCGCTCGTCGTGGTCGCCCTCTGTCTGCTCGGCGCGCTGTCGCTCGTGCGCTCGGTGGGCGGCTTCCTCGTCGATGCGCCGGTGGTCCCGTCCGGCGGCTCGGCGACCGGTGGGGTCGTCGAGCGGACCGTGCGCCCCGGGGAGACGCTGTGGTCGATCGCCGAGGCGGCGTTCCCCGGTCGTGATCCGCGACCGGCGGTCCACGAGCTCGCTCGGCTCAACGGTTCGTCGACGCTCGAGGCCGGAGGCCGTGTGCTCGTGCCGGCGGCATGGGCGACGGTCCGCTGAGCGTGACGTGGCGTGGCGTGGGCCGGGGGAGGTGCACCACTAGCATCGGCGGGAATGCGGTGCCCCCACTGCGGTCACGACGACACGAGGGTGGTCGACTCCCGACCGGCGGACGACGGTGCGGCGATTCGTCGGCGCCGGTCGTGCGAGGCCTGTGGGGCGCGGTTCACCACGTTCGAGCGGCTCGAGGGCCGCACGCTGTTCGTGCGCAAGCGAGACGGTCGGCGGACGCCGTTCGACCGGCGGAAGATCATCTCCGGTCTCGTCGCGGCGACGAAGGGACGCCCGGTCACCTATGTCGTGATCGAGGGCGTCGCGCTCGAGATCGAGTCGATGGTGCGGTCCTCGGTGGACCCCGTGGGGACCGACCGGATCGGCGAGGTCGTCCTTGCCCGACTCCGCGAACACGACGAGGTCGCCTACCTCCGCTTTGCGAGCGTCTACAGGGGGTTCGACGACGTGTCGGACTTCGTCCGGGAGTTGCAGCTCCTCGAATCGGACGGCGATCCCGTCGCACCGTGACGACGGGCGACGCTGCGTGACGATCCGCAGGATCCGCGCAGCTTTCCCCAGGATTTTGCCCGGAATTCACAGGGTCATCCTCTAGCCGTCCACAGCCGTTCATCCCTACGTTGCTATCCGTTGCGAGGAGGTGCGGGGTGTCGGCGACCGGAATGGTGGTGGGCGTCCTCACACACGGGCGGGCGACCCCTGAGGGGGCTGCGATGTCCGGGCATGGGTACCGGGTCGTCGAGCCGTCACCTCGGACCTGGTCGGCGGCCTCCGCACCGCTCGCAACAGGCCCTTCCACCGCCCAGCGCGGTCGCTCCGGACACTGCGCGTGAGATTTTGGGCGGATACCGGTTGACACCGCTGGAATTCCAGTGATGTAATCTCCAGACCTTGTAGCCGAACCGAGAGAAATCGCGCGGCGACCACAACATCTTGTGGTCGCCGGTTCTCCCGGATCGGTCACATCCATCGGCGGGACGGCAGCGTGGCACCCCGCCAACCTCGATCCCACGCAGTGCATCTTCAGGAGTCTCCCCCCATGGCAGTAGCGCCCGAGCAGGTCGGCATCGGAATCCGTCGGCACTTCACCACGGCCGGCGTCCATCCGTACGACCAGGTGTCCTGGGAGCGACGGGATGCCCGCATCTCGAACTACCGCGACGGAACGGTCGCGTTCGAGCAGCTCGGGGTCGAGTTCCCCGTCGGCTGGTCGCTGAACGCCACGAACATCGTCGCCCAGAAGTACTTCCGGGGCACGCTCGGCACGCCCGAGCGCGAGTGGTCGCTCCGTCAGGTTGCCGACCGGGTCGTGGACACGATCACGGCGTGGGGTCTGCGCGACGGCTACTTCGTCGACGACGCCGAGGCCCGCACCTTCGCCGACGAGCTGAAGTACCTCATCATCACCCAGCGGGCGGCGTTCAACTCGCCGGTGTGGTTCAACATCGGCGTGGCGGGTGTGCCCCAGCAGGCGTCGGCCTGCTTCATCCTCGCCGTCGACGACACGATGGACTCGATCCTCAACTGGTACGTCGAGGAAGGCACGATCTTCAAGGGCGGCTCCGGCGCAGGGATCAACCTGAGCCGCATCCGATCCTCCCAGGAGGCGCTGCGGGGCGGCGGGACGGCATCCGGTCCGGTCAGCTTCATGCGTGGCGCCGACGCGTCGGCCGGCACCATCAAGAGCGGTGGCAAGACCCGTCGTGCGGCGAAGATGGTCATCCTCAACGCCGACCACCCCGACGTCGAGGACTTCGTGTGGTGCAAGTCGATCGAGGAGCGCAAGGCCCGTGCCCTGCGTGACGCCGGCTTCGACATGGACCTCGACGGCGCCGACAGCCACTCGATCCAGTACCAGAACGCCAACAACTCGATCCGGGTGACGGACGAGTTCATGCAGGCCGTCGTCGACGACGCCGACTGGCACCTGCGCAGCGTCTCCGACGGGTCCGTCGTGAAGACGCTCCCGGCCCGTGACCTCATGCGCCAGGTCGCCCAGGCGGCGTGGGACTGCGCCGATCCCGGCATCCAGTTCGACACGACCATCAACCACTGGCACACGGCGATGAACACCGCCCGGATCAACGGGTCGAACCCGTGCAGCGAGTACATGCACATCGACAACTCGGCGTGCAACCTCGCGAGCATCAACCTGCTGCCGTACCTGCTCGAGGACGACACGTTCGACGTCGAGGCCTTCAAGTCCACCGTCGAGGTCGTCTTCACGGCCCAGGAGATCCTCGTCGGGAACGCCGACTACCCGACGAAGCCGATCGGTGAGAACTCCCGGAAGTTCCGCCAGCTCGGCATCGGCTACGCCAACATCGGCGCCATGCTGATGGCGCTCGGCCAGCCCTACGACTCCGACTCGGGTCGGGCGATGGCCGCTGCGGTCACCGCGCTGATGACCGGTCACGCCTACCACACCTCTGCCCGCACGGCGGCCCGCATGGGTTCCTTCGCCGGTTACGCCGAGAACCGTGAGCACATGCTGCGAGTGCTCGAGCAGCACCGTGCAGCGACGGCGACCATCGACGAGGACCTCGTGCCCGCCGAGCTGCTCGGCGCCGCGCAGGAGGCGTGGGACGGTGCGTGCGAGCTCGCCACCGAGGTCGGTGTGCGCAACTCGCAGGCGTCGGTGCTCGCCCCGACCGGCACCATCGGCCTGATGATGGACTGCGACACGACCGGGATCGAGCCCGACCTGAGCCTCTGCAAGTTCAAGAAGCTCGTGGGTGGCGGCACGATGTCGATCGTCAACCAGACCGTTCCCCGGGCGCTGCGTCGCCTCGGCTACTCGGCGGCCCAGGTCAGCGAGATCGTCGCCTACATCGACGACCAGAAGACGATCCTCGGTGCGCCGTACGTCCGGCCGGAGCACGTCCCGGTGTTCGCCTGCTCGATGGGCGACAACGTCATCCACTACCTCGGGCACGTCCGGATGATGGCGGCCGTGCAGCCGTTCATCTCCGGTGCGATCTCCAAGACGGTGAACATGCCGCAGGAGGCCACCGTCGAAGAGGTCGAGGCGCTCTACATCGACGCCTGGAAGCTCGGCGTGAAGGCCGTGGCGATCTACCGGGACAACTGCAAGGTCGGTCAGCCGCTCGAGACCGCGAAGAAGGCGTCCGACGAGCAGGCGGCCCCGGCGGCTGCTGCTGCGGTCGAGGCCATGGAGAAGGTCGTCGAGAAGATCGTCTACCAGCCGGTCCGCCAGAAGCTGCCCCGCACCCGCCGGTCGAAGACCTTCGACTTTCGGGTCGCGGACTGCAAGGGCTTCGTCACCGTCGCCGAGTACGACGACGGCCGCCCCGGTGAGCTGTTCATCCAGGTCTCCAAGCAGGGCTCGACCCTTGCCGGGATCATGGACGCCTTCGCCATCTCCGTCAGCTACGGCCTCCAGTACGGCGTGCCGCTGCGGGCGTACGTGGAGACCTTCACCGGGATGCGCTTCGAGCCGGCCGGCATGACCGACGACCCGGACGTGCGGATCGCGACGTCGCTGATGGACTACCTGTTCCGTCGCCTCGCCGTCGACTACCTCACCTACGAGGAGCGTGCCGAGCTCGGCGTGTTCACCGTCGGCGAGCGCACCCAGCAGACGCTGCCCGGGGTCGAGGAGACCGTGGTCGAGAACCGGCAGGGTCTCGACATCCCGGCCGATCCGCCGTCGATCCCGGCGGTGAGCGAGCTCGCCGCCCAGATGGCGATGCAGACCGAGCAGCGCCCGGTCGTGGTGCACCACGACTCGCCGCTGTGCATGCAGTGCGGTGTGCACATGGTGCGGGCGGGGAGCTGCCACGCCTGCCCGAGCTGCGGCACCACCAGCGGCTGCTCCTGATCCGCACGGCCGGCTCGCCCGGTCGACCACGAGTGCACACGGTGGGGAGGCGTCAGCGCCTCCCCACCGGCGCGTTGCGGAGGTACCCTGCGGTGACCCCTGGCGAGACGAGGTCTGCAGCGATGGCGACAAGTGCGACGGAACGACGGGGGCTCCACCGGGTGCTCGAACGGTCCGGGGTCTATGCGTTCCTCCAGAACGGCCTCGGTACGACCGACCTGCCCGAACGAGTCCGCTCGGCGTACTTCCCGGAGCTCGGTTCGACGATGCGCAGCGTGTTGGACATGGGTTGTGGGCCGGCGAGCTTCCTCGCTGCGCACCGCTCGGCCGGTGCATTCAGCTACACGGGATTCGACCCGAACCCGAAGTACATCGAGACCGCTCGGGCACGGTTTCCCGACGCCGACCTGCGTGTCGGCACGACGGACGACCTCGGGCCGGCGATCACGGGGACGTTCGACCTCGTCGTTGCGTTCGGCGTGCTCCATCACGTCCCCGACCAGGCCGTGCGTGACCTCGCTCGTTTCGCCGCCGATCGGCTCGCGCCAGGCGGCCGGTTCGTCACCTTCGACGCCGTGTTCTTCGACGGTCAGCGCACCTTCGCCCGGGCGATGGCCCGCTCCGACCGCGGCAAGTTCGTGCGCACCCCCGACGCCTACGCCACCCTCGTCCGGGAGGGATTCGGGTCGGGGAACCTCCGGATGGACACGGTGCACGACCTGCTGCGGGTGCCCTACGACCACCACATCGTGGTGCTCGAACGCGCCTGAGCCGGGGGCTCGACCGCTAGGGGAGCGGCGGGCGACTACCGCCACGGTCACCCGTTGCGGTACGTGCGGCGCGCGCGTCGGCTTCCGCTGCGGCCTTGATGGCTTCTGCGACCCGTTTCATGTTGGTGCGGTGCTCGCTGAGCCGACGATCGATGATGCGCTCTTCCTTGTCGGGCATCCGCTCGATGGCAGCGGTAATCCCCGACGGTCCGGGGCCGAGTACGAGGCGGTAGCGCAGGCGGGTGGCACCGGCGATGGCGGCGAGCTCGAACCGCCACTGCGCGCCGGGAGCGTCGGGGTCGGCGGTCACCCAGCCGAACGAGCGGCTCTCGTCGTAGCGGTCGACGAAACACGGCACGTCCCACTCGCCCATCGCCGGGTGGGTGTTCGAGCCGACGAAACGGGCGCCGAGTGAAGCTCCGTCGAACCCATCGGCCCAACGGGCACCCACGAACTCCTCGCTGAAGTCCGCGCCGAACCCGATGTCGGTCACATACGGCCACACCAACGCCGGCGGCGCGTCGATGTCGACCTCGACGACCGTGCCGGGCCCGTCCGCGATGCAGGGCTGTTCGCTTGGCCCCCGCTCCCAGGTGCGTGCGAATCCGTCGACGTAGGTGATTTCGCGGGCGGGATGCCGGGGTGCTCGCCTGAAGTCGGTTCCCCTGGTCCACGCAACCGGGATCATCGCGATCTGGGTCATGCCCTCCGGGATGTCCAACAGGGTCGCCACGTCGTCCTGTCGGGAGAGGATGGCGGTGGTCCACGCCGTGCCCAGCCCGCGGGCGCGCAACGCCACGCAGAAACTCCACACGGACTGGATCACCGAGTCGAACAGGCCGGGCCGGCCACTGCCGTCGTGGACGCCGATGATGGTCGGGACGACGATCACCGGTACCTCGGCGAGATGGCGGGCAAGGTGCGCGGCGGAGGCCATCACCTTCTCCTGCGGGTGGCCGGTGCCGGCGATGCGCTCGTGCTGCTCGATCATCCAGGTTCCGGCGGAGGCCATGTAGATCTCGGCGAGTTGTTCCTTCACCTTCTGGTCGCGCACCACGATCCAGCGCCGGCTGCCCTGGTTGCCGCCGGACGGGGCCTGTTCGGCGACATCGATGCAGTCGAGGATGACCTGGTGATCGACCGGCCGTTCGAGATCGAGCCGGCGTCGCACCGCCCGGGTGGTCGACAGCGCTTCGTCGACGGAAACGACGTCGATGGTGAACCGGTGGTCGGTTGCCATGAGCAGTCCTCGGGGAGCGGGGCGGTGCGAGGACGATAGCCCCGCATCCCCAGGTGGGTCCATTTGACGGACTCACTCGGGTGCGGCGAGACTGCGCGCTGCGTCGAGCCGACAGGTCGACGGAGGAGTCAGGACGATGCGACGCACCCGGTTCGACGATCACCAGTGCCCGATCGCCCGCACCGCCGACCTGTTGGGCGATTGGTGGATGCCGTTGGTGCTGCGCGAACTGCTGCTCGGCAAGCGCCGCTTCAACGACATCCAGCAGGCGCTCGAGATCAACCGCAGCGTGCTCGCGCAGCGCCTCGCCCGGCTCGTCGAGGTGGGTGTCGTCGAACGGCGGCGTTACCAGGACCACCCTCCCCGCTACGACTTCGAGCCCACCGACAAGGGCCGTGCCCTCTGGGACGTGCTCGGCGTCATGTGGCAGTTCGGCGAGCGGTGGTTGTCAGACGAGCCGGCCGCCATCGAGATGTACGACCGACGCACCGGCGAGCGCATCGAACCGGCCGTGATCGACCGGAACACCGGCCGACCGCTCGACCCCACCGCCACCCGTCGCCGACGCACCGACGATCCGTCCGTTATCGCCTGACAAGGAGTCACCCACCGTGCCCATCTCATCTGCGTTCCCCTACGACAAGAAGAAGCTCACCGTGCACGGCCGTTCGATGGCCTACGTCGAGGTCGGTACGGGCGACCCGATCGTGCTCCTGCACGGCAACCCGACGTCGTCGTACCTGTGGCGGAACGTCGTCCCGCACCTGCAGGACCTGGGCCGCTGCATCGTGCCGGACCTGATCGGCATGGGCGACTCCGACAAGCTGCCCGACCCGGGTCCGGACTCGTACCGGTTCGTCGAACACCGCCGGTACCTCGACGGCCTGCTCGCACAGCTCGGGGTCACCGAGCGCGTCGTGCTCGTCGTGCACGACTGGGGTTCGGCGCTCGGATTCGACTGGGCCAACCGCCATCGGGACGCCGTTGCGGGTATCGCCTACATGGAAGCCATCGTGCGACCGGTCACCTGGCCGGAGTGGCCCGAGGCCGCACGCGGCGTGTTCCAGGGCTTCCGCTCGCCGGCCGGCGAGGAGATGGTGCTCGACAAGAACGTCTTCGTCGAACGGGTGCTGCCAGGGTCGATCATCCGCCGGCTGGACGATGCCGAGATGGCCGAGTACCGACGGCCGTTCCTCGAGCCCGGCGAGGGCCGGCGGCCCACGCTCACCTGGCCCCGGCAGATCCCCATCGAGGGTGAACCGGCCGATGTCGTCGCCATCGCTGCCGACTACGCCGCATGGCTCAGCCGCAGCACCGTCCCCAAACTGCTCGTCGACGCCGAACCCGGCGCGATCCTCAAGGGCGCCGCGCTCGAGTTCTGTCGAACCTGGCCCAACCAGCACGAGGTGACGGTGGCTGGGAACCACTTCCTGCAGGAGGACAGCCCCGACGAGATCGGCACCGCCATCGCCGAGTGGATCACCACGACGGTGCGGCCATGAGCGACTAGCCCCTCGACGGAACCTGCGACCGGCGCCTCGGCCGTAGCGATGCCGCCGTGATGCCGCCGTGGCGGCCCCCGGTCGGCCGGTGTAGTTCGGCGTGATGGGCGGCGTCGGCTCTGGCTGCGCCGGCGTGACGGCAGCGGTGATCTGTTCGAGGGTCAGGGCGACGCCAGCCCACCCGCGGAGCTCGTAGACCCGCCCGCCTGGCGCGCCCTCGTCTTCGGTGTCAGCGTCGTCGAAGAAGAATCCGAGCTTGGACTTGTTGTCCTGGGTCACGAATGGAATCGTCTTCCCCTGCGGATCCACGAAGGTGAAGAGCTGCTCGATCGCACCGTTCGGGAACCTCGCGTAGACGGTGAACGTGCCGGCGAGCCCGCTGGTCTGTTGACGGACGACGATGAGGTCGAGCACGTCCCCGTGCCTGACGGTCTGGGTGCTAGCTACGTCGACGTCGCCGTCGTCGTCGTAGTAGATGACGGCCTCGGACGGGTCGCTGACCTCGCCGGTAAGGAGGTAGAGACCGTCGTCCGGGCCGCGATCCTGGAAGCCGATGATCTTCATGTAGCCGTCGTCGAGGAACGGGTCGAACGCGAACTTCAGGATGAAGGTGTAGGTGGTGCCGAGCGGCGAGTCGGTGAGGAGGGTGAGCCCGCCACCGGTGCCGCCGGGGTGGGTGCTCGTCCACTCCCAGAACGTCCCGTCCTCATCGCTGTCGAAGCCGGACGTCGCGATGCACGGGGGATCGCCGCCGACGACCCCGGTGCACGATCCGGACGGCGTCAGGGTGCTGCCGCCGACGCTGTCGGTCAGGTTGCCGGAGAAGTCGAAGTTGAACGTCGGCGTGGGGACGGACGCCGCCGCCGACGAGGAGCCGACGAGCAGCGCGGCGCCAAGCGCCACGGTGGAGAGAAAAGCGCCAGCGCGCTTCGGGTACTTGAACATGGGGCAACACGAGTGACGAGCGGCGATGAGGTGATGCATCGCCGGGCGCTACGGTTCGGCCATGAGCGACACTCCCATCGACGGCACGTGCGACCGGCGGTTCGCGGCGCTGAAGGACGCGTTCGCGGCGAACTTCGCCTCGGGCCTCGACGTCGGCGCGTCGGTGGCGGTCGTCCACCGCGGCCACCTCGTCGTCGACCTGTGGGGCGGGTTCGTCGACGAGGAGCGAACCACGCCCTGGCAGCGCGACACGATCACGAACGTGTACTCCACGACGAAGACGATGTCCTCGCTCGCCGTGCACATCCTCTCCGACCGCGGACAGGTCGACCTCGATGCACCCGTCGCCACCTACTGGCCGGAGTTCGCGGCGAACGGCAAGGAGCAGGTGCTCGTCCGACACGTCCTCGGGCACACCGCCGGCCTCTCCGGTTGGGAGGAGAAGCAGGCGCCCGCCGACCTCTACGACTGGGACGCGTCGTGCGCCAAGCTCGCCCGCCAGGCACCGTGGTGGACCCCGGGCACGGCGTCCGGCTACCACGCCATCACCCAGGGGTACCTGCTCGGTGAGATCGTCCGCCGGGTCACCGGGCAGGGGTTCGGTGCGTGGTTCCGTGAGGAGGTCGCCGAGTCCCTCGACGCCGACTTCCACATCGGGCTCGACCCCGCCGAGTTCGGGCGCATCGCGCCCGTCATCCCCCCGCCGCTGCCGAAGCGGCCCGAGGTCATGCCGCCGATGCTCGTCCGCACGATGACGAACCCGCGCCTCAGCGCCGAGCAAAGCTGGGAGGACGGCTGGCGCACCGCCGAGATCCCCGCCGGCAACGGGCACGGCAACGCCCGGTCCGTCGCGCTCTGCCAGGCGGTCGTGTCGACACCGGTCGTCGAAGGGGTCTCGCTGCTCTCACGGAACGCTGCGAACCGGATCCTCGAGACGCAGTCCGACGGCGACGACCTCGTGCTCGGTGACCGCTACCGGTTCGGGATGGGGTGGGCGCTGTCGTCGCCCGGCCTCGCGCTGCCGATCGGCGACCGGGCGTGCTTCTGGGGCGGGTGGGGTGGTTCGGTCGTCGTCAACGACCTCGATCGTGAGCTCACCGTCGCGTTCGTGATGAACAAGATGCGCGAGACGACCGTCGGTGACCAACGCAGCGCCACGCTCGTCGCCGCGGCGCAGGCCGCCCTCGACTGAACGGTCAGAGGCTGCAACGACGCGACGGGGGCGGGCCGTCGGCGTCGCCGTGCTGACGGTGCAGCACGTGCTCGAAGTCGTCGAGCGTGGCGTAGGCCGTCGGTTCGCCACGCTCGTCCATGACCTCCCACACCATCCCGTCGACCGCCTGCATCGACAGGTGCACGATCCCGCCTGCCGGGCCACCGCCCTCCTGGTGGAAGTGGTCGCCGTCGACGACGGCGTACGAGCCGGGTCGACGAACCTCGGTCTCGACCCACGTGCCGTCCTGCAGCGAGTAGGTGCGCTGCTCGCCGGCGACGACGACCGTCGTGGTGTGCCCGAGGTGGCGGTGCGGCTGGCAGCGCACCCACGGGTCCATCCGGAAGAAGATGTCGACCGTCGCCGTCGAGCGGTCGACGCCGAGCACCCACAGGCCGAGGCCGTCGGAGGGGTGGGTGCCGTCGGGTCGACGGGGGAAACCCGACGCGAACGGCTGCCAGGAGATCCCCGACTCGTCGAAGAGCAGCGGTGCGGATGCGGTGTCGGTCACGGTGCGAACCCCCGGGTCGTGCGAACCCGTGCAGTCTCGCGCCATCGGCCGGTCTGCGCCCGTCAGCGACCGAGCGCGGCCCGCACCCGGGGCACCACCTCGGTGGCGAACCGTTCGATGGAGGGGTTCATCACCGACGGCGAAAGCCCGGGCGGGCCACCCCAGGTGACGAGGTCGGTGATCCCGTGGTCGGCCATGAGAGCGGTCAGTTCCGCCACGCAGTGGTCGACGTCACCGACCGTCCACGCGAGCGGGTTGAGCGGCACCGGCGCGTCCGACCCCGCAGGCCGGCGCATCTGTTCCCGGTCGGACGAACCGTGGATGAGCCCGCCGTACACCCGGCGCCGGTAGGCCTCGGCCGCCTTCACCGGCGGCCAGTCGCGCTCGGGGTCGTCGGTGACGAACACGCCGCGGATCAGCCCGACCCGGTAGGTCGAGGGGTCACGACCGTCGGCGCGCAGCGCCTCCTGCCAGGGACCGAGCACCTCCGACGTCGCGCCCTGGGGCAGCAGGTTCGTGTCGAAGCGGGCCGCACGTTCGGCGCCGGCCCGGCTCGTCGCCGCGAGCCAGAGCGGCGGCCCGCCCGGCTGGACCGGGTCGGGGGTGATCCGCAGGTCGTCGATGTGGAATCGCTTGCCGTGGAAGGAGAACCGTTCGCCCTGCCACGCGAGCCGCAGGATCTGCACGACCTCCTCGGTGAGGGACACGCGACGCGACAACGGCACGCCGAACCCGGCGAACTCGTGGGCCGCATAGCCCATGCCGCCGCCGAGCTCGATGCGGCCGTTCGAGATGTTGTCGAGGATCGCGAGGTCCTCCGCGAGGCGGATCGGGTCGCGGAACGGCAGCAGGCAGATGTCGGTGGAGAACCGCATCCGCGTCGTCCGGGCGGCCGCAGCACCGGCGACGGGCACGAAATTCGGCAGGTACCCGTCGTCGATGAAGTGGTGCTCGGTGAACCAGCACAGCTCGAGGCCGACCTGTTCGGCGAGCTCGATCTGTTCGAAGGTCTCGGCGTACACGCGGGGCATCGGCACGTCGCTGCCGGGCGGGCAGCGGAAGTCGTGGACGACACCGAAACGGAGCGGGAGTGTCATGGGCGCACCCTACGCGGCGGCCCGCACCGGGCTCACCCGTCGAGCAGGTACGACGCCATCGACAGCGACCCGTAGGTGCAGCCCCCGACGAGCAGGTCCGCTCCACGCCCGTCGGCGGCGGCGAGACCGCCGAGGTACAGCAGCGGCAGGAAGTGGTCGGGGGTCGGCACCGCCGAGGAGAACTCCGGTCGTTCGCGCAGGCGGGCGAGGTCGCCGGGCGCTTCGGCGAGCAGTTCCCGCGCTGCCGCGTCGAAGGACTCCGCCCACGGCGCGCCCCCACGGTTGCCCCACTCGAGTCGGCCGAGGTGGTGCACGACGTTGCCGCTGCACACGATCATCACGCCGTCGTCGCGCAGCGAGGAGAGCTGGGCGCCGAGCGCGAGGTGCTCCTCGAACGACTTGGTCGCGTCGAGGGAGAGTTGCACGACCGGCACGTCGGCCTCAGGGAAGACGTGCGCGAGCACCGACCAGGTCCCGTGGTCGATCCCCCAGCTGTCCCGGTCGAGCCCGACCCAGGTCGGGGCGCAGCGCTGCGCCACCGTCTCGGCGAGCTCGGGCTCACCGGCGGCCGGGTAGTCGAACGCGAACAGTTCATCGGGGAAGCCGTAGAAGTCGTGGATCGTCCGCGGTCGCGGCATCGCGGTCACGGCCGTGGCGTTCAGGTACCAGTGCGCCGAGACCGCGAGCACCGCACGTGGGCGGGGGACGGAACGCCCGAGCTCCCGCCACGCGTCGGTCCACCGGTTCGACTCGAGCGTGTTCATCGGGCTGCCGTGGCCGATGAACACCGCGGGCATGCGCATCGGTCAAAGGTACCTGCGTGGGGGTGCCTTGTGAGTCGGCGGGTCGCGCCCACGCCCCGGCGTGGTAGAACCCGGGGCGTACCGGCCCGCCCGGGCCGGCCGTGGAGGGGGTCCCATGACCATCGAACGGTTCCCCGTCGAGGCCTCGCACATCCTCATGTTCGCGAGGTCGATCGGCGACACGAATCCGATCTACGAGGATGCCGAGTACGCGAAGGGCACCGAGGTCGGCTCGATCGTCGCGCCGCCGACCTTCGCCCAGTCGAGCGCCCAGTTCGACCCCGACTACTTCCTGCGGCCCAAGCCCGGCCAGGCGTGGTTCGGGTCGGCCCGTGAGGCGACCGGCGTGAAGCGCGAGAAGAAGGACGGCGAGTCCTCAGGCGCCGCGGCCGGGGGTCTCCATGCCGAGCAGCACTTCACCTTCCACCGTCACCTCCGCCCCGGCGACGTCCTCACCGCGACGACGAAGCCCGGCAACACCTGGGAGAAGGAGGGCAAGCGCTCCGGCAAGCTCATGTTCTCCGAGACCATCACCGAGTACCGCGACCAGACCGGCGAGCTCGTGATCACGGCGCGTGGCGTCGGGGTCCGCACCGAGCGCGTCATCGAGCAGTGAGGACCGAGACGATGCCGCTCGCAGCAACCACGAAGGTCGGCGACTCCTACGAGGAGACCATCGTCGAGAACCTCAGCCGCACCCAGATCGTGCAGTACGCCGGCGCGTCCGGCGACTACAACCCGATCCACACCGACGAGGTGTTCGCCACCCAGGTGGCCGGCTACCCGACCGTGTTCGCGCACGGCATGCTCACCATGGGCATGACGGGCAAGATGCTCACCAACTACGTCGGCGACGGCCGTCTCACCTACTACGGGGTCCGGTTCGTACGACAGGTGTGGCCGGGGGACACGCTCGTCGCCCGCGCCGAGGTCAGCGCGGTTCGCACCGAGGACGGCGCCACACTCGCCGATCTCGTCATCACGACGACCAACGACAAGGGCGAGGTCGTCATGACGGGTGACGCGACCGCACGCATCGGCTGACGGGTCGAGCGGGCACCCCGGGGTATCGTCCGGTCGTGGGCATCGACGAGTTCGTCGACCTCGACATCGAGGAGTTCCAGCGCCGCTCCACCGAGCGGTTGCTGCTCCTCGTCGAGGCGCACCGCCCCACGATCGAGGCCGACCTCGGTGGACCCTTCGAGGTGCACCGGCGCGCCAACCGGGTCGAACTCGATCACGGGGGTCGCCCCGTGTTCGTGGCGTCGACGACCGCCGCCGGCCGGCTGCTGCTCACCGACGTTTCCGGACGCTTCAGCGGCCGACTCTGAGGGAGGGGCGCGCGCCGCTAGCCTTCCGGCGGTGACGATCGAGCAGCTCCGGCTCACCGCCTTCAGCCACGGCGCGGGTTGAGCGTGCAAGCTCGGTCCGACCGAGCTGGCGCAGGTGCTGCGCCGTCTGCACGTCCCGTCTCATCCCGACCTCCTCGTCGGTGCCGACGCGGTCGACGACGCCGCCGTGTGGCGCCGTCCCGACGGGCGCGCCCTGATCGCGACGGTCGACTTCTTCACCCCGATCGTCGACGACGCCCGAACCTGGGGTCGGATCGCCGCAGCGAATGCGGCGAGCGACGTGTACGCGATGGGTGGGAGCCCGCTGTTCGCGCTGAACATCGTCGCCTGGCCGAAGGACCGCCTCGACCTCGACCTGTTGGGCGACGTGCTCGACGGGGCGAACGAGGTCGCGGCGGCGGGCGGGTGGCTCGTCGTCGGCGGGCACACCGTCGACGGGCCGGAACCGCTGTTCGGCCAGGCGGTGATCGGCGAGGCCGACCCGGCGCGACTCCTCACCAACGCCGGCGCGGCGCCCGGGCAGGTGCTCGTGCTGACCAAGGCGCTCGGCACCGGCGTCGTCGCCACCGCCCACAAGCGGGCGGAACCGGCGGCGATCGCCGCCGGAGGAGACCTCGCCGCCGCGTATGGCGCCGCGATCCGGTCGATGACCACGTTGAACGCCGAGGCGTCGCTCGCCGCGCTCGCCGCCGGCGCCACCGCCGCAACGGACGTGACGGGGTTCGGCCTGCTCGGCCACCTGCACCGGATGGCCGCGGCGAGCGGTCTCGAGGCGACCGTCGACGTCACGGCGGTGCCGTTGCTGCCCGGGGTCGCCGATCTCGTCGCAGCGGGCAACGTGCCCGGCGGGACCGGCCGGAACCTCGAGCTCGTCGAGGGGCTCCTCGCCTGGGTCGACGGGGTCGACCCGGCAGTCTGGGCGCCGGTCCTCGCCGACCCGCAGACCTCGGGCGGCCTGCTCGTGAGCGTGCCGCCGTCCTCCGCCGAGGCGCTCGTCGAGGGGCTCCGGGCCGCCGGTCACGCCGCAGCGGTCGTCGGCACACTCGGGGCGGGCACGCCCGGTCGGATCGTCGTCGGCGCCGGCTGACGCGCGGCGCAGTGGCGCCGGACCACCTCGGGGCGGCAGCATGTCGGCATGGCGACTGTCGTGAACGGACTGGACGAACTGAAGACCAAGGTCGGCGAGCAGCTCGGCTGGTCGGAGTGGGTGACCGTCACCCAGGAGCAGGTGCAGCTCTTCGCGGATGCGACGGGTGACCACCAGTGGATCCACCTCGACGTGGAGCGGGCGAAGGCCGGCCCCTTCGGCGGGCCGATCGCTCACGGGTATCTCACGCTGTCGCTCGCGCCGGCGCTCATGGAGCAGGTGCTCGTGCTGCGCGGCGTGTCGATGGGCGTGAACTACGGCTGCAACAAGGTGCGGTTCATGGCACCGGTGCCGGTCGGCGCCCGCGTGCACATGGGAGCGAAGCTCGTCTCCGTCGACGACGTCGCCGGTGGCGTGCAGTACGCGGTCGAGCTCACCTTCCAGACCGAAGGTTCCGACAAGCCGTCCTGCGTCGCCGAGTGCATCTACCGCGCCTACGCCTGACCGGTCCGCCCGCCCGAACCTGCGTCCCCGCACGGGCGACCGCGCGCCGGTAGCATCGCGGCTCCCGCCCTCCGACCGACACGCTCAGGAGTCCCATGCCGTTCAAGCCCGGCGATCGGGTCGTGTACCCCCATCACGGCGCTGCCATCATCGAACGAGTCGAGACGAAGGTGGCGTTCGGCGAGAAGCGGAAATACCTCGTGCTGAAGATGGCGCACGGTGACCTCACCCTGTCGGTGCCCGCCGACAAGGCCGAGGACGTCGGCATGCGGCTCCCGATCTCGACCGAGGACGTCGAGGACCTCTTCGAACTCCTCGCGAAGAAGGACGTGCGCGAGCCCGCGAACTGGAGTCGGCGCTTCAAGAACCACCAGGAGAAGCTGAAGTCCGGCGACGTGTACCAGGTCGCCGAGGTCGTGCGGAACCTTGCGCTCCGCGAGGCGTCGAAGGGGTTGTCGGCCGGCGAGAAGTCGATGCTGCAGAAGGCCCAGTCGGTGCTCGTGTCCGAGCTCAGCTTCGCCCTGAACGTCAGCGAGGACGACGCCCTCGCGCAGGTGAAGGCGCAGCTCGCCTAGAGGCCGAGGAGCCGCAGCAGCGACGGCGGCGGCCCCGGGTCGCCCGCGGCGAGCATGCGGGCCCGCTCGATGTTGACGGCGTCGAAGCGACGGTCGTGCCAGCGGTCCCACGGGCCTGCGGGCACCGACCCCGCCGCGCACGCCTCGAGGTAGTCGGCGAGGACACGCAGGTCGGCGTCGGTCCCGACGGGGCCGTGGCCGGGCACGACGACCGTCGCCGTGTCGCAGAGTTCGCGCAGCGTCGCCGCCCACGCCGCCGGGTCGCCGTCGAACGCGAGTGGTGTCGTGCCGAAGGACGCGAGTGCCCCGCAGAACAGCACCCCTGCCTCGGGGACCACCGCGACGAGGTTCTGCGGAGCCTGCCCGGCGAGGGGCAGCACGGCGAGCCGGGACGTCAGGTACGCGGACTCCTCCACGGTGTGGGACACCGGGCGGGCACGGAACTCCTCGTCGAACCATCCCGCGAGGTCGGGGAACAGGCGCCGGTAACCCGCCACGTTCGGGGGGAGGTCGAGCATCTCGGAGGTGTGCCGGGCGCCGTAGAACGCGGCCTGGGTGAACGCGGTCGACCCACCCGTGAACGGCACGTGCGACGAGGTGAGCACCACCCGTCGCACCGGCGGAGCGACGGCGGCGACCGCTTCGGCGAACGGTGCGGCGAATGCGGGAGCGACGAGGGTGTCGACGACCGTCGTGCCGTCGTCGTCGACGACGACACCGGCGTTCGCCCGCCCGTACGGCCCGGCGCCGACGTGGACCCACACACCGTCGCCGAGGCGCTGCAGGACGGGTTCGGTGGAGGTGGCCATCGGCGCCCCAGGCTAGGACGGTACGGGCCTACACTTCGCCTGCACGGCGGAGGGAGCGACCATGGCCGAACTGCACGAACTCGGTGCGATCGAACTCGCGACAGCGATCCGGGAGGGCCGCACGACCTCGCGCGCTGCGCTCGAACACCTCCTCGACCGGATCGGCCGGCTCGACCGAACGGTCAACAGCGTCGTCACCCTCGACGCCGACCGCGCCCGTCGGGAGGCCGACGCCGCCGACGCGGCCCTCGCCGCCGGCGACGTGCACGGGCCGCTGCACGGTGTGCCGATGACGATCAAGGACAGCTTCTCCACCGCCGGGATGCGCACCACGTCGGGCGCACCGGAACTGTCCGGGCACGTGCCCGAGGAGGACGCATGGCCGGTCGCCGCGCTGCGCCGCAACGGTGCGGTGATCTTCGGCAAGACGAACCTGCCGATCTACGCCGGCGACATGCAGAGCTACAACGAGATCTTCGGCACGACGACGAACCCCTGGAACGAGGCCCGCACCCCCGGCGGGTCGTCGGGCGGTTCCGCCGCGGCGCTCGCCTGCCGGTTCACCCCGCTCGAGGTCGGGTCCGACATCGGGGGCTCGATCCGCCTCCCGGCGCACATGAGCGGCGTGTACGGGCACAAGCCGACCTACGGCATCGTCCCGGCGCACGGGCAGATCCCCGGCCCGCCCGGAACGCTCACCCAGGCCGACCTCGCCGTCGCCGGCCCCATGGCCCGAACCACCGACGACCTGGAGCTGGCGCTCGATCTCATGAGCGGGCCGGACCGGTGGAACTCACCGGGCTGGAGGCTCGACCTGCCGGCGTCACGCGCCGGCCGGCTCGGCGACTTCCGGGTCGCCGCGTGGCTCGACGACCCGGCGTGCCCGGTCGACCCCGAGGTGACCGACGTGTTCGCAGCGATGCTCGACGCCCTCGGTCGGGCCGGCGCCGACGTCGACACGTCCGCCCGCCCCGCGGTGCCGCTCGAGAAGGCCGCGCAACGGTTCTACGCGCTGCTGCAGGCCGCCCTCGCCGGCGGCTACGACCGGGGCGAGATCGACCGCATGGCGGCCGCCACGGGCGACACGCCGGTCGCGGTCACCAAGCGGAACACGGCGATGCGGCACCGCGACTGGCTCTCCCACAACGAGAGCCGCCTGCAGATGCGCCTGCGGTTCGAGGAGTTCTTCGCCCACCACGACGTGCTGCTCCTGCCGGTGATGCCCTGCGTCGCGTTCCCCCACGACCACAGCGAACCGATGGCCGGCCGGATCGTCGCGACCGAGGCGGCGGACCGGGCCTACTGGGACGTGAACATGTGGATGGCGCCTGCCGGTGCGTGCTGGTTGCCCGCCACCGTCGTGCCGGTGGGCGTGGCGTCGTCGGGGTTGCCGGTCGGCGTGCAGATCGTCGGCCCCTACCTCGGTGATCGGACGACGCTCGCCTTCGCCCGGGCACTCGAAGCGATCGTCGGTCCCTGCCCGACCCCGCCCGGCTTCTGAGCACCGACCGAACACCTCCGACGGCGGGGGTGCGCCTCCTCGCCGCGCTTGCGTTCGCGGTCGCGTCCGGCAACGGCGCGCTGTTCGCGCTCCTCCCCGAACTGCAGGACCGCAACGGCCTGCCGACCTGGACGCTCGGCCCGGTCGTCGCGGCGTCCTTCGTCGCCGGCCTCGGCGCGCAGATCGGCCTCGCCCGCTTCGCAGACCGCGGACACGCCCGCCGCATGGTCCTCGGCGGGCTCTGCGCTGCGTGCGCCGGGGCGTTGCTCACCGGAACGGCGACCGGCTTGCCGCAGCTCGTCCTCGGCCGGGCGGCGACGGGGCTCGGTGCCGCCCTCGCCGTCACCGCGGCACGCAAGCTCGTCGTGGTGCTGCGCCCCGAAGCCGTCGGGCGGGCGCTCGGCAGCCTCCTCGTGTTCGACATCGTCGGGTTCGTGCTCGGCGCGCCGATCGCCGCGGCGATCGCGACTCGGTCGTCGCTGCCGGTCGCGTTCGGGGTGATCGCGGCCGGGATCGCCGTGCTGGTCCCCGCCGTGGCACGGGTCGGGTTCCCTCCGGTGCCGGTCGTGGTCCGCCGCACCGACGAACGACCGGTGCTGCGGCGCCTCCTCGGGCGCCCGCGCTTGCGTGCGGCGTTGCTGCTCGGCGTGGCGACCTACGGCGCCATCGGGGTGTTCGACACGATCTGGGCCCGGTACCTCACCGATCTCGGGTCGTCGCCGCTCGTGATCAGCGCGACCCTCGCTGCGTTCGGGCTGCCGCTCGCCGTCGCGGCGCCGATCGGCGGTCGGATCGCCGACCGGTACGGCGCGCTTCGGGCCGACCTCGTCGGGGTGATCGTGTCGGTCCCGTTCATGGCCGCCTACGGCTGGTCGTCGTCGGTGCTCGTGCTCACCGGCATCGCCGTGGCGCACTGCCTCGTCGACGGGGTGAACTTCCCGGCGACGCAGGCCGCAATGGTCGCCGAGTGCGATCCGGACGAGGTGGCGGCCGGGCAGGGGCTGCTCGCCGCGACCCAGCAGTCGACCGCTGCCGTCGCTGCGCTGGTGATCGCCCCCGTGTACGGCGCCTACGGGGTGACGGTCACCTTCGGCGGTGCGGCCGCGGTGATGGTCCTCGCCTGGCTCGGGGCGCTCGCCAACCACGGGGTGGGTCGGAAGCGGGGGCTCAGGGGGTAGGTCCGGTCGCAGCGGGGCGGTCGGGGTCGGACGCCCAGGCCGACCACGATCCGACGAAGAGCCGGGCGCCGGTGATGCCGGCGGCTTCCATGGCCAACAGGTCGTGGCAGGCGCTGACCCCGGAACCACACGACACGATCACGGTCCCGTCGTGCTCGCCCGGCTCGACGCCCACCGCCGCGAACCGGGCGGCGAGCGCGTGGGCGGGAAGGAACCGTCCGGTCGGGTCGAGGTTCCCGGCAAAGGGGACGTTCACCGCACCGGGGATGTGCCCGGCGCGGGGGTCGACCGGTTCCGTGTCACCCCGGTAGCGCTCCGGCGCCCGGGCGTCGATGAGCACGGTGCCGTCGGCACGACCGGCGACCTCGTCGATGGTGGCGACGGCGTGCGCAGGCCAGGGGAGCGGACGTCGGTGGGCGGGCGTGACCGGCGCCGCCGGACCGGTCTCGAGCGGGCCGGTCCAGGCGGCGAGGCCACCGTCGAGCAGGCCGGCGGACCCGCCGATGGTGCGGAGCATCCACACGAGTCGACCGGCGGCCATCCCGCCGAGGTCGTCGTAGGCGATCACCTCGGTGTCCTCGCCGATGCCGATCGCCGCGAGCCCGGCGGCGAAGACCCCGGGGTCGGGCAGCGGGTGGCGGCCATCCGCGGGTGCGGGCGGCCCGGCGAGGACGGCGTCGAGGTCGATCCAGCGGGCGCCGGGGATGTGGCCCGACCGGAACGCTTCGCTGCCGGAGCGGCCGTCGAGGTACCAGCGCACATCGACCACGACGAGGTTGCCGTCGGTCCCGCTCCGGCGGGCGAGGAGCACGTCGAGGGGGACGATGGGTGGGAGCACGCCGGAAGCGTAGGCGCGCCCGATCGGGGGAATACCGTGTCGATCAAAGAAGTTGAGTGATCTGTGCTCACTTCGTGAGCGCAGGACGGACGACCCGACGATGGCACCGCAGCAGGACTGGTTCGACACCGACTTCTACGCCGTGCTCGGGATCGCGCCCTCGGCGAGCGACGCCGAGATCAAGAAGGCCTACAAGGCGCTGCTGCGCGACCTCCATCCCGACCGCAACCCCGGTGACGCTGCGGCGGAGGACCGGTTCAAGAAGGTCTCGCGCGCCAAGGAGGTCCTCGCCGACCCGGCGACCCGCAAGGAGTACGACGAGGTGCGGCGCCTCGCCCGGGCCGGCGGGCCGCGACCGGGTGGCCCGGGTGCCCGGGGCCAGGGCGGGTTCACCTTCGGACCCGGCGATCTCGGCGACGTCGATCTCGGCGACCTCCTCGGCGGGTTCTTCGGTGGCGGGTTCCGCGGTCAGCGCGGACCGCGCCCCGGTCGCGACGTGCACGCCTCGATGACCCTCGAGTTCGCCGACGCCGTCCGCGGGATCGAGACCACCCTCACCGTCGGCGGACGCCAGGTGCGTACCCGCATCCCCGCCGGGGTCGTCGACGGCCAGTCGATCCGGCTCGCCGGTCGGGGCGAACCGGGCAGCGACGACGGCCCGGCCGGGGACCTCCTGCTCGAGGTCGCCGTGCGCCCCCACCCGAGGTTCGGACGGGGCGGCCCGAAGGGGCGCGACGTCACCGTCACCGTGCCGGTCACCTACCCCCAGGCGGTTCTCGGCACCGACGTCGACGTCCCGACCCTCGACGGCTCCGTCCGGGTGCGCGTGCCGGCGGGGAGCCGCCCCGGCCGGTCGCTGCGAGTGCGCGGCAAGGGCGGCGGTGGGCTCGACCTGTACGTCACCGTCGACATCGCCGTTCCGACCCGCATCGACGACGAGGAACGGGCGCTGCTCGAGCGGCTCGCCGAGCTCGACGCCCGCCGACCCGAGGAGGACCGGCCGTGACCACCGTGCGTCGTGTCGTGGTGCGCACCGTCCGCACGACCGCAGCGCCGTCACCGTCGCCGTCGCCACGCGATCCCGGGTACCCGCGTTACGTCATCTCCGTCGCCGCTGAGCTCACCGGCACGCACCCTCAGACCCTGCGTGCCTACGAACGGCGAGGGCTGATCTACCCGGCCCGCACGCCCGGCGGTGGTCGGCGCTACTCCGACGCCGACCTCGCTCGCGTCGCCCGCATCCAGGCGCTCACCCGGATCGGGTTCCCGCTCGCCGGCATCGCCCTCGTGCTCGACCTCGTCGAGGCGGGCGCGGCAGCGGGGGCCCACGACCTCCTCGACGCCTTCCTCGACCCGACCGCCCGCACCACGGCGTGCCCCCCGACCCCCCGGAGGACCAAGTGACCACCGACCCGAACCGCTGGACCGTCAAGACCCAGGAGGCCGTCCAGGCCGCCGTCCGGATGGCGGGGGAGCGCTCGAACCCCGAGGTGACCGCCGATCACCTGCTCGCTGCGCTGCTCGGCCAGGCCGAGGGGGTCGTGCTCCCGCTGTTGTCCCAGCTCGGGGTCGTGCCGGCGACGTTGCGCGCCGAGGTCGACGAACGCATCGGGAAGCTGCCCCGTGCCTACGGCGGGGAGTCGCGGGCCGGGCGTGAGCTGAGCGGCGTGCTGACCGCCGCCGACGGCATCCGCGTCGAGCTCGGCGACGACTACCTGTCGACCGAACACCTGCTGTTGGCCATGGTCGACCGTGTCGGCGTCGAACGCGAGTCGATGCTCGCCGCGCTCGCCAAGGTGCGCGGCAGCCACCGCGTGACGTCGCAGAACCCCGAGGAGACCTTCCAGGCGCTCGAGAAGTACGGCCGTGACCTCACCGCCGTCGCACGTCAGGGGCGCCTCGACCCCGTCGTCGGGCGGGACGAGGAGATCCGTCGCGTTATCCAGGTGCTGTCGCGGCGCACGAAGAACAACCCGGTGCTGATCGGCGAGCCCGGCGTCGGCAAGACGGCGATCGTGGAGGGCCTCGCGCGCCGCATCGTGGAGGGCGACGTCCCCGAATCGCTGAAGAACAAGCGGGTCATCTCCCTCGACCTGCCGTCGATGCTCGCCGGCGCGAAGTACCGCGGCGAGTTCGAAGAACGGCTGAAGGCGGTCCTCAAGGAGATCACCGATGCCGAGGGCGAGGTGATCACCTTCATCGACGAGATGCACACCGTCGTCGGTGCCGGTGCCGGCGGCGACAGCGCGATGGACGCGTCGAACATGCTCAAGCCGATGCTCGCCCGGGGCGAGCTCCGTATGGTCGGTGCGACCACGCTCGACGAGTACCGCCGGTACGTCGAGAAGGACCCGGCGCTCGAACGCCGCTTCCAACCGGTGCTCGTCGGCGAGCCGTCGGTCGAGGACACGGTGACGATCCTGCGAGGGCTCAAGGAGCGGTACGAGGTCCACCACGGCGTGCGCATCCAGGATGCGGCGCTCGTGTCGGCCGCCGTGTTGTCGGACCGCTACCTCACCGAACGGTTCCTGCCCGACAAGGCGATCGACCTCGTCGACGAGGCGGCGTCGAAGCTGCGGATCGAGATCGACTCCATGCCGACCGAGATCGACGTCGTCGAACGCCGCATCCGCCAGCTCGAGATCGAGAAGGTGGCGCTCGCGAAGGAGACCGACGCCGCCTCCCTCGAACGTCGTGCCGCCATCGACGCCGACATCGCGAACCTCGGCGAGCAGCTCGCCGCCATGAAGGCGCACTGGCAGGGTGAGAAGGATGCGATCGACCGCATCCGTGTCCTGAAGGAACAGCTCGAGGCGGCGACAGGCGAGGCCGAACGCCATGAGCGCGAGGGCGATCTCGCGGCGGCATCGGCGGTCCGCTACGGCACGCTGCCCGATCTGCAGCGCGACCTCGACGCCGCGAGCGCGCACCTCGACGAACTGCAGGCCACGTCGAAGATGCTGAAGGAGGAGGTCGACGAGGAGGACATCGCCGAGGTCGTCTCCCGCTGGACGGGTGTTCCCGTGTCCCGGCTCATGGAGGGAGAGGTCCAGAAGCTCGTCCGTCTCGAGGACGTCCTGCACGAACGGGTCATCGGCCAGGACGACGCCGTCGCCGCCGTGGCGAACGCCATCCGTCGCAGTCGTGCCGGCCTGTCCGATCCGAACCGTCCGATCGGCTCGTTCCTCTTCCTCGGGCCGACCGGTGTCGGCAAGACCGAGCTCGCCCGCTCGCTTGCGGACTTCCTCTTCGACGACGAACGGGCGATGGTCCGCATCGACATGTCCGAGTACATGGAGAAGCACGCGGTCGCCCGGCTCATCGGCGCCCCTCCCGGGTACGTCGGCTACGACCAGGGTGGTCAGCTCACCGAGGCGGTGCGCCGCCGCCCGTACTCCGTCGTGCTCCTCGACGAGGTCGAGAAGGCGCACCCCGACGTGTTCAACGTGCTCCTGCAGCTCCTCGACGACGGGCGGCTCACCGACGGGCAGGGTCGTACCGCGAGTTTCACGAACGTCGTCGTCATCATGACGTCGAACATCCCCGGCGAGCCGGGCGACTTCTTCCGGCCCGAGTTCGTGAACCGCATCGACGAGATCGTCCGGTTCCGGCCGCTCACCGAGGCCGACCTGACCCACATCGTCGACATCCAGCTCGACCTGCTCGCTCACCGGCTCGAGCAGCGACGGCTCGGGCTGAAGGTCACCGACGGGGCGAAGTCGGCGCTCGCCGCCCACGGCTACGACCCGGCCTTCGGCGCCCGACCGCTCAAGCGGGTGATCCAGCGCGAGGTCGGCGACCGCCTCGCGATGGCCATCCTCGCCGGTACCTACACCGACGGCGACACCGTGGTGGTCGACGTCGACGCCGGCGGGGCATTGACCCTCGACTGAGTCGTATGCTCAGCCCGACGAGCGGAACGATCCCGGGGAGGGACGCAGCGACATGAACCCGACCTATTCGGCGGAGGCGGAGGCCTACCGCGAGAAGATCCAGAGCTTCCTCAAGGAGCACCTGCCGACGAACTGGAAGGGTCTCTCGGCGCTCGACCCGTCGATGCGCGAGGGGTTCGTGACCCAGTGGCGCAAGGTGCTCGGCGAGTACGGCTTCGTCGCACCGGCATGGCCGAAGGAGTACGGCGGCGGCGGGCTCAGCCCGATCGAGCGGGTGATCCTCCACGAGGAGTTCGCGAAGGCCGGTGTTCCCACCGGTGGCCCGAACGACGGGTTCGGCATCTCCATGATCGGCCCGACGCTGCTGGTGCTCGGCACGGAGGACCAGAAGCGCCACTTCCTGCCGCGCATCCTCTCCGGTGAGGACACGTGGTGCCAGGGGTACTCCGAGCCGAACTCCGGGTCGGACCTCGCGTCGCTCGCGACGCGGGCGGTGCTCGACGGTGACGAGTGGATCATCAACGGCCAGAAGATCTGGACGTCGGAGGGCCACACGGCGAACTGGATCTTCGTGCTGTGCCGGACGGCGCCCGAGGAGATCAAGCACAAGGGCATCTCGTTCCTCCTGTGCCCCCTCGACCAGGAGGGCATCGAGGTCCGGCCGATCACCAACATCGCACGGAGCCACGACTTCAACGAGGTGTTCTTCACCGACGCCCGCGCGCCGAAGGAGAACGTCGTCGGCGGCGTCAACGACGGCTGGCGGGTTGCGAACCAGCTCCTCGCCTACGAGCGGGGTGACGACGCCACCACCGTGTCGATGCGCATGAAGGGCGTCGCCGACCGACTCACCGAGATCGCTCGGCAGCAGGGCCTGCTGACCCACCCGGTCGTGCGCCAGGAACTCGCCTGGATCCATTCCAAGGTCGAGGTGCTGCGCTTCTACGGCCTGCGGACCCTGACGTCGCTGCTCTCCAACGGCATCCTCGGCCCCGAGAGCTCGGTGAACAAGCTCCTGTGGAGCGAGCTCTACCAGAAGATGACCGAGCTCGGCGTCACGATGCTCGGCGCCGGGGGCATGGTCGCCGAGGGCGAGGAGCCGCTGTCGGTGGTGTTCTCGGAGGCCGCAGGTGATCCGACGTCGTCGCGGGCGATGATCGACCACTTCCTCGGGGCCCGGCCGGCGTCGATCTACTCCGGTTCGAACGAGATCCAGCGGAACATCCTCGGCGAACGGGTCCTCGGCCTGCCGAAGGAGCCCCGCAGCGACGAAGGCCCCTGGAACGAGACGCGCCGGCAGTAGCCCGATCGCGGAACAGTCGGTCGACGTCCCCGCCCTTGTGGCGGGGACGTCCGCGTTCAGCCGCGGTTCCGGCCGTTCCGCCCGACCGCGGGCGCTGCGCCGGAGCGGCCGGGACCCTCGGTCGTTCCGACCTCGTCGACACGCGCCTCCGGTCCGGTCGAATCGCTCAGACCGGACTCGTTCGGACGGTTACCGCCGGCGTTGCCGCTGCTGTTGCCGCCGGGGTTGCCGGGTGCGGTGCTGCTGTTTCCGCCCGGCTTACGGTCGGCGTTCCCGTTGTCGTTGCCGCCGGGGTTGCCGGGTGCGGTGCTGCTGGTTCCGCCGGGGTTGCCGGGTTTGGTGCCGCTGTTGCCGGGTGCGGTGTCGCGGTCCCGGTCGGGCGCAGAGGACTGGGGAACGACGATCACCGGCCCGTCGGGGAGGGTGACGGTCACGGTCGGCACCGGGTCGGCACGTCGGCCGGTGTCGATCGAGAACGGCGTCACGGTCTCCACGACCGTCGCCACGACCGACTCGATCGGACCGGGCAGCACACCGGTGATCGCTGCGCCGGTGGTCGCTGCCGTCGCCGCAGCGGCGATGCCACCGCCGAGCGCGATCTTCCCGACCACCGACAGTGCCGCAACGGCCGCCGGGATGCGGAGTCGCCGTCGGCGTCGTGCGGCGAGTTCATCGCCCTCGTCGGCCTCGGCGCCGAGTGCCTGAGCGCCGCCCTCGAGGAGGGCGCGCAACGCCGGTGAGGGCACCGGCGCCGTGCCGTCCGCCGCGAGGCGCACCTCGTCGACGAAGCGGCGGAGGAGCGGGTCCTCGAGCACGTCGTCGATCCGTCCGAACAGGTCCATGCCGTCGTCGTGATCGCCGGAGGGGCTCATGGTGTTACACCCCCCGCAGCATCCTCCTCGGCGAGGAGTTCGCGCAGCCGACCGAGTCCGCGGTGCAGCAGCACCCGCACGGCGCCTTCGTTCTTCCCGAGCGCGGCGGCGATCTCGGCGTTCGGGAGGTCGCCGACGACGCGGAGGAGCACGGCGTCTCGCTGATCGGGGGAGAGCTTGGCGCAGAGCGACTCGACGTGTTCCCGTGCGAGGCGCGCCGACTCGGCGGTCGGATCCTCGGCGACCGACGCGAGCCGCTCGAGCGAGTCGTCCTCGACGAGGTCCTGTGGTCGGCGGCCGGTACGCCGCCGCTCGTCGATGAGCCGGTTGTGGGCGATCACGAAGACCCAGGAGCGGAACTGGCTCTCGTCGCCCTCGAAGCGCGCGATGGCCCGGAACACGCCGAGCCACACCTCGCTGACGAGGTCGTCGACGTCGCGGGCGCCCTGGACCCGCAGGTAGCCGGCGACCGCCGGGGCAAGTGCCTCGTAGAGCCGGGTCCACGCCCATGCCTCACCCGCGCGTGCGCCGTCGAGGACGTGCGCGAAGTCCTCGCCGAGGCTGCGACGGGTCCCGGGTGGCACCCGGCGAAGGCTACCGACGCAGGGACCCGAGGAGGCCTCAGCGACCCTCGCTGCAGCGGTAACCTTCGCACGTGCACCCCTACGCCGCCCCGCTCGCCGACATCGCCTTCGTCCTCGAGAACGTCGCCGGCTACGACGAACTCGTCGGACTCCCGCCGTTCGGCCACGCCGATGCCGCGACGGTCCGGTCCGTCCTCGAGGAGTGCGGCCGGTTCATGGCCGAGATCCTCGCCCCGCTCAACCGCATCGGTGACACCGAGGGAAGCGTGCGCAACCCCGACGGGAGCGTCCGCACGCCGACCGGGTTCATCGACGCCTACCGCCGCTACGTCGAGGCCGGCTGGGGTGCCGTGCCGTTCCCGCCGGAATACGGCGGCGGCGGGTTCCCGTGGGTGGTCGGCATCGCGATGCAGGAGATGCTGACTTCGGCGAACATGGGTTTCTCGCTGTGCCCGCTGCTCACCCAAGGGGCGATCGACGCGTTGCTGCACCGCGGCGACGAGGCCCAGCGCGAGACGTATCTCCGCAAGATGATCACCGGCGAGTGGACCGGCACGATGAATCTCACGGAGCCGCAGGCCGGTTCCGACGTCGGCGCGCTCACCACCCGTGCCGTGCGACAGGACGACGGCACCTACCGGATCTTCGGCCAGAAGATCTACATCACCTACGGCGAACACGACCTCGCCGAACAGATCGTGCACCTCGTGCTCGCACGTACCCCCGACGCCCCTGCCGGCACGAAGGGCATCTCCTGCTTCATCGTGCCGAAGTTCCTCCTCGGTGACGACGGGAGCCTCGGCGAGCGCAACGACGTCACCTGCCTGTCGATCGAGCACAAGATGGGCATCCACGCGAGCCCCACCTGCGTGCTCTCCTACGGCGACCGTGGGGAGGGTGCGACCGGCTACCTCATCGGTGAGGAGAACACCGGGATGCGGACGATGTTCATCATGATGAACAACGCCCGACTG